>Ga0065705_10001884_pt1 | contig 27241 bp, 13 predicted proteins | sample SwibulcommuniRL2_FD_59092 | JGI IMG/M metagenome (GOLD analysis project Ga0065705, IMG submission 59092) | Bulk soil microbial communities from switchgrass field near Rose Lake, East Lansing, Michigan, USA - RL2 Bulk Soil v2 (version 2) | ecosystem: Environmental > Terrestrial > Soil >...
CTGCACCTCGCGCTGGAAGCGGCGGACGGAGTCGGGGTTCTTCATGGCCGCGGCGGCCATCACCTTAAGCGCCACGACGCGCTTCATGCGGCGGTGCTGGGCCTTGAGCACCTGTCCCATGCCTCCCTGGCCGATCTTGTCGAGGATCAGGTACTCGCCGAACAGCAAGTACTTGAGCTTTCCCTGGAGCAGGCCCGCCGATTGAAGCTTGGTGAGCTTGCCGGCTTTGACGAATTCGGCGGCGAGGGTCTTGGCATCGGCCGGGCGATCCCTGGGAGGCCATTTCTCGAGAAAGTCGCTTGATTCCTCGGGCGACATGATTCCGACCGCGGCCAGGCAGTGCTGCAAGTCGGCGGTGGTAACGGGAGTTTTGCCGTCTGGCCATGAAATGGCGCCGCCAGGGCCGGCGTTTCCGGCCGCGCCCCCTTGTGACTTTTGCAACCGGTTGTTGTATTCGGTCCTCGCCTTCGCGCTTTGCAACGTCGTCCGCGCCCGGTTGATTTCGCTCAGTAGCTTTTTGGCGGCGGCGGCATGGCGGCCCGACTCGTGCGCCCGCACGCCAGCGATCCGGCGATTGGCGGCCGCCTCGATCGTCTGGGAATCGTCTTCCCACAACCTGAGCCCCAGCAGCCGATACAGATTGGGCGGCTGCTCGTCGGCCGGGATGCCGAGCCACTCAGAATAGGGATCGAAGTCGCTGGCCATGCCGGAGCATTCTAACGCCGCGCGAGGCAATTCGCGCGTTTGATGGCCGGCAGGCTCACGGCAGCGGCGAGGATATGCCGACGATTGCATCGAGAATTTCGGCCAGCCAGTCAGGATCAGGTTCTGGCTCGCCTTCGTTGGCAAGCTTACTATCCGCAGATTTGGCCGCTGGTGAGTTGAGCAGCGGCTCCTCAATAGACTCCGTCGCGCGGCGCGGCGCGGCAGCCGCAGGCTTCCGCGGCGAATGCTCGGCTGAACTACCTGATTCTGACATCCTCCCGCCGGTTGCCGCCTGTACGCCGGCTGCGGAAGGGCCGCTTGAGCCGCCGGCCTGGTCGTCATTGAGGATGCGTCCTACCGCCTGGCTATCCGCGAGAACGGCATTGGCCGGGCTCGTGAGATTCAGCCAGAATTGCTCGTCCGCTTCAACCACTTCGTCACCGCTCACGGTCACGGTGACGGTCTGGCTCGTCCAGCCGGGCAGGAACGTGAGCGTGCCGCTTTTGGCGGTGTAATCGCTTCCCGCCGCTGCCGTGTCGTTCGCCGTGGCGTAGTTGACGGTAATCGTCCGCCCGCTCGCCGCGGACAGCCGCACAACGAAATTCAAGTTCTTCGTGCCAGAGTTCCCCTCCACAACGGTCACGTCGGCAACCGTTAGCTCAGGCGGCGCGTCGTCGTTGACAATTGTGGCGATCGCCTGCGTGTCGGCGAGAACCACATTCACAGCATTGGTGAGATTCAACAGCACGGTCTCATCCGGCTCGTCGCTCAGGTCGCCAATCACCGGCACCGCAATGCTCGCAGATATTTGGCCGGGAGCAATCAACAGCGTGCCATTGACCGGCGCATAGTCGATGCCCGCGGTTGCCGTACCGTTAGCGGTGGCATAATCGATCCGCACCTGGCCGGTCTGCGGCACGGCCAGCGACACCTGGAATACCGCCAGAACCGAGCCGGCATTCCCTTCGACGACCGTCGCATCGCTAATCGCGAAATTGTCGTCGTCGAGAATCGTTCCGGTCGCCTGGCTGATGCCGATTGTGGCGCCCGCAGGATTGGAAAGCGTCACCAGCAGCGTCTCGTCGAGTTCAGGCAGCGTGTCGCCAACTAGCGGAATCGAAATGGTCTGCGCCACCCAGCCCGCGAAAAAGGTGACAGTCCCGTTTTTGGCCTGATAGTCGCTGCCGGACGCGGCGGTGCCACTGGTCGTGGCGTATTGCACCGTGACCGTGCGGCCGCTGGCTTCTGACAGGACCACGTTGAAATTGAGGTTTTTCGTGCCTGAATTCCCTTCGGAGAGGCTGGCGGGTTGTATCGTCACCAGGGGTAAGGCGTCGTCGTCAAGGATCGTGCCGACGCCTTGGCCGTCGGCGAGTTGCGCGTTTGACGGTGCAGAAAGATTGACATTGAAAGTTTCGTCGGCCTCGTCGCGCCGGTCGCCGATCGCGGTGACGGTGATGTTGTGGCTGGTCTGGCCGGGGGCAAAGACAATCGTGCCGCCGGCGGCAACGAAGTCGCTGCCCGGAGCCGCTGTGACACTGGCCGTCGAATAGGCGGCTTGAACTTCGAAGTTCACCGCGGCCGAAAGCGTGACCACGAAAGTGGCCACAGGAAGGCCGTCGTCGCCCTCGGTCACTACGGCGTCGCTAATGCGGAGCGTCGTGTCGTCGTTCTGAATCGTGCCGATCGCCTCGCCGTCGAGAATGACCGCTCCGCTGGGGCTGCCCAGGGTGACCAGGAATGTCTCGTCCGGCTCGGCCAGCGTGTCCGTGACCAGCGGGACAACGACCGTCCGGCTGGTCTGGCCAGGCGAGAAGGCTAGTGTTCCGCTGCTGGAGGTAAAGTCGCCGCCGCTTTGGGCCGTTTGCGGTGCAGTTGTGAAGGGGACCGAAACGGTCGCCGTGCTCGCCGCCGACAACGTAGCCGTGAAGGTGAGCGTTCGCGAGCCGGAATTCCCCTCAGTCGTTTTGACATCGGCGATCATCACGAGCGGTAGTGGGTCGTCGTCGGCAATCAGTCCGATAATCTGATTGCTGAGCAGTATGCCGTTGGTCGCAGGCGCTAGATCAACCAGGACCGTCTCGTTCCCTTCAGCAACGGTGTCTCCATTGATCGTGACGTTCACCGTCACTGAGGTCGCGCCGGGCAGAAAACTGAAACTGCCACTTTTGGGAACGTAGTCGCTACCAGCGGTGGCGGTGCCGTCGGTGGTCGTGTAGGGGACGGTGACGGTCTTGCCGCTGGCCTCAGAGAGATTGAGCGTAAGCGCCAGATTCTTGGTGCCTGCGTTGCCTTCCGACACAGTTGCGCCGACGACGGAAATCTCCGGTGGCAGGTCGTCGTCGATGATCGTTGCGACGAGCTGGGCATCGACGAGGGGAAAGCCGATGGGATTGGTCAGGTTGAGCAGGATCGTCTCATCGATCTCATCGCGGTGGTCGGCAATGACCGGAACAGAAATCGTCGCCGACGTCTGGCCGGCCGCGAGCACGAGCGTTCCGCTGACGGCGACATAGTCCACGCCGACGGAGGCCGAGCCGCCGCTGGTGGCGTAATCGACGCGGATTTCATGATCCAGTGGGCTGGCCAGCGACATCGTGAAGACCGCGAGTGTAGTGCCCGTGTCCCCCTCGGCGACCATCGCGTCGCTGATCGTCACGTTGTCGTCGTCGAGGATCGTCCCCACGGCCGGTCCGCCCACCAGCACGGCCCCGACCGGATCGCTCAGCGCCAAGAGTATGGTTTCGTCGCCTTCGGGAACCGAGTCGCCGGCAAGTGCGATGCTGATAGTCTGCTGCGTCGTGCCGCTATAGAACGTCAGCGTGCCACTTTTGGCGGCGTAGTCGGTCGCGGCTCGCGCGGTGCCATCGGCTGTCGTGTAAGCGACGGTCACGTTCCGGCCGCTCACCGCCGAGAGACTCACCGTAAATCGGAGCGTAGCCGAACCGTCGTCCCCTTCTGCGACGCTGGCATTGGAGACAGAGATCGTGGGGAGCGGATCGTCGTCGGTGACCACGGCCGAACCTTGCGCGTCGCTCAGCACCGCCCCGGAGGCGCCGCTGAGATTGACCAGCACTGTTTCATCAGTTTCGTTACGTGTGTCGCCGATCACGAGGACGCTAATGGTGCCTGAGGTTTGGCCCGGTGCGAGGACGAGCGTGCCGCTGGCGGCCACGTAATCAGCGCCGCCGGAGGCCGTGCCATTGGCGGTTGCATAGTTCACGCGGACTTCATGCGCCACCGGCGCGGAAAGCGTCACTGGAAAACTGGCCGTGACCACGCCGCTATTCCCCTCGGTGACCACGACGTTGCCGATGCTGAGGGCGACGTCGTCGTTCGCGATCGTTCCCATCCCTTCGGCGTCGACGAGAACGGCGCCGGCAACGTTCGTCAGGCGCACGAGGAGCGTCTCGTCAGGCTCGGCCTGTGTGTCGCCCAGAATTGCGATGCCGATCGTTTTGCTCGATTGGCCGGGACTGAACGTGAGAGTGCCACTGGCAGCCAGATAGTCGCTCCCCGCCGTTGCCGTAAGCGATTGCGACGCGAAATCGACAGTCACAGTACGGCCGCTTGCCGGTCCGAGGCTGACAGTGAAGCTCAGATTCTTCGTGCCCGCGTTCCCTTCCGTCACGCTCACATCGCTGATTGTTAGTGCCGGAAGCGGATCGTCATTCGTGATCGTGCCCAATCCTTGCGCATCGGCAAGCAGAGCGCCGGCTGCGCCGCTCAAGTTGACGACAAATGTGTCATCCCCCTCGTTCTGCACATCCCCTTTGACCGCGACGCTGATGGTCTGGCTAGTCTGGCCGGGCGCGTACGTGAGGCTTCCCGAGGCGGCAACGTAGTCGGTGGCTGCGGAGGCCGTACCGTCGGCGGTCGCAAAGCTGACCGTGATCGGATGGCTGCTGGCGGCTGTGAGACTGACCGTGAAGAGCGCCGTGCGCTGGCCGCTGTGCCCCTCGGCCAGCGTCACGTCGTCGATCGACAGCCGCGTTTCGTCATTCACGATCGTTCCGATCGCCTGGCCGTCGGCCAGCACGGCATTGATCGGGCTCGACAAATTGAGAAAAAACGTTTCATCGGTCTCGTCGAGCGTGTCACCGAGTATTGGGATGGTGACGGTCTTGGTCGTCTCGCCCGGGGCAAAGAGAAACGTGCCGCTCACCCCTTGGTAGTCGCTGCCGGCGACGGCTGAGCCATTGGCGGTTGTATAGCTAACTGAAACCTGGTCCCCCACCGGATTGGAGAGCGAAACGGTGAAAACGGCATTGCTAGTGCCGGCGTCCCCCTCGACGATTGCCAGGTCACCGACTGACAACTGTGGCGGATTGGCGACGACCTGCAGCGACCAGGCATTGAGCCGACCGGTGAAGAACCACGACGATCGGACCTCCAGTTTCCATGTTCCGAGGGCGCTCGTATTGTCGAGCACCGACAGCGGCGACACAGGCCGAAACGATCCGGTGTACGGCGGCGAGCCGGAGCTGATCGGCTGGACCGCCTCGTCGTCAAACACGGTGCCGGTGAAGTTCGGCCCGAGGAAACCGGTAACCTGCGACAAGGGGATGCGCGTCCCGCCGGGCGAAATCAGAGTCAGGGCCATCATTCCCGCATCGGGATAGCTGACGTCCACGGCCACATTGATATCGCCGATGCTCAGCCCCTGGTCAAACGTCAGACTCGACTGGACCGTGCTGAAGTTGGCGAATGTGATTGGCACATTGTCGGCCTCGATGACGTGCAAGTCGCCGATTGAGAACGACGCGGTGAATTGGTCGTCGGGAATCTCGCCGTTTGTTCCGTCGCCGTCCTGATTCATCGGGTTGCCAGCCAGGTCGAAAACCATCGGGCCCAGGAGCAGGTCGTAGTTGCCGCGGGCGATCTGCGGGGCGAACGTCACGTCGAACTTGCGATTGCTCGAGCCGGCGACGGGCGCGATCCCCGTGACCGTGATTGGTCCGCTGGGGCCGGTGAAGCTGACCACGTCGGCGATGGTGAGCGACGTTGCGTCGATCGCTTCGCTGAACGTCAGTCGCACCTTGCTCACCGGACCACCGGTACCGCCCGAGGGATTGGAAGCAATGACCCGCGGCCCCTCCAACTCGGGCACGCCCACGGCCCGTGCGGCGTTGAGCCGGCCAGCGGTGACAGTGCGCCCTTCGAGGGCCGGCAGAAAATCGACCGTGCTCAGGATCTGCAGGACAATTTGCGCGGCAGACCAATCGGGGTGCTGGCTGTGCACGAGGCCGGCAACGCCGGCGACGTGCGGTGAGGCCATCGACGTGCCGCTCAGCGTGGCGTAGCCATTGTTCGGCTGCGTGCTGTAGATATCGACGCCCGGCGCGGCCAGATCGACGGACGTGGCCCCGTAGTTCGAGAACGAGGCGAGCTGGTCGCTATCATCGCTGGCCGCGACCGTGATCATGTTCGGGGCGTCGTACGCGGCAGGGTAAAACGGGCTGGAGTCGTTGTCGGTCCCGTTATTGCCCGCGGCAGCGACGAAGACATGCCCGGCATTGCCAGCCGCGGCGATTGCGTCGCGGAAAACGGTCGAGAAATCGGTGTCACCGTAGCTGTTGTTCGAGACGTGGGCCCCCATCTGCACGGCGTAGTTCAGGGCCCGGATGGCGTCGCTCGTCGAGCCCGAGCCATCGGCACCGAGGAATTTGAGTGCCATGATCCGCACGTTCCAATTGATCCCCGCGATCCCGATGCCGTTGTTGCCCACGGCTCCAATCGTGCCGGCGACGTGCGTCCCATGCCCCTGATCGTCAAGCGGGTTGCCGTCGCCGTTGATGAAGTCGTAGCCGTGGACGTCGTCGATGAAGCCGTTGTGGTCGTTGTCAATTCCATCGCCGGCGACCTCGCCCTGATTGACCCACATGTTGGCGGCCAGGTCGGGATGGCGGTAATCGACGCCCGTGTCGATGACGGCGATGACCGTCGAGGAGGAGCCGGTGGTCAGGTCCCAGGCCTCGGGTGCGTCGATGTCGGCATCGGCCGTGCCGCCAGTCTGGCCCGTGTTATGAAGGGCCCACAGCGACGAAAACTGCGAGTCGTTGGGCGTCGCGGTCAGCCGCAACGTGTAATCCGGCTCGGCATAGGCAACCAGCGGATTGCCGCGAAGGAGGCGGAGGGCATCGGCAACACTGGCACCGGCCAGATCGACCTCCCAGATGTTGCCGGTGAGCCGCTGGGCCGAATCGACTGCGGCCCAGCGCCAGTCCTGAGCTTTCAGCTCGCCGGCTTCCGGGCGCAGCTGCACCAGGACGCGGGATGGATGATAAGTAGTCGGATCAGCGCGCAACTGTCCCGCGGCCAGTGACTCGACCAGCGACAGGGCCGAGAGGACGGTGCGCTCCTCGAGAAACTCGATACGGAGTGAGCGTGTGCGGGAAGCTGCCAGTCTCTTGGGGAAGGATCGCGGCTTGCGGAGCGGCGCGAGGGCGTCGTGGCCGCGGTGGGCACTGCGGAGGCGTGGCATGGCACGGACCTTTTCGGCTGGTCGCCGCCGCCCGTCAGCGGAGAGCCAGTTTGCCCAAGCGGCCGAATGGCCACTGGGAGACGAGTAGGGAACAGCCCCCGCGGGAGCGCCCAGTCCGTGCCGCTGCCTGCCGAGCCGGAATTTGAACTGTCGATAAGTGCCAGATTAGCGAGCGCGCTAGCGATGGTGCCCCAAAACTCGGCTCAGGCACCTTCGCGGAAACGGCCCCCTTCCATCGTAATCGCGGTTGCCGGGCGAATACGGGCCGGCCGCCGAAATGTTTTGCGATCCAGGTTGGCAATTTGACTTTGCCCCACCGGCCGCATTTGATAGAAGTAGTGTCCCGGCAAGGCTTTCGGCCAAGAAATGGCCGCCGAGTGAATCCGGCAATAAGATTGCTGGCTGCTTTGACAGTACTGCGGCGGCCTGCCAATTTGCCTCGCGCGCCCTTATGCGACTGGAAACCCCGCGACTTCTGATCACCGACGACGATCGCGACTTCCGCGCGACCGTGGCGGACGTGCTCCGGTCTCGCGGTCTGGAAACGCTTGAAGCGGGGGATGGCGAAGAGGCACTCGACCTTTTGCATCACGAGCAGGTGCACCTGCTATTGCTCGACATGCACATGCCGCGGCTCTCAGGCCTGGAGACGATCCGCCGATTGCGGCAGATCGAGCTCGAGGTGGTCGTGCCGTGGATTCTGATCTCGGCCGCGCTCGACGAGCAGATCGTTGCGGAAGCGCGGGCAGCCGCGGCCTTCTCCGTGCTCCCCAAGCCGCTCCGGTTGCCGCAGCTCACCAGCGCCGTGGCCGGCGCTTTGCGGCTGACGTATAACTGGCCAGAGTAGGGACTGGTATTACGGAACGCGGTCGCCGTGCAGCAGGGAAGAACAGAAGGTAACAAAGGAAACAAAGGAGAGATTTGGGAGACAGTCTCGTTGCGACCATGGAAGCGACGCACTTCGCCTGCCTCACTTTGTTGGCTTTGCTTACTTCTGTTCAAAGTTCGGCCTTCTCACTAATCGACGGGATGTTCGCTCCTGGGAGAATTAATCGACTGACTCCGTCAGTGAGTTTCGACTCGTGAAAGTTCACGAGCAGACCTAGCGGCACGTTGAGCAGCTTCATATAGCTGAGCAGTTTGGCCTTGTGGATGGGGTGGATTTGCTCAACCGCTTTCAGTTCGACGAGCAGGCAGCCGGCAACAAGCACGTCGAACTTGAGAACCTCTTCAAACACCAGCCCCTTGTAAGCGATTTCGACGCGCTGTTGACATTCGGCGTTGAGTCCTCGCAGCTCGAGCTCGCGGAGCAAACACTTCTCATAAACACTCTCGATGAGGCCGGGCCCGAGCACGCGATGGACCTCGATGCAGGCGCCAATGACTTCTTTCGATAGCTCGTGAGCACGCGAATAAAGCGGGTGCATTAGGCACTCCAGAATGGAACAGAAGGTAACAAAGATAACAAAGAAGGCAATCAAAACCGGCAGAGATCTCAATGCACTCTCGCCAGCCTGGACCTCTCGTCTTTGTTACCTTTGTTTCCTTCTGTTCAAGACTCTGGGCAGCCTCAATGAAGGCTTCATCGACGTGCGCGCTATGAATAGAGCTGAATCGCTTTCACGATCTCGCCCAGGTCGTTGGGCACGGCGACGGCCCGGTTGGCGAACGAAGCGCGGCGGACACCGCGGCTGCCGAGCACTTTGTTGAACTGCTCCTGGTCGGTTGTGTGATAGGCAACCGTGGCAGTTGGATCCTTGAGCTGATGACCAGTCAGGATGCAGACGACGCGCTCGTCCGGGCCAATGATTCCTTGATCGCAAAGGAGTCGCGCGCCGGCCACGCTGGCGGCGCTGGCCGGTTCACAGCCGAATCCCCCGGCCGCAATCTTCGCTTTCGCGTCGAGGATTTCCTGGTCGGCGACTTGCCGCACCACGCCGTTCATCTCTTCCAGCGCCCGCAGGCACTTGTGCAGGTTCACCGGCCGGTTGATCTCGATTGCGCTGGCGATGGTCGAAGCTTTGCGGCCTAGCTGATCCAGCTCGGCGTAGTAGCCATTCACGGTAGTCGCGTCCGGCTTGCCGCCGTTCCAACGCAGGCCGCGCTTCTCGTACAGTTCAAACAGCGTGTCGGCTCCCGCAGCGTTGATCACTGCCATTCGCGGCAGGCGGTCGATCAGGCCGAGGAGCTTCAGTTCGGCGAAGGCTTTGCCGAAGGCACTGCTGTTGCCCAGGTTGCCGCCGGGGACGACGATCCAATCGGGCACTTCCCAGTGGAGGGCCTCCAGCACCCGAAACATGATCGACTTCTGCCCTTCGAGCCGGTACGGGTTGACGCTGTTTACCAGGTACATGCCGAGGTCGCGACAGACTTCCTGCACGCGAGCCATCGCGTCGTCGAAGTCGCCGGCGATCTGAATCGTCAGGGCGCCGTAGTCGAGAGCCTGCGAGAGCTTGCCGTAGCTGATCTTGCCCGAGCCGATGAAGATGACCGCCTTCATAAGGCGGGTCGCCGCACAGTACATGGCCAGCGACGCACTGGTGTTGCCCGTCGAGGCACAGGCGGCTCGCTTGGCGCCGATTGCCCGGGCGTGCGTAAAGGCGGCCGACATGCCGTTGTCTTTGAACGAACCCGAAGGATTCAGGCCCTCGTATTGCAGGTAGAGCCGACCGCCTTTGAGCCCGATGAACTGCCCGACTGAATCGCTTTGCTGGAGCAAAGTTTGCCCTTCACCGACCGTAACCACTGAATCGGCGGTAGCGAATGGCAGCAGTTCGTGAAAGCGGTAGATGCCGGACAGCCGCAGGGGCTCATTACGGCGGCACCACATTTCCTCGAAGAAGCGGAGCGACTTGGGGGGCCTGGCCCGGTCCCAGTCATAGACCACGTCCAACAGGTCGCCGCACTTCGGGCAGGCAGTCCGCACCTCCTCCGCCCCGCACGTGGTGGCGCACGGCGGACGGATGCAGCGCTGGAAGGCAAACGGCGCCAGAGCCACGGGCGGAAACCCTTACGGGGACGGGATTTGTGAACGCTGGGGGATGGGCAGTAAGTCTATGGCTGGCAGGAATATCGGGCAAGGGAGAAGCGGATCGGGCGGGGTGCCGGGAGGGCGAGGCTCCAGTCGAGCCGATGCGCGTAAATGGCCCGGCGAATCAAAGTATCTGACTAGGGCAGGTTCCGATATATTGCCTCTGGCGAGCGAACTACAGAGATTCGATCCTCACTGCACAACTAAATTCTGGTCCCTCACGGCGTGGGGGACCTACATCTATGGCCAAGACGAAACCAGCCGACGCCAAGAAACCGCCGGAAAAACCTGCTGACGATAGCACCAAGGAGAAGCCGGCCGATGGCGGCTGGCGGGAGACAATCGAATCCATCGCGATGGCGGTGATTCTCGCCCTTCTTTTTCGCGGCTTTGTGGCCGAGGCGTTCGTGATTCCAACCGGCTCGATGGCCCCCACACTTATGGGCCGCCACAAGGACGTCGAGTGTCCCCAGTGCCATTATTGGTATCAAACCAGCGCCAGCTCCGAAGAGACGGAGACCCGCCTCACGGGCGACCACGTCTATTCGACGACCTGCCCCATTTGCCGCTACACGCAGACGCTCGACCCCCTTCAATTTCCCGACGAGGGGTCGTTCAGCGGCGACCGGATCATTGTCGGCAAGTTCTGTTACGACCTGGCGGAGCCCAAGCGCTGGGACGTAATCGTCTTCAAGTTCCCCGGCGGCGCTTTGCAGAACTACATCAAGCGATTGATCGGCCTGCCCGGCGAGCGCGTCCGCATCATTGGCGGCAACATTCAGACGTGTGGTCTGGATGAGGCCGACGAAGCCCTGAAGATCGCCCGCAAGCCGCCGCACAAGCTCGATGCGATGCTGCAAATCGTCGATGACACCGATCACATCCCGGAAACGCTGACCAAGGTCGGCTGGCCGCTCCGGTGGAGCGAGCGGCTGCATAGCGCCGCGGATCAGGCGGCGTGGAAAGTCGAGCAGGACGGCAAAGCATATGTGTGCCTCGGAACCATCAACGAGGATGCCTGGCTGCGATATCGCAATCTGGTTCCGTCCCACAGCGATTGGGAGCTCATCGTATCGTCGAATCAGCTCCCATCGGGCGTCGCCGACCGGCCAGGACAGCTCATCAGCGACTTCTATGCCTATAACACCGCCCGCTGGATGTATAGCGCGGAACTCCGGAGCTGGATCTATCCGCAGTGGCGGGCGTATTGGTGGTGCCCACCTTATTGGTCATATCCCACTCCCACCGACATCGAACAAAAGGCAGGACCGGGCGATGCACCTTCTCCAGAATCCCTTGGCCAGCACTGGGTCGATGACCTGGCGGTGGAGTGCCGAGCCGAGGTTACCGGAAACTCCGGTGAATTGCTCTTGGATCTCGTCCGGGCGGGGATCCATCACCAGTGCCGCATCAACCTGGCCGACGGCGTCGCGAAGCTGACGCGCACCGGTCCCGACGGCAAACCGCTCGAGTTTCTCGGCGACGACGGCCAGACCGCCGCCAGCGTCACGGCCCAAACGTCGGTCAAAGGCCCCGGCAGCTATCGCCTGCGTCTGTCGAATTGCGACCACGAGGTGCTGCTATGGGTTAACGGCAGCGTCCAAAAGTTCGCTGGGCCGACGACATACGACTCGGACGATCTGGTGAGCCCCTACTGGTCGCCGGCCGATCCGGGCGATCTGGCCCCGGCTGGAATCGGCTCGCGCGGGGCGGCGGTCAAGCTGTCGAACCTGCGGATCCTGCGCGACAAGTATTACATCGCTTCGTTCGGCCGCGGGAACGACTACGACCTGGAACCACGCAGCCCGCCGCTAATCGAAATCTTTGCCAATCCGGATCTTTGGGAGCCGAGCGGCCTCTTTGCCGACAACAATCGCCGTCATGTCGAGTTCCATCTCAAAAAAGACCAGTTCCTGCCGCTGGGCGACAACAGCCCCGCGAGCTCTGACGCGCGGTTTTGGGAAAACCATCACTACGTCGAACGCGACCTCTTGATCGGCAAGGCCCTCTTGATCTATTGGCCGCACACTTGGAACCGCCCCATCCCATTCCTGCCGAACTTCACGAAGATGCAAAGAATCAGATGAATTTAGGATTTAGGATTTGGGATTTATGATTTACGGAGAACAGTGAACGCTCGTTTCCAAATCATAAATCCGAAATCTGAAATCGATTGTCACGGAGGACCCTCATGCCCATTCTCGAAGCCGAAGGGCTTGTCAAGTCGTACGGCCGCCGCAAAGTGGTCGATGGAGTCAGCTTCGCGGTCGATTACGCCGAGATCGTCGGCCTTTTGGGCCCCAACGGCGCGGGCAAGACGACCAGCTTCCGCATGACCTGCGGCATGATCGAGCCCGACCAGGGGCGAGTCACGCTCAATGACATCGATGTCACCGCCTGGCCCATGTATCGCCGGGCCAAGGAAGGGGGCATGGGCTATCTCGCCCAGGAAGCCAGCGTCTTCCGCAAGCTGACGGTCGAGCAGAACCTGCTGGGGATCATGGAGCTCTTGAACGTCGATCGGGCCACGCGCAAGCGCCGCTGCGACGAGTCGCTCGAGCAGTTCGGCATCACCCACATCCGCAAGAGTAAGGCCGGTTCGCTCTCCGGCGGCGAGCGGCGGCGCCTGGAGATCGCCCGCTGCCTCCTTTCCGACCCCGAGATCATTTTGCTCGATGAGCCGTTCACGGGAATCGACCCGGTGACGATCGAGGATATCCAGGAGATCATCGTCAAGCTCAAGGAGCGCGGCATTTCGATCCTGATCACCGACCACCAGGTCCGCGAGACCCTGGACATCGTCGATCGGGCATACGTCATCTTCAAAGGAGCCGTTCTCTGCCAGGGAAACAAAAACGAAGTCCTCGCCCACCCGCTGGCGCGGAAGATTTACTTCGGCAGTAACATCGACCCCGGTTCCAGTGGCCCACCGCCGCCACATATCTCTTCCGATTCGTCAAGCAAAAAGCCCGACGGGCCAAAGCCAGCGACAACTTCGCAGCCTGCCGCACGTCCACCGAGCGCTCCGCCGCCTGCCTCGCGCCCCCGCCGCGCGAACATTCACGAAGACGAAACGCTCCGGGACGACGAGTAGGTACGCCGCATCTTCGGCTACTGAATGATCTTCAAATACTGGAGCGACGTTAAGACCGCGAGCATGACGAAATAGACGCCGCCCAGGCCCAGAAGAATTCGCATGTGCCAGGCGGGCCGCAGCTCGCGCGGGAGCAGCACGGTGTTGACGAAGATCGTGTGGAAGCAACTGAAACCCAGGGCCGCGTTGTAAAAGGTCGTCGAAAGCTTGAAGACCCCCAGCGGCGAGTCGAATATCCACAAAATCGCCAAGCCCAGGGCCGCGTAAATGCACAGCACCGTGAAATAGACGTCTCGGATGCGGCTGGTGTCGAGTTCGCGCAGCGTGGCACTGGCGGTCCAGATCACATCGACCCAGCGGCGGACGAAGCCGTCCATCGTGGTGGTCTGACTGGTGATGAGGACGAGAAACCCGCAAAAGAGCGTGAGGCCCCAGAAAATCCGGCCCGCGCTTGGTCCGGCCAACCAGCGGTCGAGGCCGGTGGCCGTGACCAGGACGCCGGGCGGAGGACTGGTGACCTGGTGCTGCACGCCGCCGGCGGTCATGGCGGCCGCGTTGTCGCCGACGTTGGTGCCGCGCGGCAGGAAACCAACCGAGAGAATGCTGGGAAGAGCCACGCCGATGAGGCAGGCCCCCATCCAGACGCACAACTGGTCGCGGGCGATGTGCCGATACCAGCGGCGCCAGCGCTCGAGTGATTCGGGGGTGACTTGAAACACGCAGCCGACATGCGACAACGTGATTCCGTGGCCTCCGAAGACGCTGGGAATAGCGCCGACCTTGTGGCCCATGCCCCAGCCCTGGTCACGGGTGAAGTTACTGATCGGGGTGTTGGTCAGGCCGCCATTGCCAGCGATGGAAGCGAGGCCCGCAATGACGCCAAACAGCGCGAAGTCGATGTGCGGCCAGCGACCCTCCGCCACCACGGCCGTGATTACGTTGTCGGTTGCGTAGCCACTTTCACTTTTCACCGGCAGCGTGCCGAACTTGAAGAGGCCGGTGAAGATTTCGATCCAGCTCTCGGGCTTGGCAAAGAAAATGCCCAGGACCAGCAACAGACCAAACACAACGATCAGCTTGAACGACATGACGACTTTGAGCGAGTTGTAGATTTTCCCGCCGAAGATGAGCGGGAGCATGATCACCAGGTACAGGCCGGTGCAGACCAACTTGTGCAGGATCCAATCGCCCCAGTTGTGAGCGATATCCGGCAACCGCTGGAGGATCGCCGTATCGACGGTCACGGCCGCGTTGGTCGCCAGGTACGGTGCCACCGAGCCCCAATCGAGGCAGAGATAGACCACCAGCCAGAACATGGGGTGCGGCAGAATGCGGAACTTGCCCGTGAAAATCGGCTCGCCAGTGTACAGCGTGTAGCGGCTGATTTCGATGTTGTAGATGACTTGAAAGACGATGCTGACCGTGGCGACCCAGAGCAGAGCCCCGCCATATTTCGCGGTGACGGCCGGTCCCGCGAGCCACTCGCCGCCGCCGATGGCCGCGGCCCCCATCACCAGTCCCGGGCCGATCATCGCCAGGACGTTTTTCCAGGTGAAGACGGGGGCGTCGATCAGCTCTCCCGTTTCCCAGCGCGGCATGTCCTGGCTGCCGGGATGGGGGGCGACGAAATCGTCTTTTGCAGTCGGAGTGTTCGCGGGGACGGTAGCGGTCATCAGGCGGAGAGGTGAGAGGTCGGAGATCGGAGGTCAGACGTTAGAGGTTAGAGGTTCCGAGTTCAAGGTTCAAGGTTCAAGGTTGGGGGTTCGGATAAGCATGATGTGGAGAGTGCCGAAAGAATGGCGCTCGACGATGGTCCAGTCCTCTTGCCGACCTTGGACCTTGGACCGTGGACCTTGGACACTGACCACGATTGCATCGGCTGCAACGACGGCGGCGTCTTCGCGGCCGGCGAAGATGAGCCACACGCCGCCGCGCGAACGAATCAGCTCGCAAAGTTGGGGAGATAGTTGGCCGGGATTCGTGAGAGGCAAAGGAATTGTCACCCTTGGATCAGCGGCGATTGCGTAGAGCGAGTGAACGGGGAAAAGGCAATATTCCACGAGCGCGGGGTCGGAGGAGCCGCGGAGTGCGTCAGATTCGATGAGTTGCGTGGCGAGGAGGACTGGGTAACGATCGTGGTCGGGCTGCTGATTGAAGTGGGCGATGGCCGAGCGCCAGTCGGCATGGCGCGTGGTGTCGATCGCAAGCAGTGGAATGACGGGGCCAAGCACGGCGACAAGGGCCACAGAAAGGGCAGCGGTGATTTGGATGGAGCGCCAGGGAATCAGGCGGACGGCAAGGACTGCGAGAATCAGTGCGGCGGGGGCACTCACCATGAGGTAGCGGAGGAAGAACAGGCGGGCCGTGTCGGTGATGGTCAGGAGCAAGGCGAGAAGGAGTGGCACGAGGAGCCAGCAGAGGGAGAGCACCGACGGAACTTCATCATCGGGACCGAGCGCACCGCGGGAAAAGCGATACGCTAGTCCTGCGAGGACGACTGCCGCCGTCCACGACCAGGGAAGCAGCGTGACGATCGTCTCCAGCGTCGGCTTGTCAACGAAGAACTCCCAGTTAGTGCGGCGGGCAAAGATGGCCAGCAAGTTGGGGATCGCAGGAAGGCAAAGCACGGCAATGGCCAAGCCGTCGTGGAAGAGCAGATTCGCGCTCGCCGCAGACGACAGTTCCGCCCGCGCAGGCTGACGATACCGGCAGAGCAAGAGAATCAGCGCGACGGCGACGAACTCGGCCGGGAACAATAGGCCCGCCGTGTAATGGAGGTGAAAGAGCAGGGCGCCCAGAAGAATGAAGGCGACGTGGAGTGCCGGGCGCGGCCGCACCAATAGCTCCGCCAATAGGCCGACATGCGCCACGGCGATCAACTCGACCAGCGCATAGGGCCGGGCTTCGGTAGCGTAGTAGATCTGAATTGGATCGACAACGACCAACCACGCGGCCAACGCGCCGAGCCTGGGCTGGCGCGTCCAGCGGCCAGTGAGCCAGTAAAGTGCAGCGGGCAAGAGCGAACCGGCAACGAGGCTCGGCAGCCGGACGGTCAGTTCGCTAGCCCCTAGAATCTGCACAAGCAGCCACTCAAGCCAGAAGAAGAGGGGCGATTGGTTGCCGATCGTGGCACGCGGGACGACCTCGGAGAGCGGTCCCATGGCACACCATGCCGCGTGCAGTTCGTCGAGCCAGAGGCTCTCGCGGGCTCGCCACACGCGCAGCGCCGCGCCGAGCAGGACAAGGATGACGAGAACAACAAGCGGCAGACGCGAAGCGACTGGCGAGGGCATGCCGCCTTTGTAGTCCGCGCTCAATGCCCTGACCATTGGTCAGGGTGTTGGGCAAGTGATCGAGACTTATTCGTCGGTGTCCTCCTCCTCCTCGTCATCTAGTACGAGGACGACAACGAGGACGACACTGCAATCACGAGTGGCAATTCACCCCGACCAATGGTCGGGGCTTTATGCCGCCGCGAGGGTCGGCGCCGCACCCATTAGCTCGTCATAGATGGCCGTGATTTGCGGCCGGCCCAGAGTTTTCAGCTCTTCGCCGTAGCCGACGAGCAGGGCCAAATCGCAGAGACGGTTGATCCGCCGCGGAATGCCGTGCGTGACGTTGTGGATCTCGTGGATCGACTCGTTGTCGAAGATGGGCCACTTGGCACCGGCCGCGGTCATCCGGTGCTGGATGTAGGCCTTGGTCTGGTCGGCCGACAGCCGGGACAGCAGGCACTTAACCGCCACGCGCTGGTCGAGCTGCGGCAGGCGCTGGACGTCGAGCGCCAGTCCGGTCTGCCCGACGAACAGGACGGTGGCAAGCGGTTTGGCGTCGCGCTCGAGGTTGAGAAGGAGGCGAATGGTCTCGAGGGATTGCGAGTCGCGCAGGAGGTGTGCTTCGTCGATGACGATGACCGTGTGCTGGCCGGCCTTGGCGTTTTCGGCCAGAGCTGTTTCGAGCCGCTGAAGGCTTTGGCCGACGGTCGATGTACCGGAGGCGGGAGCGTGTGCGAGCTGGTCGGCAAGGTAGGCGAGCAACTGATCCGGAGGCATTTGCGGGAAGACCAAATGCACGCGCGGGCGGAAGCTGTCGCCGAGTTGGCGGAGGAGCGTTTGGGCCACGAATGTTTTGCCCAGGCCTGCCTCGCCGGCCAGGAGCGCGGCCCCGCGGCGGTTTTCGACGGCATAGCGCAGCTTGAGCAGGGCCGCCTGCTGAGACGGGCCGGGGAAATAGTATCGCTCGTCGGCCGAGTGGTCGAACGGGCGGGCGTCAAGTTGCCAATATGGTTCGTACATTCTTGGCTCCCCGCCACGGTCCGCGCCTTGCGACCCGTCCGCCGGGGAAATCACGGTTCCGTTGGTGCGCCTGTTTCAGACCGACGTTGCCGGGATCTCTTCCTCGATGACGAAGTTTTCGGCAATGCCGACCGCCTCGACACCTGCCGCCATGAGCCGCTGACCGATGTCTTCGCTTTCGGCGGCCGAAGCGTAGCGGAGGTCGCGAACGACGATCGCCGCGTCCAGCGGGCAGGCCTCGTCCTCAGGAAAGAGCGGCTCGTCGCCGGTGGCCAAGGGACCCAGATCGACAATTACCAGCTCGAATGTGGCCGCGGCGGCACGCAGCGTCGCAGTCACGCGCGGATCGGCCAGCGACAGGCTCGTCCGGGCAGCCGAAGCTTCCAGCGGTAGAATCGTGATGTTGTCGGCCAACGAGCGAACGGCAGCCTCGCTGAGCGGCACGAGGCCGGTCGCGGCGTCTTGCCAGCCGTGATTGACTTCCAGCCCGATACGGGCGGCCAGTTGCGGGCGTGCGAAATCGGCGTCGATGACTGCGACCTGAATGCCACCCTTGGCGGCACAGCGCGCCAGGGCCAGGGCGAGCGTCGTCCGGCCTTCGCCACGTCGGCTGCCGCTAACGGCGAGCGTTCGCAGACCGTCGCGAACCGCCGCGAGAAGACGACCGCTGGCCTGAGCAAAATAGCCGTCCTTATCCGAGACGAGACGCTCCACCGTGATCGGCCACTGGAAGCGATCGACTTCCCAAAGTGGAATGCAGTCGCTCGTTTCGGCCTCAATCACTGGCGGCAACGCCGTCGATTCGTTCGCAGTAGGAGCTGCGGCCGGCGCCAATTCCGCGTCCGCCGCAGCGGCAGCTTCACGATCGGCGAAATCGAGTTCCTCGACAGCCGGTGCGGTCACGTCTTCAATGTTGGCTTGCGTCTCGTCGGCGCTAGCGGGCGTCTTCTCCTGTGCTGGCTCGTCGGCGGCAGGTGCTTCGCGATCCGTCGCCGTGAATCGGGCGTGCGGCCTGGCGGCAGCCGTCGCATGCGGCGGATCGACGCGGAAGCTGGGGACTGGCGGTGCGGGAGACTCGATCTCGGCCGGCATTGCGACCGGCAGGGCATCCAACTTCAGCTCGACCAGCGGCGCGGGCTCGGTGATGTGCAGATCGGCCGGCTCGGGCAAAACGACGAGCGAGCCCGGCGTCGCGACGACATCGTGCTCCCAGTGGCCGTGGACTTCGAATTGCGGCTCGAATTCCCGCGCCAAATTGAGCGGCGCGATGTTGGGGGGCGGCGTCGGCAGTTTCGGCTCGGGCGCCGTAACCGGCAGAGGTTCGTCGGCCTGCGGCGGGTCAAAGACGATTTCCGGCCTCAGCTCGACGCGCTGATCGCGCGGCAGCGGCAATGGGGCGGGAGGCGGCGCCAGTTGATTCGCAATGTCAGCCAGAGTTCTTACCGAACGGCGCTTGGCGTCGGTTTCGAGTGGACGCGAGGCGGGCGCTGAATGTCGCGCCGGACGCCTGAGCTGCGCGGCGCCGCGGTCATCGATTCGCGAATGCTTCACGGCAATGGGAGGCTGACCGCTGGCTGTTGATTGGCGCGGCGGAGGCTCGACCGGCATCGGTGTGGCCAGACCGCCACTCTGACCGAGCAGCAGGAGCATTGACCGGCGAACGTTGCGGCGGGGCGAAGTGCGCGGCGGCAACTGGATGTGCGGCGTGGGAACGGCGCTTCGCCGCGGTGTAGTGGTTCGTGGGGCATCGACGCGATAGAGCACGGCGTCGCAATAAATCCGCTCGATGGCGTCGGCGTCAGCCGTGAGTGCCCGTCGGGTCTTCGAGCCGGCGGTTTGCGCAGCGTCCGACGCGTGAGCAGCCTGGCTGCCCAGCGGTGGTCCATCCTTCGCGTAGGCCTTAATAAAGGCCTGATCCAGTGCGCTCATATCGAGTTCCGCTGGCGGTATTGGTCGTGGGGTAGAGCGGCATCGTGCTGGCGGCCGGGCCTAGGTTCGGGCCGCCAGGAGACGCCGGAGGCGGTGCATAGGCCGGAGGGGGCGCCACCGGCTGGTAGCTGCTGGGATATCGTGTCGAGGGATACTGCGGCTGCAAGGTCGGCGTCGCCTGTGATGGCATTGTTTGGGCTGGCGTCGTCTGTGATGGCGGCGGAGCAGGCTGCTGCGGCGGCGCCGCGGTCGCGGCAGTGGTGGGAGAATCAGTATTCGCCGCGACCCGCTCTTCGGTTCGCCGCGTGAACGTGAACAGCGTGCCATCGCCCGCGGGGCTGGTCTTCTCTGGCTGCTGGGCGAGTTGGGGAACGGTCGGCGGATGCAGAGCTGTCTTGGGCTCACTCGCCGGTGTCTTGGTCGTCGGATGAACGCTGGTGATCTTGGCCGATTCGGCGGCGACCGCTGGCTTCGCCGGCGACGTCGCGGCTTTGGTCGTTGCCGCGGCACTCGAATGGGTGTGCGGCTTGGTCGCCACGTGAGGTTTGGCAGGCTGACGGCCACTGCGGGCAACATAGATTGTCACCATCAGCACAGCCACGAATCCAATGGCGATGTACTTTCCCTGCGTGCTGAACCAGTCGTCCTTTTTTCCCTCCTGCCGTTTCCGCTGTCGCTCTTCCGCTCTCTGGCGAAGCGTGACTGCGTCATCGGAAGCCGGGGGCGGAGTCTCCAGCGAAGGCGCGGAAGTCCGATCGCCGACTGCCTGGTCCAGGGATGTATCCGACGAATTGGCGATCGTATCACTGGCGGTCGGCGCCAGGACCGACGTGGTCATGTCCGCTGGCAGGCTGCCGTAGGCCTTGGTCTGCACCAGTTCGGCGGCGGTTTCCAAGTCAAATGAATCGGGCGCCTCAATTGGCGGCTCGCTCGGCAAGCGACTCGCCAGGGGCGATTCATATGGCTCCGGCGGATCGGCCACTGATCCCAGTGTGAAAGACGGCGGCGCGGCATATCCCTTCGGCCGGCTGACATCCATCAAGTGGAACAGCACCGGCAGACCGCGCAGCGGCCGCGGCAGCGACGGGCGGCGTTTTTCAGCCGTGAACGTAGCGGTCATTTCGGGCGTCCTTTCCCGCAATTGGCAATTGGCCCGCCGCGAAACTGCGGACCAAGCGCCGTCCTTGGCAGCAGGCGCGCGGGGTCGATGCGCGGCCCATGCCGCACGTCCTATATCGGTAGGGGTTATGGCGATCTTGAGAGCTAGGCAATCTTTGCCGATGCGAGCGAACCATTTGCGTGCTTTTATCTCTTTGCTGCTTACCCAATTTCAACGGTTTGCCACGCCTGCCCGGCCGACGACGCGGGTTGCGACAAATCGGGATGAATAGGATAGTGAGAGATTCACTAGACTGCCCATCGATGCCTGCCCCCACTCGCACCGCGATGTTCGACCGCCTGCAAGCCTTGCTCGCCGAGCGGATTCTGATCCTCGACGGGGCCATGGGGACGATGCTCCAGCGCTACAAGCTGACCGAGGAACAGGTCCGAGGCGAGCGCTTCCGCGACCACCACAAGGACCTCGTCCGCTTCTCCGACATCCTCTGTCTCACGCACCCCGACAAGATCAAGGAGATCCACCGCCAGTATCTCGCGGCTGGGGCCGACATCATCGAAACAAACACCTTCGGGGCCAGCTTTATCGGCATGGAGGAGTTTGATTTACCTCGCGCGCTGGTCCGCGAGATCAACACGGCCGCGGCTCGCTGTGCTCGCCAGGCCGCCGATGAATGGAACGAAAAGACACCCGCAAAGCCGCGATTCGTCGCCGGCTCGATCGGCCCGACGGCGAAGCAGATGGCTATTTCCACGCGGGTCGATGATCCGGCGTGGCGCGGCACGACATTCGACGCGATGGTCGATTCGTACTACGAGCAGGCCGAGGCCCTCGTCGAGGCGGGCGTCGATTTGCTCCTGCCCGAGACATGTATCGACACGCTCAACCTGAAGGCGTGCCTGTTTGCCATCCAGAAGCTGTGCGAAGCCCGCGGTGAGCGAATCCCCGTCATGGCCAGCGGCACCTTCGGCCCAGGCGGCGTAACGTTCGTCAGTGGCCAATCGGTCGAGGCGTTCTGGAACGCGCTGGCCAACGTGCCCCTCCTCACGATCGGCATGAACTGCGCCCTCGGCCCGGAGACAATGCGGCCGCAGGTGGAAGAACTGGCCCGCGTGGCGGCCATCGGCGTGCATGCCTATCCCAACGCCGGCCTGCCGAACGAAATGGGACAGTACGATCTCGGCCCCGCGAAAATGGCCGAGCTGGTGGGCGAGTGGGCCGAAGCAGGGTGGGTCAACATCGTTGGCGGCTGCTGCGGCACGACGCCCGATCATATCACGGCCATTGCAGAGCGTGTGAAAGTAGCAGGCACACTCCGCGTGCCGTCGGACAGCACAGGGACTGTGCCTACTACCTGGCTCCGCCTCTCCGGCACGCTCCCCTTCACGCAGCGACCCGACTCGAACTTCATCATGATTGGCGAGCGGACCAACGTCACGGGCAGCAAGGCGTTCGCCCGGCTCATCCGCGATGGCAAATTCGAAGAAGCCGTCGAAGTGGCCCGTCAGCAGGTCGCCGGCGGTGCTACAATCATCGACGTCAACATGGACGACGCGCTGCTCGACGGCGAAGCGGCCATGACGCGCTTCCTGCGGCTGATCGCGGGCGACCCCGAGGTGCAAAAGGTCCCGGTCATGATCGACAGCTCCAAATGGAGCGTCATCGAAGCCGGCCTCAAGTGCCTCCAAGGGAAGGGAATCGTCAACTCGATCAGCCTCAAGGACGGCGAAGACGAGTTCCTCCGTCGGGCCCAGCTCGTTCGGCGTTACGGTGCCGCGGTCGTCGTGATGGCGTTCGACGAGCAAGGCCAGGCCGCCGAAGTCGCCGACAAGCTCCGAATTTGTCAAAGAGCATACGGGCTCTTGACCGAGCGGATCGGCATCCCGCCCGAAGACATCATCTTCGACCCTAACATCCTCACCGTCGCCACGGGGATGGAGGAACACAATAGCTACGCAATCAACTTCATCGAGGCCACGCGGCTCATCAAGCAGCACTGCCCCGGCTCGAAGATCAGCGGCGGCGTGAGCAACATCAGCTTCTCGTTTCGCGGTAATGATCTGGTCCGCGAGGCAATGCACGCGGCGTTTCTCTACCACGCCGTCAGGGCCGGCATGGATATGGGGATTGTCAACGCCGGCCAGCTCGCGATTTATGAGGAGATTCCGCGGGAGCTGCTCCAGCACGTCGAGGATGTGCTGCTCAATCGCCGTCCGGACGCGACCGATCGACTCGTCAAGCTGGCCGAAACGGTTAAGGGCAAGGGCAAGGCCGCGGCAACCGAAGACCTGTCGTGGCGCGACGCTTCCGTCGAGGAGCGCCTCAAGCACGCCCTGGTCCGCGGCATCGACAAGTTCGTCGAGCAAGACACTGAAGAGGCCCGGCAGAAATACGACCGCTGCCTGGCGATTATCGAAGGGCCGCTAATGGCCGGCATGCAGGTGGTCGGCGACCTCTTCGGCTCGGGCAAGATGTTCCTGCCGCAGGTCGTCAAATCGGCCCGCGTGATGAAAAAGTCTGTCGGCTACCTGCTGCCGTTCATGGAGCGGGAGAAGGAAGCCTCCGGCCTGGCAGATCAGAGAGCTCGCGGCAAGGTGCTCCTCGCTACGGTCAAGGGGGACGTTCACGACATCGGCAAGAACATCGTCGGTGTCGTCCTCGGCTGCAATAACTACGAGGTCATCGACCTGGGCGTGATGGTCTCCACCGAAAAGATTCTCGACACGGCTGCCGAACGGGAGGTCGATGTGGTCGGCCTCTCGGGTCTCATTACGCCCAGCCTCGATGAAATGGTTTATGTGGCCAAGGAGATGCAGCGGCGGCGAATGTGCCTGCCGCTGTTGATAGGCGGGGCCACGACGAGCGCCAAACACACCGCGGTCAAGATCGCCCCTCAGTACGAGCAGCCGACGGTGCATGTCCTGGATGCGTCGCGGTGCGTTGGCGTCGTCGATAAGCTGCTCAGCCCGACGCTCCGCGACGAGCTTGTCCGGAACAACAAAGATGTCCAGCGCCAGTTGACCGAATCGTATCGCCATCGCGACATCAAGCTCGTGCCGCTAGCCGAAGCCCGTGCCAAGCGATTTCAAACCGACTGGAGGGCGGTCGATGTTCCCACGCCCGCGTTCACCGGCGTCAAGGTGCTCCGCGACTTCCCGCTGGCCGAGATCGCTCAATACATCGACTGGTCGCCGTTTTTCCTCACTTGGGAGCTGAAGGGGAAGTATCCGCGGATCTTCGATGACCCGGCGGTGGGCCTGCACGCCAAAGAACTCTTCGCCGACGCCCAGCGACTGCTCGACGAGATCATCGCGGACAACCTGCTCACGGCGAGCGGGGTTTATGGCTTCTGGCCGGCGGCGGCGGAGGTGGACGATATTCTTGTGCTGGCAGGAGAGTCCAAAGTCCAAAGTCCAAAGTCCAAAGTTGAGCGTACGTCAGGCGACCTTGGACCTTGGACTTTGGACATTGGACCTGATCAGCCCGTGCGACTACACACGCTGCGCCAACAGTGGGCGCGCCAGGGGCAAAAGGACTTCCGCGCCTTGGCCGACTACATCGTTCCCGCTGATTCGGGCCGCACCGATTACGTTGGCGCCTTCGCCGTCACGGCTGGCCATGGCTGCGATGAGTTGTGCGGAAGGTTCGACCGCGAGCACGACGATTACAACTCGATCATGGCCAAGGCCCTCGCCGATCGCCTGGCCGAGGCATTCGCCGAGCTACTGCACAAGCGGGCCCGCGCCGATTGGGGCTTTGGCCGCTCGGAGTCGCTCACCAATGAGCAGCTCATCGGCGAGTCCTATCGCGGCATCCGCCCTGCCCCAGGCTATCCCTCGCAGCCCGACCACACGGAAAAGCGAATCATCTTTGATTTGCTGAAGGCCGAGGAAAACGCCGGCATGACGCTCACCGAGTCCTTTGCCATGTTGCCAGCGGCCAGCGTCTGCGGCCTGTATTTCGCGCATCCCGAGGCGCGGTACTTTGCGCTCGACCGCATCACCCGCGAGCAGGTCGAAGATTATGCCCGCCGCAAAGGAATGACGCTCGCCGAGGCCGAGCGGTGGCTGGCGCCGAACTTGGGCTATGAGCCGTAGCCGCCAAAGGCCGCAACCCATGTGAGCCTCAGGAGCCCCATTATGAGCCTCACATTCCTGGGCTATCATGACACGTTCCTGCCGCGGCTGGGCGCTATCTGCTGGCCGGCCGCAAAGAAAAACTCTCGCCCTGGATGATCGTGCACGAACTGATCAGACACGTCACCGACTTCTTCACCAGCCAAACCTTTGGCACTTCGGACCTGGCGGTCATCCTCCTGTTGACAATTCTGGAGGGGGTGCTGTCGATCGACAACGCGCTGGTGCTGGGCCTCTTGGCAAAACGCCTTCCCAAGGAGATGCAGGCCAAGGCCCTGAACTGGGGAATGATCGGCGCCTTTGTATTCCGCTTCATCGCGATTTTCACCGCGTCGCTGCTCTTGCGCTGGACGATCGTGAAATTTCTTGGCGGCGCGTACCTCGTGTATATCGCCGTCAGGCATTTGTTCTTCGAATCGACGGAGAAACACGAGGAAAAGCTCAGTCTCGACGAGAGCGGGAACCCCCAGCTTCTCGAACCGACGGGTGAGGAGTTGACCGAGGCGGAAGCGGAAGTGGAAATCCGCGAGCGTGTGCCGGTCTATGTCAAGCCGCAGACGCTGCGCCGCGTTGGCGTGGCGAATTTCTGGCCCACGGTCGTGAGCATTGCGCTCACCGACATTGCGTTTGCCGTCGATTCGATCCTCGCCGCAATCGCACTCGTGGGCGGCCCGCCCAAGGACGCCGATGCCTTCCATCCCAAGCTATGGGTCGTGTTCACCGGAGCGGGCCTGGGGATGATCGTGCTGCGGTTTGCTGCCGGTCTGTTTATCAAGCTGATGGAGCGGTTTCCGAGGTTCGAGATTTCGGCCTATCTCCTGGTGGCGGTGATCGGTCTGAAGCTGCTGGGCGACTGGGGGCTCAATTCCGATTGGAGTTTTGACGAGCCCAAATGGATGGCCAGTCGCCTAGGCGGCTGGAAGCAGTCGTTCGAGTCGTTTGAGCAGACCCGCCGTGGCTGGGCCCTGGGCTATGAAAAGTGGCTGGCGGACAACTGGATTCTCGCAATCCCACACCACGAGCCGCCTCCAGGTGGAGAACCAGCGGCCGGGGGAGGTTTCCGCCACGTACCCCACGTGCTCGATTTCCACGATCTGCGGCGGCCGGAGTCCATCACGTTCTGGCTCCTCATGATCGTCTGCTTCTGCACCGGCTTTCTGCCCCCGCGAAAGAAGTCGCCTGGCTAGGAACGTCTTGAAGCCGGCTGTGAACCGGCTCCAGGTGCCAACGGTTACGTTACCGGGCGACAACGTGGTACTCTGTACTCATCACAGAGTACTCCGAGGCGAGCGGCCGACTCATGACGCGCTTCCTATTGGTATTGCCAATCATTATCACGCCAGCGGCGCTCTGGGCCGCCGAGCCGGTCATCGATCGCGCCGCTGCGGAGCGCGGCTACAAACTGCTTGTTGACAAGGCGTACCTTCCGCCCGACTTCGATCAGGAAGTCTTCGACGCGGCCTGCAAGGAGTGGCCCGAGCCGCTGCGATCGCAGGCCGAAAAGGCCTCCCCCGAGGAGCGGCGTCAGCTCGCCTTTTCCCGCTACGGCCTGACGCCCCGACCGGACGATCCAACCAGGCCGCTTCAATACGTCATCGATGAAGCTGGCAAGTGGACGATGAATTGCTTTGCCTGCCACGGCGGTACTGTTCCCGATGGAAAGGGCGGCGTCACCGTGTGGCCCGGCGCACCGAACTCTTGCTTTGCCCTCCAGACGCTGACCGAGGAAACGCGCCTGGCCAAGGCCGCCCTCGGCCGCCCCTTCAGCCGCATGGATGTCGGGGGCGCCTTCATTCCCCTGGGCGCGACGAACGGCACCACGAACGCGGTCATGTTCGGCGTCGTGCTCATGGGCATGCGCGATCCCGATCTGAACTTCGATGCCAAGCGCGGTGTCCCCAAGATGACCCACCACGACTTGGACGCGCCTCCCTGGTGGCATTTCAAGCGGAAGAAAATGCTCTACATCGACGGTTTTGCCGAGAAGGGGCACCGCGGCCTCATGCAGTTCATGCTCGTGCGCTCTAACGGCCCCGAGAAGTTCCGCGGCTGGGAAGAGGAGTTCCGCGACGTCTTTGCCTATATCTCTTCCGTCGAGCCGCCCAAGTATCCCTTTCCGATTGACCCGCAGCTTGCCGCCGCGGGCCAGGTGGCTTTCAACCGCGTCTGTGCCGATTGCCACGGAACGTACGGCAAGGATGGCCGCTATCCGGAAAAGCTCGTGCCAATTGACGAGGTTGGCACGGACCGCGTGCGTCTCGATGCGCTGACGCCAGCTCATCGCGACGCCTACGGCCAAAGCTGGTTTACGCATTACGGCAAACTCGCCAACCTGCGCGATCCCGGCGGCTACGTCGCTCCGCCACTTGACGGCATTTGGGCCAGCGCCCCGTACTTTCACAACGGCAGCGTGCCAACCCTCTGGCACGTTCTTCATCCCAAGGAGCGGC
>Ga0065705_10104256_pt1 | contig 27071 bp, 30 predicted proteins | sample SwibulcommuniRL2_FD_59092 | JGI IMG/M metagenome (GOLD analysis project Ga0065705, IMG submission 59092) | Bulk soil microbial communities from switchgrass field near Rose Lake, East Lansing, Michigan, USA - RL2 Bulk Soil v2 (version 2) | ecosystem: Environmental > Terrestrial > Soil >...
GTTATTGTTACGCAGTTTCACCTATCTTGCCGCGATGTGCCAGTAATGTGAACACATCTTCCAGCGTGGATTGAACCGTTTCTATCGAATTGACGATAATGCTTTTGCCTGCCAAATATTTTGTGAGACTGTCAGGCGACCATTGCGTGGAGTCAAGAATAACGTGGGCGCGGTCGCCGTGTAAACTTGCCTGCGCGACTCCTTCTGTATGGCTTAACTCATCAACTGTTTCAAGCAATGGGTTTGCTGCCAGGTCCCAGGCCGCGCCATGCAAATATTTGGTTTTCAATGCGGCAGGTGTATCCAGTGCCATTAATTTGCTGCGATACATGAACGCGACCCGGTTGCAATGCTCGGCTTCGTCCATGTAATGGGTGGTGATGAAGACGGTGGTTCCCTGTGAAGCCATTTCATAAATCAGATCCCAAAATTCGCGGCGCGCGACCGGATCCACGCCGCTGGTAGGTTCATCGAGGAACAACAACTTGGGACGGTGTAGAATGGCACAGCCGAGTGCGAGGCGTTGTCTCCATCCGCCAGATAATTCGAGCGTGAGCGCTTCCGTCCGCTCCTGTAACCCGGCCAAGTGCAGGATCTCATCAATGCGTTTCTTTTCCTCTGCTTCAGGTACTTCATACACACCCGCGTAGAACTGAAGATTCTCAAGCACGGTGAGATCGTCATAGAGCGAAAACTTCTGCGACATATATCCGATCAGAGGCTTGATCTGTTCGGGATGCTTGAAGACATCAATGCCCATGATGCTGGCCATTCCTTCGGTGGGAGTGAGCAAACCGCACAACATGCGGATGGTGGTTGTCTTTCCGCTCCCATTCGGACCGAGATAACCAAGTACCTCCCCGGGCTGTACCGTAAACGAGACATGATCCACCGCAGTGAAATCACCAAACTTCTTCGTTAATCCGTGAACGTCAAGCGGAACGCTCTGCGTTGGGTTATCCATATTCCACTCCTTCCGTTTCGATCAGGTGAATAAATACATCTTCCAACGTGGGAGGTACAGGGACGATGTGACTCATCGGGATGCCCGCCGATTCCAGCCGGGCGGGGATGCGTTCTGTGGGTCCCTTTGCAGAACTCACGCGCAAGTGGATGTGATTGCCAAAGGTGTGAACATCCTCCACTTCGGGATCATCCAAAGCAATCTGGCGCGCCGCCATTTGATCATCTGCATCCAGCTCAAGGATGCGGCCCTCGAGGCGTTTCATCAGTTCACGCGGTTGACCCTGTGCGAGGACCTGGCCGTGATTCATAAAGATCACACGATTGAATCGCATGGCTTCATCCATATAAGGCGTGCTTACCAACACAGCTGAACCCTCCCGCAATAGTGCGATCAGCAAATGCCAGAATTCCTGGCGTGCCACCGGGTCAACACCGCCAGTGGGCTCGTCCAGCAAAAGCACCTTCGGACGATGGACAAGAGCCGAGGCAAGGCCGAGCTTTTTCTGCATACCGCCTGAAAGCGCGGCCGCAGGACGATCCGTAAAATCGCCCAAGCCTGCAAAGTTCAAGAGTTCAACAGAACGTTGTTTGAGTTCCTTGATTGGAATATCAAAGACTTCGCCAAAGAATTCAATATTCTCCTGAACGCTTAGGTCGCCATATAAGCCAAAGCGTTGTGCAAGATACCCAATCTGTTCCCGCGCCTTTTCCACCTGCGCTGGAACTTCATAGCCTGCCACACGCACGATCCCGCTGGTGGGTTTGAGCGCGCCGCACATCAAGCGGATGGCGGTCGTCTTGCCGGCTCCATCTGGACCGACAAGTCCCACCATCTCTCCGGCGCGGACCTGTAGATTGAGTCCATCCACCGCACGAAATGTCCCAAAGGTTTTGACTAGATCTATGGTTTCAAGCAATACTTCATTTGACATGTTATTTTATGAATACCACATCGGCTGGCATGCCGAGCTTAAGTTTGCCTTCAGGGTCACTGACTTTTAGTTTCACCGCATAGACCGTAGCGCTGCGCCCCTGAACGGTTTGTACGTTGCGGGGCGTGAATTCGGCTTGATCAGAGATCGATGAGATGGCGGCGGTAAATGTCGTATTGGGGAAGGAGTCAACCGTTACAGTTGCTTTCTGCCCGAGTGAAATTTCACCATAGCGGTCTTCGGGAACATAAACGGTAATGGTTAATTCATTGAGGTTCGCCATCGTAATGGCAGCCGCACCAGGTTGAACAAACTCACCGGGTTCCACATTGCGGGTGAGAATCACACCCTCCATTGGGGCGTATACTGTCAACTTCTTAAGTTGTGCATCCAGCAAGGCAAGATTGGCTTCTGCCTGGTTGACAGCTCCCTGCGCCTGTTGCAAACCGTTTTTCGCCTGCTCGAGCGCCAGGGATGCAATTTTGACCTGTGACGAATACTCACCTGTCTGTAGTTTGCTCAAATTATCCAGCGCTACCTCGTGTCTTTCGCGCGCGACCGAAAGCGCGGCCCGGGCTTTCAGTACACGGTCTGCTGCATCCGTGTTTAGAAGTGCATCGTAGGCTTGCTGGGCAGCCTCCAACTCGGTCTGAGCAGAGTCGAGGGCATCTTGTGCGGAGGCGATCACATCACCGCTATTACTGCTCAGGCCTTTTGCAATTCGAATTTTGATCTTATAGGAAGGAGCAAAGGCCGGCAAATTCGGCAGGTCTATACTGTCGGGGCTAACTTTGCCGCCTGTCGCCTGAGAATGGTCATGGACAGATTTGGCAACCAGATAGCTAATGCGCGCATTCGCGAGATGGGTCTCTGCATTCACAAAATCGGAATTGTTCAGGCTTTTTACTACCTGATCCAAATCGGTTTGAGCTTGTTGCAAGGCCTGCTGGGAGGCCTCGACTTCAGCCTGGCTAGCAGTGATTTGTTCGTCCTGGCTGAAATACCACAAGGGCTGGTCAAATTGACCGGGGGTACGGCTGAACCAATCGGTCAGGCGCGCGGCACCCTGCTGGGCACGAGCCGAGCTTACTGCCGCATCATATTGAGCCTGTGCCAAATTGTAGGCGCCTTGAGCTGTCAATAAAGCATTGTGAGCAGAATCCACTCCACTCTGGGCAACTTGTCGTTGAGCTGCTAGCAGGCTGTCGTCCAGGCGAAGAACGGGATCACCTGTTTTAACGGTTTGACCCTCTTCCACCAGGGCATCCTGCACTTTGCCAGCTGTCTCGGGTGAAACATTCACTTCAACGGCTTCGATTGTGCCTGAAGCGCGCAGTTTTCCATCATCCCGGGTCGAGACAACGCGAAAACCGAAATAGAGCGCGGCACCGAGAAACACCACAATCATGATGATCTGGGCACGGGAAATTCTTTTGGGCATGGAACTATACTCCTGAGTTCATTAATCTAATGTCTTTTTGAAACGCATGGCCGCCAAACCAAGCAGAACAATGGCGAAAACAGTTAATGCAATGACCTGCGGCATGATCATATTAAGCCCGACCCCTTTAACGACAATGCTGCGCAAGATATAAACGAAATAGGTAAGAGGCAAAAGGTTGCCGACCGCCTGAAGAAATACAGGCATGGATGAAATGGGAAAGAATACACCCGATAGCATCATGGATGGCAGCATGATGGGCATGGTCATCAATTGTGCCTGTTGTTGGGTGCGCGCCGCAGTGGAAATCAACAGCCCAAGCCCGAGGGTGGGCAGCAAGTAAAGCCCCACGAGCGAGAACAAAAGCACGAGACTACCCCGCAATGGGACCCCGAAAAGGAATGTTGCAACCGCCATAATAAGGACTGTATTTGCAAACGAAACCAGGATATAAGGAATGATTTTTGCAACGATCAACTCCCAACTGCGGATGGGTGTAACGATCAACTGCTCGATGGTGCCGCGCTCACGCTCCTTGACAATCGCCAAGGCGGTAAGACTGGTCGCCGTCTGGAACAGGATCATCGCGACCAGCCCTGGTACAAGGTTGTAACTGGCAAGCAAATCTGGATTGTATAAAACGCGCGTTCTCACATCCACAGGTGATGAACCGGCTCCTCCCACCGGACCCCGCAGGGATAGCTGCTTCGTGCGCACACTCGCCCCATGAGCCTGCCCGACAAGCGCGGCGGCGGAAAGGACCGAGCCTGCAATCGTTGGATTGGCGCCATCCAGTAGCACCAGCACATCGGCAGTTTTTCCTGTGGCAAGATTGCTGCCGTAATTCGGCGGGATGACGATTCCAACGCTGGCTTTGCCGCTGTCTATTAGATCGTTGACTTCCACTTGACTGTAAACGGCATAGTCAAAGGAAAAATAACCTGTTGCATTGAAGGAATCCAACAGGGCGCGGCTGGCGCGACTGTTATCCTGGTTGAAAACAACGGTCGGAACGTTCCGGATATCCGTATTGTTCACAAAACCCAGTAATACCAGTTGCATGATTGGCATCAGGAAAATAAATACCAGCGTGCGCGGGTCGCGCAGCATGTGGATCATTTCCTTTTTTATTAAGGCTCTAAAACGTCTCATGTAAACCGCTCCTTCTATATTTGAAATAAAACTCAACGAGTAAGCGAGGCATGATTCTATTTTTCATTCATTAGCGCATCGAATAATTTATTCATCAGCTTCACCAATTGCGCCTGTTCTTCCGCTGTAAAATCCCTCAACAATTTCGCGATTCGCTGTTTGTTGTAGGCTAGGCCGGTTTCATACAGTTCACGTCCGTTCTGGCTCATCCCTACACGTACGACACGCCGATCGTTGGAATCGTTGACTCGTTCTGCCATCCCACCCTGGACAAGCCCATCCACAATGCGGGTGGCGGTGCTCATGGGGACGTCTAACTCTGAGCTAAGTTCACTCATGGTGAGAGGTTCTACATTTTGGGAAAGCAGCATGAGGATGCGAAACACAAACGCGTGATCCTCAGATTGCGCGCCAGAGCCTCTAAAGGACTCCATTTTTTTCTTAAATTCGACGACATGTTCCGGCAAAATCAATTTGGGGCGTAAACTGATGTATCGCTGCATCAGGTCCATGAATTGTTCTGCTGTTTTCTCTGTTGTCATGCAAAATCCTTCCAATCTGGAATATTTCCAAAACGGAAGGATTTTACGCCTTTTTAGTTTTCTGTCAAGCCTCATTCGCTTTCAAATTCGATAGATGGGGAGTTTTCGTGATTCGAAAGACGACTCAGAAAATTCTTTATTTACGTTTTTGTCGCAAAATCCACAACGAAATTCCTTGAACTGCAAGTGCGACCACAATGGCAGACAGGAACGAGACCGCAATCCCTGCTTTTTCAATCAACAAACTCAGCGTGATGAAGAAGCCCGCAAAGGCGAACAGGCCATATAGCAAACCGCGTAATACGTGCGCCGCGGCGGCCGGTCCCTGGTGGCGGTGGGCAAAGATGGCGAGAATGGTTACGTAAAGTGGAATCGTGGTTAGGAGACCGGTCAGACGTGAACCGATGAACGATGCACTCCCGGTTAAAAGCAGGATGAAGCTCGTGCCGATCAAAATCCGTGATGGGATATCCCATTGTCCCGGTGGTGCGTTTTCTTCTTCAACTGCATCATTTGGCATGAGGCGTAGTCCGAGCACGATTGCCGAGCAGACGGTAAGAAAAATGGGAATTAAGGGAAAGGTTACGTTCTGTAGGAAGATCGTGCTTGCTGCAAAAACAAGAAAGCCACCGGTCAGAGCAATATACCAGCGGAAACGCGTCGCCAGCCAGACATAAGTCAATGCATAAGCGACGAGCGAAAGTCCGCCGCTGATCACACCTAACGCCGCATTTGCAGCAAATGTGACATCGTTACTGAGTGCGACGAAAAAAATCACGGGCCCGGAAGTCAACGGCATGCCAACAATCCATCCGCTGACCGCGTGTCCCCATTTCCGGCCGGCGAGACTGGCCGAGCCAATGATGAAGGGCGCCAGAATTAACTTCAAAACGAGAATATTCATAGGCATACATCTTATATTTGGCGTATAGGTTTGTCAAATGATGTAAAACACAGGCGGTGGATGTCGAACCGCCCGTGTTTTTATTACTCAGCGAATGTGCCACTTAATGTGATCGCGCGCGGATCGCGCCCAACGGCGAGACGTTTCGCCCAGGTGGTTGGAAAACTTTGTAGAGCGGTGGCATTGATCACAACCGGACTCTCGATTTGCCATCCTGACCCAATCAGGTTTTCGCAAATTTTCTCTGTGCCCGCTTCGAGGGTCGTTCCGGCTTCAGCCAACGCGCCACCATTCAGGCGCAAATCAATCGAGGTGGTTGATCGCGCAATGGACTTAAGTCCGCACATCAATTTCGAATCGTTGATCAGCAGGCTTTCCAGCAAACTGCCCCACGGGAAGTTGATCGTGATCTGGGATACCAGTCCATTTAGTTCATTCGGCAAATCCTGTGCGCTGGCAATGATAAAGAGTATGTTTTGCAATTTCGCCTGTGAATGTTGGCGCAGATTTTCGCGGCACGAGTCCACGCCAATGATGAACCTTTCCCGATGCTCCTCGGCGAGAGTAAGCACATAGCGGCCATCACCCGTTCCCAGATCCAGTGTGATGCAATTGTAGTTTGCGAGTCGATCCATTAATCCATTAAAGTCTAATTCCAGGGACTTTCTGCCCCGAATCGTTTCCATGAGAAACCTCCATTCTGTCGAGTTAATGAGTTGAGACAGAATGGAGCGGGGCGGACCGCGAGCTTCAGACTTAAACGAAAATAGACGGCCGCGTCAGGCACCGTCCAGGTCGTCTGGTGTAGGTTTTTTATGAGTTAGGGGGAATACAAAACAGGCCCATCTGGCCTGACAGAGAATAGCTCTCTCTTGGGTCCGCTGCGCAGGGATTTAGCAGGGGGGTCGGGTGAGAAACTTGTTCATGATGGGAAAATTATAACATTATCAGGGGTAGGTAGTCGAAGGTTTCTGATAGACGCGCACATAATCCACATACAGGAACTGTGGGAATTCAGTTGTTGTGTTTGGATAACCTGGCCATCCGCCGCCCACGGCCAGATTCAAAATAATAAAAAACGGATGGTCAAAGATCCACTCAGCCGGGACATCCTGCGGCGTGATCTTGAAATATTGCTGGTCATCAAAATACCAGCGGATTTCATTCTCTTCCCATTCAATGGCATACACATGGAAGTCGTTCTTCAGGGAGTCTGCATCTGTAATCAGATTCGAACCAACTCCATTTCCACCTGAATATCCGGGCGCGTGAACGGTAGCATAAATGTGGTCAGGTTCTTTTCCGATATGTTCCATAATATCAATCTCACCGGAGGCCGGCCAGCCTTTGCTGCCAATATTGTCACCAAGCATCCAGAACGCAGGCCAGATGCCCTGTCCATATGGAAGCTTAAGGCGGGCTTCGACGCGTCCATATTTCCAGGCGTGAAGTCCCTGAGTCTTGAGGCGCGCCGAAGAATAGGGCCGTCCGCTGACGGTGGCTTCCTCTTCACGGGCTTCGATCACCAGCATTCCAGCCTCCACGCGGACGTTTTCGGGTCGATCGGTATAAGCCTCCCATTCCTGATTTCCCCAGCCGCCACCACCAAGATCAAATGTCCAGTTTTTCAAATCCAGTTCCGTGCCATCGAATTCATCATGCCATGCGATGTTCCAGCCGAAGCGATTCCATTCCGGAGTAGGTGAGGGCACGGGCGTTGGTGCAAGTTTAGGGGTCGGTGTGGGTTCAGGAATTGTCATGGCACAGGCTCCCAGAATGAAAGGCAAGCAAAATAGGATCGGGAGTTTTTTATACATGAGGATTTCTTGTAGGTTCTAGTATATCCTGCTCCTCAAAGAGATTAGCAAACATCCGGAGCCCACGTGGGCTCCGGATGTTTGAATGGCACTTTCAGTTTAGGATGGAACTGAAAGATTTTTGCTTTATTGTGAAATTTCCTTGACGACTTCAGCCGTTCTTTCCGGCTCATCTACACGGGTCGCTACATCAGCCTGGGAAATAATTCCCACGAGCTTCATGTTTTCGTCTACGACCGGGATGCGTCTTAATTGATATTGAGCCATTGCCTTCATGGCATTTTCAACGCTGTCATCGGCATGGCAGGTAATGAGTTTTCGCGTCATTACGTCTTCGACTCTTGTATTTTGCGGGTCGCGACCCTCACCGACGACTTTTATCGCCAGATCACGATCGGTCACAATGCCAACCAGTTTTTTGGATTGCTCATTATCAACGATCAACACCGGTCCGATGTCTTCCCGTTTCATCAATTGGGCTACTTTAGAGACTGTATCTGCCGGCGTACAAAACACCAGGTCTTCGGTCATTACGTCACGACATTTTTTTGTATTCATCAGAATCTCCTAACTTATTTATATTTTGACTAATATCCACGATAGGAAGTGGTGGGAGGCAGTGATCTTCGAGTTCCTCCAAGCAGAAAAGCGAGGACCAATCCCGTAATAAAGCCACCAATGTGCGCCATATACGCCACACCACCGCCTTCAGTCTGGGAAGAGGCAGTAAATACGCTTACTTGGCTGAAAATCTGCAGGAGGATCCAGAACCCGATCACCACCAGCGCGGACATTGGGGTGACGACGCGCCCCAACAACACATTGACGCGTTTACCTGGGAACATCACCAGATAGGCGCCCAATACACCGGCGATCGCACCTGAAGCGCCGAGGTTTGGAATATTGGAGCCAAGGCTAAACGCCAACTGGGCAAGGGTGGCTCCAATTCCACAAAGAATGTAAAAGACGAAGAATAAGGCATGCCCCAGGCGGTCCTCGACGTTATCGCCGAAGATCCACAAATAGAGCATGTTTCCCAACAAATGGATCCAGCCTGCATGCATAAACATAGATGTGAAAATAGTTGCAAAATCACCGGCTGGGTTAGCCATGAAACGACTCGGTACAAAAGCCCAACGCTCGATAAACGCGTTGCCACTGTTAAGCTCCAGCAGGAAAAACAGAACGTTCGCAGCAATCAGGGCATAGGTGACTATTGGAGTCAGTCTTCGACCACTATCATCATCACCGATTGGTAACATAGGGATTCTCCTTTTCTGAGGTTGATACAGACACGTAATGACACACCCTTTATGAAAAATATAACGTCTCTTTGAAAAAACTGTTATAAGGATTTTCCCTACTGGAAGCAGGATATCTACTTGCTGCACTCTTCCGCCACTGATCCCAATTCAGTTTGTAATAATCTCCCATGTGAAGTAAAACACAAAACCAAATACCAATAAAAAAAGCATCCGAGACATTTGGTCCCGGATGCTTTCCTTTGCAAAAATTATTTTTTAGCGACCCTGAGGATCACACCATTTTGTGACGGATCGTATAACAGTAACCCATCCTCTGTTTGATTGACGGCAATGCCGGCTTTCTCAACTCTTGAGATGGCCTCATCCAGAGCGTTCTGATCGGGTAACTCCACTGTAAAGTGACGCAGGCCCAACGCATCTGCGGGCGGCGGAGGCGCGCCCTCTCCCTGCCAGGTGTTGAGACCGATGTGATGGTGATATCCACCTGCAGAGACGAACGCCATACGAAAGGCTTTTGCCACACCCATTACATCAAATCCAATGACTCCGTGATAGAAATTAACAGCCTCTTCGATATTCCTCACATGTAAATGGATATGTCCCATACGCGTTTCGGGTGGAATCGCTACATCCAAACGATCGTCTTCTTTTAAGTGACTCAACAACGCGTTCACATCCAGGGGCTCGCGGCCATCACTCAGGCTGCCATCGGCTCGACGTGTTTCATAAACGCCGTTCGCCAATGTCCATCTGCCATCTTCGGGAGATTCCGTATAGAGTTCGATGCCATTGCCTTCCAGGTCATCGAGATAAGTTGTCTTCGTCATAATATGATCGGTTGGATAGTTCGGGTATTTCAGGGCGAACAACCGCCCTATGGCTCGCGCCAGTTCACGTCGATCCGGGAATAAGACTGCAAAGTGATAAAGTCCTGTCACGCGGCCATAGCGCTTGAAACTTGGCTGTTCCACCAGGTGCAGTAAATCTGCGCCACCGGCTCCCAGCCCGGCCTGATTCCCTTCACGCCAGTGTAGGTGAAAACCCAGCACCTGCTGATAGAACGTGAGTTGATTCTCCAGGTTGGCAACATTCAGTGAAACTGTTCCCACATGGGTCGCGGGATCAATGGAAAACTCTGTTTTGGTTTCTGAATTTGGTAAAACGCTCATATCCATCTCCTTACACAGTTAAGACGAACGGTTATCGCCGATTCTTTCTATTGATTTCCGTTAACAGATAATTTGATTAACATATATACGGTGATAAAACCCGCGACGATATGCATGATCATCAAGGTAATGGAATAGGGCCAGCCTGCCCCCGGGAATGGCGCGGAAACAGCGGCAAGGTCAGGTAAAAAGCTGATTACCAGAAAGATGGATGAAATAATGAGATAGGCTCGCACCGGATTCTTTGCAAAACGTCCAACCAGTGCAAACACAAGGACCGCGCCGGTACAAAGAATAAGAGTCAGCATGATTGGAAGCATCAGCATCGCCAGCCCAGGGGCATAAGGCGCTGGCAGGATGGCCAGCGCAATGGCACGCACGATCAGGACACCGAGGATGGCAGCAAGCACGGTCAACGGACCAGCCCACCAAAGCTTGTTCAATTGAATGGATGAAGCAATCATGATTCTCTCTCGAATATTTGTTAAAGAGCTGGGCTTAATTAATAGCCCAACTCTTCTTTCACAATGATGATGGTGATGCGGTTTGGACGAATTTCGCGGTTGACAATCAACACCTTGTTGACACCCGTGCCCATGTTATAGAGTTGCCGCATATGTTCTGTTTCGAGGGGCAGGTCATATTCGTAGATTCGCTTCATCCCTTCATCGAGGTCTTTGACGATCTTCTGCGCACCAACGACCCAAACGATCTTTCCTGCACCCGAGGCATAGGGCCCAAGCTGACTGCCCGTGTTCGAGGCGATCAATACCTGCCCATCTTCGGTCACGGCATGGACACTGCCTGCCGCGTAATCCGGCGTGCCGCCCAATTTGCGAATTTCTCTGCCTTGAGTCTCTCGATTCATCGCAAACATCTTTGGACGGATCGAATCATATCGTCCCGATTTATCAATTTCATCCTTGATACCAAGAGTTTCCAGCGTGACGGATGCACCGAGGAATACCTCTGCTCCTTCAGGAACCAGGTCAAAGAAAATACGTTTGGCTTCTTCGCCATTTTGAGCAACCACGGCATGGATGCCATGTGCCTCGAGAGCTTTGACTGTGCGTTCGATTTGTTCGTCACTTGCCAGGTTTGCAAATTCCTGATTTGGGGTCAGTTCTGAATCAACTTTTGTCTGGGTTAACATTAATTTCCTTTTCTTTGGACCAGAGTCAGCCTCTGGTCAATTTAATTGTTATTTCCAATTTGTAGAAGGATGCGCCCGCGGCCATGACGAGTCTCACTCAGTGCCTGCGCCTGACGAGCCTCTGCCAGCGGGAACACCCTGCCAACCACAGGTTGTAATAATTTTGCCTTGATCAGTTCCGAAGCCTCTTCGAGATGATCAGCAGAGGCGCGTCCTGTGCTCACAGCTCGGATATTTTGCGCCTGGCCTGCGCCCTCCGCGAGCATTCCAGCCACGGTCACAAAGGTGCCACCCGGACGGATCACCTGGAAGGATCGTTCAGCCAGATCAGCTCCGACGGTATCAATCACAGCGTCCAGATCCTTGAGAACTGTTTCAAAGCGTGTTGCATTGTAGTCAATCATATTGTCTGCACCGAGGGAACGGGCAAACTCAAGATTTCCAGCTGAGGCTGTTCCTGTGACGTGTGCGCCTTTCCATTTCGCCAATTGCACTGCATAGGCACCAATTCCACCTGCTGCGCCGTGGATGAGAACACGCTGTCCCGCCTGGACGTTGGCGGCGTCAATCACGCCTCCCCATGCTGTCAGAAAGCCCATAGGGATTGAGGCTGCTTGTTCAAAAGTAAGCTCTGCTGGTTTGGGCTGCACATCATTTGCTGAAGCCAGAGCATATTCAGAATATCCACCGTTAACGATGCCGTAGACCTCGTCACCTTTTTTCAGGGTAGTGACGTTTGCACCGACCGCCTCGACGACACCTGAACCTTCAACCCCCGGAGTCCACGGAAACTTAACGGGCATGAATTGTTTATATAGACCGCCGCGAATCTTCCAATCCACGGGGTTGACCCCTGCTACTTTGAGTCGGACCAGAACCTGATCAGCATTAGGCTCCGGGCGGACTGCCTGTTCAAGTACGAGAACATCCGGGGTGCCGTAATCGTGAGCTTGAATCGTTTTCATAGTTGCGCTTGACATAAGAATCTCCTAACTGTTTTCACCAAATATTTATAAATTAACATGACGACTTATCCTGCACTTTATGATCAGGGCGGCATGTGAACTAAACTTTGTTAGCTTAATATCTTAATCGCACTGGCCCAGTTCGTTCCAAGAGCACCCGGAGTGACAATGTCCAATGCCCTGCCCCAATAATTGTTACGTTCACCTTGACTCTCCTTAAAATGAGTGATATTATACAGTTGTATTGTTAAACAACAGATGTTGTCTAATTTACCCCTCTTACCTTTCGAGGTCAACCATCAAAAATGCGAATCTGTTGGATAAACAACATTGGAGACAAAATGTTGCCTAACCCTAAAGAAGAAAAACTTGATCCCCGCGTGAAGCGGACCCGGAACCTGATCCTGCACTCTTTCAGCGAACTCCTCGCTGAGAAGAGTTTTGAATCGATCTCTGTGCAGGATGTGACGGATAAGGCAGAGATCAACCGCGCCACGTTTTACAAGCACTTTGTAGATAAATATAAATTGCTCGATTATTGGATCAGCCAGATGTTCATGCAGGAAATTGACAAGCGGATGCTGAATGCCTGCCATTACACGCCTGAGAATTTACGAAACCTGATCCTGGCTGTCTGCGAGTTCCTTTCTCATTTACATGGGGATTGTGCTCAGCCTCATCTTCAATTTGAGGCCTTGATCGAAAGCCAGATCAAGACACAGATTTACGAGTTGCTGACGGTTTGGCTGCAACAATCTAAAGCTCGTATCTCAACAGAAATCCCCGCCACAGTGGCAACCTGGGCGATCTATGGACTGGCTTCGCACTGGAGTCATAGCAAGAAACGGCCGGCTCTTGAGAATTTTGTGGATGAAGCTTTCCCACTTGTCGCTATAAATCTTGAGCAGTTTGCATAAAAACTGTAGAATCGTTCCTTCACATCCGAAGCACATGCGCTTCGGATGTGTTTGTTTAATTCATCAATTTGACAGGGAATTGTTCTCGGTTATAATTCAGTCACTGAATTTTGGATTACGAAATCATATGGAATCGTCAAACGAAGAGCTCCGTGAACTTACCCTTCTTGAAAACATAGAGAATGACCCGGATGTAAACCAGTCCACTCTCGCTACCCAGTTGGGCGTGGCGGTTGGAACGGTCAATTGGCACCTAAAGCGGCTGATCGCCAAAGGCTATGTCAAAGTCAAGCGGGCGGAACGCAAGAAGTTGCGTTATATCATTACGCCGGAAGGCATTGCCTTGCGCGCCCGCCTGGCTGTGGATTATGTAGAGCGGTCATTTTCGCTTTATCGAAAGACACGCCAGCGCGTAAGTGAATACCTCTCCCAGGTGAAATCTGCTGGATATGACCGCGTGAGGATCGTGGGCAAAGGCGATGTCGCAGACATCTGTCGCTTGACTTGTTTGGAACACGGCGTTAGTGTTGTGACTGACAGGAACGCGCCCAGCCTACAGGTGGAAGGATTCAAAGTCGCATTGCGTATGGAGGAAAATAATGAGTGATCACCACGTGTTAATTACAGGAGGGGCAGGCTATATCGGATCTCTCCTTACCTCGGAGCTGCTGCGTGCCAATTATCGTGTCACAGTCCTTGACTCTCTGCTCTTCGGGGGCGAGTCACTGGTTCCTTTTTTGCCTCATCCCAATTTCCATTTTGTCAAAACAGATGTGACTGAGCCGCGCGCCATCAAGGATTCCATTCGGGATGATTGGCCGAAGCCGGATGCCGTTGTCCATCTTGCCGCGATCGTAGGCTTCCCTGCTTGCCAGGCTGTCGGGAAGCAGGTCTCGTGGCGGTATAACGTCGAGGCTACAAAAACGGTTTTTGGACAGATGGCAGATCTAGGCGTGGAACGATTCGTGTTTTCGTCCACTTATAGCAATTATGGATTATCTCCTGACGGCAAGCCGGTCACTGAAGAGTCCCCGTTAAATCCACAATCACTGTATGCAGAGACAAAGGTTGCTGCAGAAGAATTTTTGCTCTCGCAAAAAGATGATGCCTGTGCGCCATTGATTTTTCGTTTTGCCACGTTGTATGGGATCTCGCCCCGTACGCGTTTTGATTTGATCGTGAATCAATTTGTACTCGAGGCGTTCACAAAACGGGAATTGATCATTTATCAGCGTGGATACTCACGCTCATTCGTTCATATTCGAGATGTAGTGCGCGGCGTCATGCTGGGATTGGAAGCAGAACGATCTGAAGTTTGCGGAGAGGTGTTCAACCTGGGTACAGACAACGGAAATTATTCAAAGGATGATATTGTGCGACTGGTCCTTAAACGCATGCCTGAAACAATCGTTGAGTATAAAGACCTGACCTTCGGCGGCGATATGCGTGATATCACCGTATCGTTCGCGAAGATCAAGAAGGTGCTCGGCTTTGATACCACATTCAATGTAGATGATGGCATTCGCGAGTTATTGTTCGCGTTGAAGACCGGAATTATTCGAAATCCCACTGATGAAAAATATCGCAACGCTCAATTTATTGTTCAATAGGTTTAAAGTCCAAGGTTCAAAAGTTTAAAGAAATGACAACGGCAAAACGATTTGAAGACCTTGATGTTTGGCAAAGCTCAAAAGAACTGACAAATTTGATATATAGTCTTTCTTCCTCCGGCGCGTTTGCTCGTGATTTTGGTCTGCGGGATCAAATGCGGGGTGCTTCGGTCTCAATTATGTCAAATATTGCCGAAGGAATTGAGAGCCAAACACAAGTTTTATTTATCCAATTCCTTGGTCGAGCGAAAGGCTCTGCAGGCGAACTTCGTGCTCAACCTTATATAGCTTTGGAACAGAAATATATAACAAGCGATGAGTTTAAATCTGCAATTTCTCTAGCTGAATTGTGCAGCAAACAGCTTGCCAGATTCATACAATATTTGGAATCTCAACCCAATGCCCATCGTATACGGGAAGATGGAGTGTAGTATGACATCCAACATTGAACCTTCAAACATTGAACATTCAACTTATTGGAACGACAAACGCCTCATTGTGACGGGGGGAGCTGGTTTCCTGGGTTCGTTCGTAATTGAAAAACTAAAACAGCGCGGCGGAACCGCGGAACGTATTTTTATCCCGCGCATTGAAAATTACAATCTTGTTGACCCGAACGACATCCGCCGTTTGTACGCGGATACATTGAAGGATGTTGATCCGAAGAATGTAGTCATCATCCATCTTGCAGCAAATGTAGGAGGGATTGGTGCAAATCGTGAACATCCCGCCGAATTTTTCTATCAAAATCTGATGATGGGCGTGGAATTGATGCATCAGGCCTATAAAAATGGAGTTGGCAAATTTGTCGCCATTGGAACTGTCTGCGCTTATCCCAAGTTCACGCCCGTTCCTTTTAAAGAAGAGGATTTGTGGATGGGTTATCCCGAAGAAACGAATGCTCCCTATGGCCTCGCCAAGAAGATGATGCTGGTTCAGGCGCAGGCCTATCGTCAGCAGTATGGATTCAATGCCATTTTTCTCCTGCCTGTGAATCTGTATGGACCACGAGACAACTTCAACTTGCAGTCATCGCATGTCATCCCCGCTTTAATTCGCAAAGCTGTGGAGGCATGTGAGCGGGGTGACAGGGAACTCTCAGTTTGGGGCGATGGCTCTCCTACGCGCGAGTTCTTGTATGTGGAAGACGCCGCCGATGCGATCGTCGCGGCTGCGGAAAAATATAATGGCGACCAGCCCGTGAATTTGGGTTCTGGTTATGAAATTTCGATCAAGGATTTGACCGAGATGATCGCCAGGATGACGGGCTTTGAGGGAAAGCTTGTCTGGCAAACGGATAAACCCAACGGTCAACCGCGCCGCGGCCTGGATGTCTCACGCGCCAAAGAATATTTCGGCTGGAGCGCGCAGGTCCCATTTGAAGAAGGCATGCAACGCACAATTGCGTGGTTCAAAGAGAATCGAGAAAAAATTAAGTAGTCTGCTCCAGCCGCCGTTTCCGGCGGCGAGGATGCCGCCTCGAGCTGGATAACTATGACCGAACTTGTAAAACACGAACCAACCACAATTTACATCAAGCCGTCCACCGGATTTACTGCGTTGAATTTGCGCGACCTGTGGCTGTATCGCGAACTGGTCTTTTTTATGGTCTGGCGCGACATCAAGGTCCGTTACAAACAGACGTTGCTCGGCGCGGCCTGGGCGATCATCCAGCCAGTGTTGACCATGCTGGCGATGTTTTTCCTGTTTGGCAAGGTAGCGAAACTGCCCACCGATAATGTCCCCTATCCAATTTTTTCATATACCGCACTTCTGCCCTGGGGACTCTTTGTGGCTGCACTCAATCAGGGCAGCCGCTCGCTGACGTCGAACCACAATATGATCACCAAGGTTTACTTCCCGAAGTTGATCCTGCCACTGGCATCGGTCATTGCCGGGCTAGTCGATTTTGCTGTTGCGTCTGTGATTTTAGTTGTTTTGATGATGTATTACCACGTTTCGCCTGCATGGAATCTCATATGGGTCCTACCACTTTTTCTGCTGCTGGCGATCATTACGGCATCCGGCGTAGCACTCTGGCTTTCTGCGATCAACGTCAAATATCGGGATGTGAACTATGTGCTTCCCTTCCTGACCCAGTTCTGGTTTTTTGCCACTCCGGTTGGCTATTCGGCAAAAGCAATTTCCGAGAAATGGCAGCTTGTATATTCTTTAAATCCCATGGCGGGTGTAGTAAATGGATTCCGCTGGGCGTTGCTGGGGATTGGCAACGGTCCGGATATCGGGCTCTGGATTTCAGTTGGTATTTCGATATTGATCCTGATTACTGGCCTTTTTTATTTCCGTAGCATGGAAAAGACCTTCGCGGATACCATCTAATATGGCTACAGCGATCAGTGTAAAGAATCTAAGTAAACGCTATCGCATCGGCGCGGCGCAGACCAAATTCCGCTATGGGATGCTGCGTGATGTTTTTGTTGATTCACTGACGGCACCGATCCGGTTTGCTAAATCGCTGGCCGGTGGTTCAGGGAACGGCTCCACTTCCAAAAATGATAACTTTATTTGGGCACTCAAAGATATTTCTTTTGACCTGGACGAAGGCAGGGTACTCGGTATTGTAGGACGGAATGGTGCGGGCAAAAGCACTCTGCTCAAAATCCTGTCGCGTGTAACGGAACCGACCGAGGGGACGGTCAGTGTGCGCGGACGTGTGGGATCCCTGCTCGAAGTCGGCACAGGCTTTCATCCCGAGCTGACCGGCCGCGAGAACATTTATATGAACGGCGCGATCCTGGGAATGAAGCGTGCGGAGATCGATTCAAAATTCGACGAAATGGTTGAATTCTCTGAGGTTTCTCAATTTATCGATACACCTGTCAAACGATATTCATCAGGGATGTATCTGCGTCTGGCGTTCGCAGTAGCTGCACACCTCGAGCCGGAAATCCTGGTTGTGGATGAAGTGCTGGCTGTAGGTGATGCAGAATTCCAGCGTAAGTGTCTCGGCAAGATGAACGATGTTGCGCAACAGGGACGTACTGTTCTGTTTGTGAGTCACAACATGTCGGCGATTTTGCGTCTCACGCAGGAAGCGATCGTCCTCAAAAAGGGACAACTCATCAAGCGCGCGCCTACGCCCGAGGCCGTGGATTACTATCTTGCTTCAGGTCAGGCTGAGTCGGGTGAGCGCGTTTGGGACGTGGAGGATGTTCCAGCCGCGAGCGCGCCGTTCAGACCGATCCGTTTGCGTCTGAAGGATCGAAGCGGAAAAGTGGTGGATACAGTCCGCTCGACTGAGCCGGTCACCGTCGAATGGGAATATCAACTCGATGCGCCTGTCACGGGTCTGCGCGTGGGAATGTATCTCAACACAATGCGCGGTGAATATGTGTTTACTGCATTCGATACGGACGACGCAAAACAATACGAACAGTTCGGTGCGCGCCCCGCAGGGCGCTATGTCAGTTGTTGCCACATCCCTGCGGACTTTTTCAATGAAGGCCGTTACTCTCTCGGTGTAAATGCCAGTTCATTCGGCGTGCGTCGCTATTTCATGGACGAGAACGCCCTCTCGTTCAATGTGGATATCTCTGGCGCGCCCGGCACGCAATGGCCTGAGGTCCGTCAGGGACCCATCCGCCCGCGCCTCGATTGGAAAATCGAAAAACTCGATTAAGAAATTTAACCGCGAAGAACGCTACGTTCGAAAAGAAAACCTTCAAAAAATCTTCGCGCCCTTAGCGACCTCCGCGGTTCGAAAAAATATGCTCACTAAAACTTCCCTTCGCAACTTCCTTGGCGAACTGCCTCTGGCCGCCGAACTTGATTACATGCTTCGGCAAAAGAATCGCGCTCGCAAGGATCACTATAATCTCTCACGTTTGGATAAATCTTTACCGGGCGCAGTTGAGAAAGTAAAGCCATTTCTGGCAAACGCACCAATGGGGAAAAATATCCTCTTCTTTGCCACGCTCCACTACTGGATCGAGCAAGCTGCGTACATTTCCCTCACACTCGCAGGGCTGGGACATAAAGTTACCTTGCTGACTCTGCCCTACTCCGAATGGCACAAGGAGATGGATAAGCTGACTCAACGACAGCGCTCTCTCCACACGCGAGATTCTCTCTCTGCGCTGACTCCGTTTGTTCAGCATGTTTCTCTTCTTGACCTCAAACCTGCTTCCGTTTTACCAGCCGCGCTCAAATCTGACGTGGAAGAGATCTCCCTATGGGACTCTCAGTACACATTGATGCGCGAAGAAGTAGATATGAATTCCCCAAAGGATCGCGCATTATACGAATTGCGTATGAAGCGCAATACATGCGCCGCGCGGGCTGCACTCGAATGGATGCAGACTCATAAGCCGGATGTGGTCCTTATCCCGAATGGCCTGATCCTCGAAATGGGGATTGTCTTTCGCGTGGCTCGTTATTTGAATATCCCCGCCATGACGTTTGAGTTCAATGACCAGCGCGAACAGATCTGGCTGGCGCAGAACTCGTCCATTATGCGCCAAGACACGGATTATCTTGTCGAAGCGCGTTGCAAACTTCCGATGACGGAAGAGATGTACGAGCGCCTCGCCGACCTTGAGAATGCACGCCGCGGCGCGCGCGTATGGGGTAAATCAAAACGATTGTGGCAATATGTCTCTGCGCAGGGCGCGGAGCAAACGCGCAAAGCGTTAGGTCTGGATGAGCGTCCGGTCGTTCTGCTCGCGGCAAATGTTCTTGGTGATAGTCTCACCCTGGGGCGAAATGTCTTCGCTGAATCCATGAGTGAATGGATCACTAGGACTGTTCAATATTTTGCCAAACGAACGGATGCACAACTGGTTGTCCGTATCCATCCCGGAGAAAAGATCGTCCCGCAGGCAAAATCCATGGGAACGGTCGTCCATGAAGCGCTGCCTGAACTTCCGAGCCACATCCATGTGATCGGCGCGCTGGATAATGTCAACACCTATGATCTGATCGAGATCGCAAATCTGGGTTTGGCATACACGACGACGGTGGGCGTGGAAACTGCCATGAACGGTATCCCAGTCATTTCCTGTGGAGACACACATTACCGTGGGCGCGGCTTTACGATTGACCCGAACTCATGGGATGAATATTTTTCCACGCTCGCAGAAGTATTGGCTGATTTAACCGCACATCGCTTAACCGAAGAGCAAACCGCCAAAGCCTGGAATTATGCTTATCGTTTCTTTTTTGAATACCCGCGTCCGTTTCCCTGGCGCCTGATGAATTTTTGGGATGACCTTGACGTATGGCCTGTTGAAAAAGTCTTGAGCGATGAAGGTATGGCTCAGTTTGGCGATACATTCAAGTTTTTGGTTGATGAACCGTTTACGTGGAAATGACAGACAACACCAAGCAACAAGTGCGCGAATTTTATGATCAGATCGGCTGGTCGCAGGCGAGTGATGGGTTGTATCAGAACGCCCGCTACGAAGACCTGCGTCCTGTTTCGCGCGAATACATCCATCGATGCCATCTGCGTGTGAAACGCTACCTCGCACCGAAGGGTGACATTCTGCTCGACGCGGGTTCTGGTCCCGTGCAGTGGCCCGAATATCTGACCTATTCCGAACATTATCGTTATCGCCTGTGTGCGGATATTTCAATTACGGCGTTGAAGGAAGCGCGCATTCGCCTCGGTGACAAGGGATTATTCGTCGTTGCGGATATTGCCAATCTTCCATTCAAGCCTGATGCCTTCGATGGCGTCGTATCCATGCATACAATCCACCATTTATCATTGAATGAACATAAACGCGCCTATCTTGAGTTGAACCGCGTTTTGAAAACGGGCCAATCGGCAGTGGTGATCAACGGCTGGCACAATCCGCTTTTGATGCGGATGGCTGAACCATTCATTGGGCTTGCCCGCCGCCTCAGCGGACGCTCCACCAAGAAGAAAAAGAACTGGAGCGGAGAGGAAGATCAGACTGGAACATTTGTCGAGAAGATGACGCCGCGCTGGTTGAAAAACGAATTGAATAGCGAATTGAAATACCAGATCTTCCCGTGGCGCAGCTTAAGCCCGCGTTTTATGCGCTGGTTTGTCCGTCCACAGTTTGGCGGAAAGGCTTATCTGCGATTGGTTTACTGGCTCGAGGAGCGCTTCCCGCGCTTCTTCGGCGAGAACGGACAATATCCGTTGATTGTGATTAGGAAATAGACAATGTCAAAATTCACTGATCCGCAATATCTAAAGACCGATCAATACCGAGACTCAACCAATCTCGATGCGCGTTTCGTAATCCACCAACGCTTTAGTACAAATTCATTTGGTTGGTTTCATTGGATATTTGACGTGCTGACAAAATTGCCTGAAAAAGCAGTGATCCTGGAACTCGGTTGTGGTCCCGGATATTTGTGGCGGAATTGTGCGGATCGAATCCCTGCGGGCTGGAGAATTACCCTCAGTGATTTGTCAGCGGGTATGGTGGATGCTGCCTGGCGGAATCTGGTTGTCACCGGGCGCAACTTCAAGTTTGAACAGATGGATGCGCAATCCATTCCATACCCGGATGAATCTTTTGATGCGGTGATCGCCAACCACATGCTCTATCACGTACCCGATCGTCCACAAGCAATCTCCGAAATGAGACGCGTGCTAAAACCAGGAGGGCATTTGATTGCGACGACGGTCGGCCAATGCCATCTGCATGAGCTGCATGAGTGGCTGCAATATGCACATTTGGAGAAATCATTTCAAGAATTTTCAAGGTCCTTTACGCTGGAAAATGGATTGGAACAACTCAAACAGTTCTTTTCGCAGGTCACGATGATTCGGTATGAGGATAATCTGCAAGTCACGGAAGTAGAGCCGATCATGGCTTACATTCGTTCTTCCATTCACCCCTCGGATCTATCGGAGGATGCCATTTTGGAAATTCGCGATGATCTGGAGAAGGAACTGAAAGAAAAAGGAACTATCTTCATTCGAAAAGATTCGGGTTTGTTTGAAGCGATAAAGTGACATTCCTATTCCGCTGGTTGAACGCAAGCAGTCGAAACCAGAAATGGCAAGTACACAAGAAATTTCACAAGTTGGTCTCGATATGTTCCTCGCAGTTATTCGGAACTACTTGACCACTGTTTGGAACAAGGAGCATTCATGGACTGGAAAAATCAAACCATTCTTATCACAGGTGGGACGGGTTCATTCGGCAAGAAATTCACGAAGATCGCGCTGGAGGAGAAACAGCCGAAGAAGGTCATTATCTTCAGCCGCGATGAGTTGAAACAGCACGAAATGAAAATGCATGGATACGACCATCCCTCACTGCGCTACTTTATCGGTGATGTGCGTGACCGCGAACGACTCATCCGTGCCATGCATGGGGTGGATATTGTTGTCCATGCCGCGGCGCTAAAGCAAGTCCCGGCCTGTGAGTACAACCCGATGGAGGCCATCAAGACCAACATCATGGGCACGGCCAACGTCGTCGAAGCCGCGCTCGATGCTGGAGTCAAAAAGGTGATGACCATCAGCACGGATAAAGCTGTCAGCCCGGCAAACTTATATGGCGCAACCAAGCTCGCGGCGGAGAAGTTAACGATCCAAAGCAACGCGTACGCGGCAGGGACGGCGACCCGCTATTCGTGCGTTCGATATGGGAATGTAGTGGGAAGTCGCGGCTCGGTAGTTCCACTTTTTCTCAAGCAACGGGCGAATGGGACAGTCACCATCACCGATGAACGCATGACGCGCTTCTGGTTGTCGCTCGACCAGGGCGTCCGCTTTGTGATGAATTGCATCGAACAAATGGAAGGCGGCGAAGTGTTCGTGCCTAAGATTCCCAGTACCAAAGTGATTGACCTGGCAAACGCGATCGTCCCGGAGGCAAGGGTCAATATCATCGGCATTCGTCCGGGCGAAAAAATCCATGAAGACCTGATCTCAGATGATGAAGCGCGTCACACGGTTGAACTTGAACAAATGTTTGTGATCCAACCCGCCGAAGCGACCTGGTTCGGGAATTCCTGGAAGAACAAAGGGAAAGACCTCCCGGAAGGCTATCATTATTCAAGCGATACCAACGATCAATGGCTCGACATCAATGGCATCAAGGAATTCGTAGCGCCCTTTGAACAATTATTTGCAGAAGGAAGATTGGAAGGATAGGTAGAAAAGTAAACAGGTAGACAGGTCACACATGAAGCTTCTCATCACGGGCGCTAGCGGACTGCTCGGAGTCAACCTCGCGGTGGAAGCCATGCGCGCGCATAAAGTTATTGGAGTGGATCGAGGTAAGTTAAAGTCTGCTCCGTTTCAAGTCATCCAAGCAGACCTTCTCGAAGGAAGTGCGATCAATTCGATTATGGACGCATCTCAACCCGATTGGCTTATCCATTGTGCCGCCCTGGCTAATCTTGAACAATGCGAAGAACATCCTGATCACGCTCGCATTCTGAATACTGAAATCCCTGGCGAACTGGCAAATATTTGTGCCAAGAAAGATATTCGCTTTGTCCATATCTCCACTGATTCAGTCTTTGATGGCACAAAAGAATCTATCTATCTGGAAGAAGACGAACCAAGTCCGCCTGGTGTATATTCACGGACCAAACTTGAGGGCGAGCGTGCTGTGCAAAAAGCCAATCCACAAGCCATTATTGCGAGAGTCAACTTTTACGGCTGGTCACTGGGCGGACGAAGAAGTCTCGGCGAGTTCTTCGTCAACAACCTACGTGAGGGGAAAAGCGTCAATGGTTTTGCCGATGTCATCTTTTGTCCGATGCTCGTCAATGATACTGCCCGCCTTCTGCTCGAAATGCTTCAGAAAGGCTTAAGTGGCTTGTATCATGTGGTTGGCACACAGGCGATGAGCAAGTACCAGTTCGGGGTCGAGGTGGCGCGGACGTTTGGGTTGAGAGAAAACCTCATTTCGCCGCAATCTGTCGAAAACTCCAGCCTGACCGCCAAAAGATCCCACAATTTATGGCTGTCTACCCACAAACTATCCACAGTTTTGGGGCATGAAATCCCCGCCTTTTCCACAGGTTTGGCCGAGTTTTATACACAGTTCCAGCAGGGTTATCCACAGAAAATCGGGAGTTATCAACATTTTGCAGCTTTTTAAGCTCATTTTACTAACAAATCTTCCCCAAATCTACCCACAGAAAACTCTGATTTATCCACAGGATGTGCCATGAAAAATCTGATCAAAATTGAAGAACTCTTTTTATTCGTTCTTGCGCTGTTTCTTTTTTCAGGATTGGATTACGGATGGGCTTGTAGGCGTTCCTGCTTGGTCATTCCAGCCTCGACCGCGTCTTCGGCTATTGATTGAAATATGAGAACGGCTTCAGAATACACATTTGGGCTGGATTGGAAGGTAGTTCTGGCGTTTTGCAAAACAAACAAACCTCATAACTTTAAGGAGAAAAATGAGCGAGAAAGAATTGCGTGTTTGGGAGACTATTTCTAGAAAAACTATTCTTAGCCACAATAAATTCTTGACGGTTGAAAATCATACTGTCAAACTCCCCAACGGACAGATCATTCCCGACTGGGCGTGGCTTGTTATTCCAGACGCCGCGATTGTTCTTGCAATGACTCCCGATAAGAAGTTCCTTTGTTTTCGGCAGACAAAATACGCAGTTGAAGGAATCACATTAGCACCGGTTGGTGGAATGCTTGAGCCCAACGAAACGCCACTCGATGCCGCCAGACGTGAACTGCTCGAGGAAACAGGATACGAAGCGTTAGAATGGATAAATTTCGGAAGTCACATCTTAGACCCCAATCGTGGTATAGCAACGATGCACTTGTTTTTGGCCTTGGATGCAAAACAAACAACCAATCCAACCAGTGATGATTTGGAAGACCAGGAACTTTTGTTTCTCACCGGGGATGAGTTGGAAAACGCATTAAAAGCAAACGAATTTAAAATATTGGCGTGGTCGGCAGTTGTAGCAATGTCATTGAATTATCTAAATACTTCGGATAACAAAAAAGAAGATAGAGAATGACTGCTCATCTGGCAGTCATTCCGACCTTTTCCTTGGAGGACAAAATGGAAATCAAATTCGGCAATCGTACAATTGGCATGAACCACCCGACTTATTTTATTGCAGATATCGCTGCGAATCATGATGGCGATCTGGAACGGGCGAAACTGCTTATCCGCCTAGCAAAGGAAGCGGGGGCCGATGCTGCCAAATTCCAAAACTTCGACGCACCCAAGATCGTCTCGGATTACGGTTTCAAAGCCATGAGTGGCGGACAGGTTAGCCACCAGGCGACGTGGAAGAAATCCGTGTTTGAAGTGTACCAGGGCGCGTCCATTCCTTTTGACTGGTCTATGACGCTGGTGGAGGAATGCCAGGAAGTAGGGATAGATTACTTCTCCTCGCCGTATGATTTCAGTGCGATTGATTTCCTCGACCAGTATGTACCAGTTTATAAAGCGGGCTCAGGCGAAATCGACTGGATCGAAGCCTTGGAACGCATGGCGAGTAAAGACAAGCCATTCTTCGTCGCCACCGGCGCATCCACGATCGGCGAAGTGCAGAAGGCTGTCCATGCGATTCTGAAGATTAATAAGCAACTGGTGCTGATGCAATGCAACACCAATTACACCGCCAGCCCGAACAATTATGACCATTTGCATATCAACGTGTTGAAGACCTACGGGACCATGTTCCCGGATGTGATCCTGGGCCTCTCCGATCACACCCATGCGGTCGCGCCTGTCCTCGGCGCGGTCACGTTGGGCGCGCGCGTTATCGAGCGTCATTTTACCGATAGCAACGACCGCGAAGGTCCCGACCATAAGTTCGCCATGGATCCCGACAAATGGGCGAAGATGGTCGAAGAGACGCGTCTGCTCGAGCGTTCGCTCGGCTCTGCGGATAAGTTCATCGCAGAAAATGAGATCGATACTGTCATTGTGCAGCGTCGTTGTCTGCGCGCGGCGCGTGACATCCAGGCGGGTGAAGTCTTCACCCGCGACATGATCGATGTGCTGCGTCCCGCTACACTCGGCGCCATCAAACCTGACCAGATCGAAAATGTGATTGGAACGAAGGCATTACACAATTTCAAGTATGGACAGGAATTGATGTGGACGGATCTCGGCGCGTAATCTTTCACCACAAAGGGTCACGAAGATTCACAAAGGTTTTAAATCTTTTCATGCGTATTATCTATTTTTCGAAAAATTACACTCCGCACGATTATCGGTTTTTGTCTTCACTATCAAAGACAGAACATGAAGTTTATTATTTAAAACTGGAGACAAACAAACACCTGATAGAGGATCGGCCTGTCCCGGAGAATGTGCAGCAAATCCTGTGGGCAGGTGGACAACCTGAATTCCGCTGGCGTGATGTGCCTCGTTTGACCTTCGACCTTCAACGTTTGACCAAACAAATCAAACCCGATCTGATCCACGCGGGCCCAATCCAGAACTGCGCTTTCATCGTCGCCTTGAGCGGATTCCGTCCGATTCTGGCAATGTCCTGGGGCTACGATCTTGTGATGGATGCAGACAAAAGTGCGTGGATGAAATGGGTGACCAGATATACTTTGAAGCGCAGTGCATTCTTTATAAGCGATGCGAATGTCTCGCGCGATAAGGCGGTTGTATTTGGCATGAATCCCGAACGAACGGTCATTTTTCCTTGGGGAACAGATATTGAACATTTCACTCCAAAAACATTCAAACGTTCGAACGTTAAAACGTTCACACTCTTTTGCAGCCGCACGTGGGAAGCCATCTACGGCGTAGATGTGTTGGCAAAGGCATTTGTCAAAGTGGCGAGCGTGAATCCAGATGTGAATCTTATTCTGTTGGGCAGCGGATCACAGGGCGCAAAGATACGCCAGATATTGATGAACGGCGGTGTGCTAGAGCGAGTCCATTTTGGTGGGCAGGTGGCTCAGGCGGATTTGCCGCGCTGGTATCACATGGCTGATCTTTATATCTCGCCCTCACACGTGGACGGGTCGTCCGTCACATTAATGGAGGCACTGGCGAGTGGACTTCCTTGTCTCGTTTCAGATATCTCAGGGAACAAGGAATGGATCGAGGATGGAGTCAACGGCTGGTTGTTCCGGGATGGAGATGCGGAGGAGCTGGCTGGAAAAATTCTTTTTGCAATCAAGAATCGCAAATCGTTCAAGAAAATTGGGGAAGTGGCTAGAAAGACTGCTAAAGAAAAAGCAGACTGGCGAAAGAATTTTGGTAAACTACTTCAGGCCTATGAAACAATCTCGTCATTGCGAGGGCGGTGATCTTCCGACCGAAGCAAT
>Ga0065705_10001964_pt1 | contig 26953 bp, 19 predicted proteins | sample SwibulcommuniRL2_FD_59092 | JGI IMG/M metagenome (GOLD analysis project Ga0065705, IMG submission 59092) | Bulk soil microbial communities from switchgrass field near Rose Lake, East Lansing, Michigan, USA - RL2 Bulk Soil v2 (version 2) | ecosystem: Environmental > Terrestrial > Soil >...
TGCAACATAATACTGTGCGCACGACACCGGAGGTGCATGACTACCCTTATGGCCACACAGACCGATGAGCAAGACGAAACCGATCTAGCGCAACAAGCCCTGCACGATATCGAAGCATTTGCCGAACTTTATCGCCGCAACTTAACGCGTGTCTATCGCTATCACATGGCACACATCAGTAATACAAAGGATGCAGAAGACTTAACCTCCCAAACCTTTGTTGCGGCGCTGGAGGCAATCCGTTCCTTTCGCGGCAGTGGTTCCTTTGCCGCGTGGATTATGGGGATTGCTTCGAAAAAGAGACTCATGTTCTTGCGGAGCAGGGGCAACAGGCCCGAGATCCCGCTGGATGCGGCACTCCATTATCCAAGCCCAGGCCTGCCTACCGACAAAGCTGCGGCGCATCAGCTGCAGCTTGAATCCATTTCCCGCGCGCTGAGACAAATCCCCTCAGACCGAGCCGAAGCACTCATCCTGACCTATTTCAGCGGACTATCGCATACCGAAGCTGGGCACGTGCTGAACAAGAGCGAAGCCGCGGTGAAAATGCTTATCTCGCGCGGACTGCAAGACCTGCGCGAGCGTACCTCCCTTGCCTTGGAGGTGGAACTATGAATGACAAAGTTACGAATCGCGTGAACCGTGATGATGAAAACATCGCCAGCAAATTAAGTCAGGTAGCTGAGAAGACCAACGTCAACGCGCAATTCGCCGCCGAGTTGGAAGAAAGACTACGAACTGCACATCGACCGAAACTGAGCCGGTCTGTATTCTTATTCAGAAAAATCTCGCCCGCGTTGCGCTGGGCCGTTCTAATGATTGTTTTAGCGCTGGTACTGAGCTGGAGTATCAAGTCGCTCATCCCTGTACCCCAGGCTGCATTTAATGGCACGCCAGGAAAATTTGTTTGCCCGGTGACATTACCAAACGGAAGTCAACCATACGGCAAATCAGTGGAAGAAGATCCAAACTTTCATGGCAATGATCAACTATGGACCAAGCTTTGGCCCAATGGCAAAATTTATATGTTGCCCACTGACCAAATGCCAGATGGATCTTTCATCCAGAAATGGTATTTTGAGCGTGGCGTACATGGTGCCCTAACCATCGAAGGTCATCGTTTGGACGCAAACGCCGCACCCTTACGAGCAGATATCCCTGATGGATATGGAGATACTGGCTTACAAGTTCTCAGTCTGATCTTCCCTACGACCGGCTGTTGGGAAGTGACAGGTCACGTTGAAAATGTATCGCTAACTTTCGTTACTGAAGTTGTATTCGGTGAGGCCACACCGACACCAGAAATCACAACCCACCAAAGCGCAACACCTGAGATTGCTGTTACGATTATTCCTCCAACACAGAATGGAGGTTATGACTTCCGAGGCGCAAAACTTTATCTTGAGCAACCACTTCCAGAATCACCAGATCAGGCACATATCTATCTGTTGAAAAAGGATAAACCCGCCACGCAAGAGGAAGCGTTCGCCCTCGCCGAACGATTTGGCATTCACGGTGAAATGTATACCGCGCCGGACTATATTTTCAATACGGCCGATTTTGCCATTAGTGATGGCAAGCAAATGTTGCAAGTATATTCTGAGCGCTTTTTCTCCTATACCTCAGATATGGCAAAAACCAGCAGAGGTTCAGTTGGTATGCCAAACGACAATGCAGAGACAAATATTCATGCATTCCTTCAGGCGCGCGGCATGGATTTCCCGTTCAACATTTCTGCCGTCGATCTGTATGGAGGTTATGGCATCCAACCCCTTGCCCCGGACTCGATTCCCATGCAATATGAATCCTTTACCCAGCCCGTCATGCGTGTGACATTGGATGAAAATGGTGAAGTATTAAGTGTGGATGCTGTCCTTATGGATTATGAGACGATTCCTGTCGGTGAATATGGGATCCTCAGTGCCCAGGAAGCGTTCCAAATCTTATTAAACGACAACATCCTTGCCGGCAAAATGGAATACTTCAATGCAGCAAACAGAATGCCTCAGGAGTGGTATCGCAGTTACCCTGATAATCAGCCGATCACTGTTTACGGCTATTTATCCTCTTATCCGGCCCTTGACCCAGGCAAGCCGACGCTCATCCTCGTCAACGGGGTTCCCATCACGGGAAACATCACTGGGCTCGAAAGCTTGGAAGATTACACATTTGTCAAAGCCACGGGCCAATATAGGGTTGAGAATGGAATCCGTAAATTTAATGTCCAGTCATGGGATAGGAAAGTACAGCAATATGATCTATCCGGAACTCTAAGCCGCCAGGGAGATCAAATCATCCTGACCAGCGATAATGGCAGTGGAGAGCACTATCCACTGATCGATCCTCCTGCCGATGTTCCCCTGCAGACAAAAGTTCCGGATACCCAGCTCGCCATCAGCGGTGTGATTGTGGATGGAAAACTAGACTGGACGTACATCCAATACTTTGACAACTACAGTAGTGGCGGCGGAGGGGGCAGCAATGGAATTGGTTTCTACCAACTCAATCTGAGTGGCACACCTTTGCCCTTCCCAAGCCCAACGCCGCAACCGGTAGTCATAAGCGGAAGCGCTTATATTGTTCAAGAGAATGACACCCTGGCATCGATTGCCGACCGCTTTGGTATTACTCTTGATCAATTAGCCCAAGCCAATAACTTATCAAATGCGAGCATTATCAACGCTGATCAAGTACTCATCATCCCTGACATACCATCAAATCAACGAGCGGCTGGTCAAAAGATTCAAGGCGTGCGTGGATTATTAAATGTCACCATACATAATAAATCTGATGGCAGCCAGCGTGTCGAATATACTCTTCTGTATACGCCGAAAGGTCAAAGATATTTGTACGCGTTGATGCTGGAAGGTACCGACCTACAAGCTCTTCAATCTTATCAAAATCGCCCTATCGAAATCTGGGGGACTGTGGATCATTACGATCAACAATATGGAATATCTGTTGTCAAGGTCGAGCGATTCGAGATTCCATTCCCTGATCTGCAATTTCAAATCCTGCGTGGCAAGCAAAAGAAGATCACTGTCGCTGGACAATCCCTTACTCTCTTCACAACAGATGACGGAGCCAACTACGTGCAAACAATGCCTGGAGGCGATGTGAACATTCCACTTGTCGAAAATGCAGGCGGTGAAGTGATTGTGGAAGCATTGGCAGTTCCTGATGAAACTATCAGTGGCTATCCCGCATTACAAGTCTTTAGCTCTGGCTCGGCGACCAATCCAAAAAATGGTCAACCACTGGAACCCCAAATTACCGCGGATCAACCTTACATTGTAGATGAAACAACATCACCAGCGTCAACAGAAACTTACACACCTCCTAATCTCACTATTGACACAGTGGAGTTGATCTACTTTGTTAGCAATCCATATTATCAGGTCAACGATCCAAACTACAACCAGCGTTCGCCTTATATTCAGCCGGTCTGGCATTTCCATGGGCGCTATGAGGACGGCGGTGAATTCGACGTTTTGATCCAGGCGCTTAAACAGGAGTTTCTATTACCGGAGCTGGCACCAGGTTTGTCACCGGGATAATCGCTCTCATTTACCGCCAGCTTGGGCTGGCGGTAAATTTTTAACTGTATAATAAAGATAATTCCCTTGGAGACAAACTATGATCACAGCCTATCACCGACCCCAAACTCTAAACGAGGCCCTGACGCTTTTATCGCAACCTAATCGGACTCCGCTGGGAGGCGGCACGCTCCTCTCGCATTCAAAAACTGATTCCGTTGAAGCCGTGGATCTGCAATCCCTCAGCCTGGATACCATTAAAAAGCAAGGCAACAATCTTGAGATCGGCGCGACCGTTACCTTGCAGCACCTGCTCGAATCCGAATATTGCCCGGAGGTGTGGAAATCCGCGTTGAAACTCGAAGCTCCGTTGAATATTCGTAATTCCGCCACCGTGGCCGGGACTCTCGTTGCCGGCGATGGACGCTCCACATTTACAGCCATACTGTTGGCGCTGGATGCAAAACTGGAGATCAAAAGCATCGATAAAATCGAGCTGGTCGAAATGGAAATGGAATCCCGCCCACCGAAGCAGGACGTCGCTACGATTGGAGTGGGCGAATTTCTGCCCCTGCGGTTGGATCAAATCCGTAGAAAATTGATCACTTCGATCAGTGTTCCCCTTAATGTAAAGCTCGCCTTTGATTACGTCTCCCGCACTCCAGCGGATAAACCCATCGTCTGCGCCGCCCTCGCCCAATGGAACTCGGGCCGTACACGACTTGTGCTAGGTGGGTATGGCAAGAGCCCTACGCTTGCAATGGATGGCACCGAAGCAGAGGGAGTCGAGGCTGCCGCGGGTAATGCTTTTCACGAGGCGACGGATGAATATGCGAGCGCTGAATATCGCATGGATGTCGCTTCGACGCTTGCGAAGAGATGTTTGGATAGTATCCAGTAGGTCGCGTTTGTAACGTGACTAGGGATTCATTTCATCCTGCATGTCTTAGTTCATCATTAATCCTTTAGAGCCTGAATCGAACCAAACTCTTCAAATTCCGGCCTAAGGACTTGATATATATTCGTATCCTTATGATTCTAATTCTGACCAGCGCTGATATGTACGGGATAACTCTTCCTGCAACTCCTGTAAACGATTGACGGCTTGTGTGATCTTTGTACCTTCCTGCTTATAAAAAGCTGGGTCTTCCATCTTAATGGTCAGCTGATGTTGTTCTACTTCGAGCATTTCGATCCGCTTCGGTAATTCTTCCAATTCGCGCTTCTCGTTGTAACTCAACTTCCGTACCGCGGGCTTTAAATCAGCTTTGGATTCCCCTCGGATAACGGAATCAGCCTTCGGCTTGGTCTGGGAAGCGGGGATTTGTTCGACCTGCTTATGCCAGTCATCATATCCCCCCACGTATTCGCTTACATTCCCCGTGCCATCCAAAATCAAGGTGCTGGTGACAATGTTATTCAGGAAAGCCCGATCGTGACTTACGAGCAATAAGGTGCCGTCATATTCCAGCAGGAGATCCTCAAGTACCTCGAGAGTATCAATATCAAGATCATTGGTTGGTTCATCCAGGACCAACAAATTGGCAGGCTGCGTGAACAGACGCGCAAGCAACAAACGATTGCGTTCACCGCCGGAAAGCGCGCTGATCGGAGCACGGGCGCGGTCGCGCGTGAAAAGAAAATCCTCCAAATAGCCCATCAGGTTGCGCGTCCGGCCATTGATCGTGATCGTATCGCGTCCCTGCCCAACATTATCCAAAACGGATTTGCTTTCATCCAACTGGGCACGCAGTTGATCGAAATAAGCCATCTCCACATTCGTGCCATGACGGACTTCGCCGTGCAAGGGTGGAAGCTCACCCATTAGAATTCGCAGCAAGGTGGTCTTGCCAGAGCCATTGGGACCCACAATGCCAATCTTATCTCCTCGCTGAATGATCGTGGAAAAATTGCTGATGATATTTTTATCCCCATAGGAATAACTAACATTCTCCGCTTCGATCACCAACCTGCCTGAACGGTTTTCCGCCGAAATTTGCATGCGCACTTTGCCAGAGAGCTCCCGGCGTTCCCGGCGCATCTCGCGCAAGCGCTTCAAAGCGCGGACACGTCCTTCATTACGGGTACGACGCGCTTCAATGCCTTTGCGAATCCACTGTTCTTCCTGTGCGAGTTTTTTATCAAAAATCGCGTTTTGCGACTGCTCCGCCGAAAGCATCTCTTCCTTCCGTTTTACAAACGTGGAGTAATCGCAATCCCAATCGAATAGCTTGCTGCGATCCAGCTCGACAATGCGGGTGGCGAGTCGTTGCAAAAAGACACGGTCATGCGTCACAAACAAGAGCGTGCCACCCCGGCGCTTGAGGAAATCCTCCAGCCAGTCAATGGAATTGATATCCAGGTGGTTGGTGGGCTCGTCCAATAACAGGAGATCCGGGTTGCGAGCCAATCCGCGTGCGAGATATACACGTCGCTTCAGTCCTGCGGAAAGCACTTCAAATCTTGCTTCGGGGTCCAACTCCATGCGGGAGAGGACTTTCTCTACCTGATGCTGTCGCTGCCATTGATGTTCGTCATCCAGACTTCCGGACGGCAGCGCTTCCAGTCCACTTTCGATGATGTCGCGCACGCGCCCGCTCAATTCTTGAGGCACCTCTTGGGGCAGATACGCCACACGTATATTTTGTTGGCGAGAAATCGTTCCGCCATGAGGTAATATCTCACCCGCAATTAATTTCAGCAAAGTGGATTTCCCCATCCCATTCCGCCCTATCAAACCCACCCATTCCCCGCTCTCGATTTGTAAGTTTATTTCTTCCAACAGGCGTGGCCCACCGAAACCGATGGAAACATCCTGTAAACTGATCAACGCCATATAACGAAAATCCTTTGAGATAGAAATGCCATTTGAAGGCGAATTGTAGCCGATAAATTCTGAAGATATTACTGAGTCGCAGGGGAGTATAATTTGAATCATCTCGAATGGCCACCGCTGAAAAATTGATGCGCAGCCAAATCCATCGGATAGATAAAGTGCGCATATACTTATATTATTTACTAGTGGGGCTTTCGCCATTTTTGTGTTTTTTTCGGAATTGTAATTCCTGCAGTCACAACTGGCATTGTGTACGCAATAGCAGTTCCAGTTCTGAATGTTTTTAACAAGAAGATTTCGAAAGAAAATCTCAAAACTCACTAGTTATCATATTTGTCCTTATATCCATGGCCGCATGTGGTTCATTCCTTTACTTTTCTTTCAAAGATGGTATCCCTCCCTTGGATTGAATATTGATGAGTTGAGTCAAAAGATCATGACCAAATTCCTGCGTTGATGGAATTTTTTGCTACGCAGATGAAGATCACCTTAGCGGCATTGTAATTCAACCAGTTTAGAAATTTTTCTTATTCCCACAAGTGTATAATTTACTTAGTGGATCAACTACCCCTCAACCAAATCCTGCACGGCAATTGCATCGAGATTCTCCAATCTCTCCCTGAGAACTCGGTGGATTTGATATTTGCCGATCCTCCATACAATCTACAACTCCGAAATGATCTATATCGTCCTAACATGACAAAGGTGGATGCAGTCAATGATGGCTGGGACAAATTTGAAGGTTTTGCCGAATATGATGCATTCACAAGGGAGTGGCTATCCGCAAGTCAATGTGTATTAAAAGAGACGGGCACGCTCTGGGTAATTGGAACCTATCACAACATTTATCGCGTTGGTTCTATTCTGCAGGATTTGGGATTCTGGATTTTGAATGATGTCATTTTCATCAAGAACAACCCTATGCCAAACTTTCGTGGCGTTCGGTTTACCAACGCCCACGAAACTTTGATCTGGGCCCAGAAGAAGCAAGGCGCAAAATACACTTTCAATCACAAATCCATGAAAGCGTTGAACGATGATTTGCAAATGCGCTCCGATTGGAATCTCAATTTAGCGACTGGTAGGGAACGTATCAAGTCAAATGGATCAAAGGTCCATTCCACGCAGAAACCAGAAGCGTTGTTGTATCGAATCATCATGGCATCGTCAAATCCCGGAGATATAGTGCTCGATCCATTTTTTGGAAGCGGCACGACCGGCGCCGTGGCAAAGAGACTGGGACGCAACTGGATCGGCATCGAGCGCGATAAAAAATATATCAACGTCGCCCAGAAACGAATCGATGCCATACAGAAAGCAGATAAAGAGTCGCTCAACGTTGAAAAACGGAAACCTGCCCGGATCCCGTTTGGAACATTGCTCGAAAACGGACTGCTGCAACCAGGTCAGATCCTCTATTTTGCAAAGAACGGCACAAAAGCCAAGATCCTATCTAATGGACACCTCAAATGCGGAGATATAACTGGCTCTATTCACGGAGTCGCAAAATCGCTGATGGGCGATGCGCCTGCCAATGGCTGGGATCTCTGGTTTTATAAGAATGAAAGCGGAAAGAAAATCGTGATCAATGAGTTGAGAGAGAAACTGCGTTCGAACGTTTGAACGTCAAAACGTTACAACGTTATTTTAAGGAGAACCATGTCCAAAGCATTTAATCTTGTTAAAGAACAAAATGTCCCCGAATCGAATTCTGTTGCTAAGTTGTATGTCCATAAACGCACAGGCGCGCGTTTACTCTCCATCCTCAATGAGGATGAGAATAAAGTATTTGCCATCAACTTCCGCACCCCGCCCAAGGATTCGACCGGCGTGCCGCACATTCTTGAACATAGTGTGTTGAACGGTTCAGAGAAATATCCAGTCAAAGAACCGTTCGTGGAATTGCTCAAAGGCTCACTGGCGACCTTTGTCAACGCCTTCACGTTCCCGGATAAGACGTGCTATCCCGTGGCAAGCCAGAACGTGCAGGATTTCTACAACTTGATCGATGTGTATATGGATGCGGTGTTGCATCCCCTTATCAGTGAACAGACCTTGATGCAGGAAGGCTGGCATTACGAGATCAACGATCCCAGCGAACCGCTCACGTACAAAGGAGTGGTCTTCAACGAGATGAAGGGCGCGTATTCTTCACCAGACGGAGTCCTTGAAACGCGCGTGGTCGAATCGCTTTTCCCAAAACATCTGTACGGCGTGGATTCAGGTGGTGACCCACGTCACATCCCCGATCTTACCTACGAAAACTTTAAGAACTTTTGGGAAACCTATTACCATCCCTCCAATTCATTCATTTTCTTCTATGGAAATGACGATCCTGAAAAGCGCCTCAAATTAATGGAAGGTTATCTCAAGCCCTATAAAAAGAAAAAAGTGAAATCGGTCATTCGACTTGCAAAGCCTTTTAAGCGGCCTAAAAAACTGGAGTTTGCCTACGATGCCGGGGATGACAAGGATATCGATAATAAACACTATCTGGTGGTCAACTGGAAATTGCCAGACACTTCGGACGCGGTGCTCAATTTCAGCCTGCGTATTCTCGGTCATATTTTGATCGGCACACCCGCTTCCCCATTGCGAAAGGCTTTGCTTGATTCGGGTCTGGGTGAAGATCTGGCAGGCATTGGCCTGGAAACAGAATTGCGGCATCTCATTTTCTCAACAGGATTAAAAGGTACGCGCAAACGCCATGCTAAGAAAATCGAGAAACTCATTTTCGATACGCTTGAGTCGCTCGTCCGTGAGGGCATCGATCCAGATACCGTGGCCGCGTCCATGAACACGGTCGAGTTCCGATTGCGCGAGAACAACAGCGGCCCGTATCCTGTGGGCATCGCGCTGATGCGCCGGGTATTGACCACCTGGATTCATGATGAAGACCCGTTCAAACTGCTGGCGTTTGAAGCTCCACTTTATGAGATCAAGAGCAAGCTTGCCACCGATCCACGTTATTTTGAAAAATTGATCCAGACTCATTTCCGGGATAATTCTCATCGGACGATTCTGCGTCTCAAACCGGACCCTGAGCTGGGTCGCCGTTTCGAGGAGGATGAGAAGGCCAGACTGGCAAAGATCCGCGCGTCGCTGAATGAGGGTCAAATCGCAAACCTGGTTGAAAACACGAAGAAACTCAAGCTCAGGCAGGAGACCCCCGATTCGTCAGCAGCACTTGAAACTCTCCCGGTGTTGAAACTTCAGGATCTTGAAAAGGAAAACAAGTCCATCCCGATTGAGGTTCTTTCCCTTCAAGATACGAAAGTTCTGTATCATGACCTGTTCACGAATGGGATTGTGTATCTCGATCTTGGCTTTGACCTGCACGCCCTGCCAAAAGATTTGTTGCCTCTCACCGAAATTTTCGCTCGCGCCTTACTTGAAACAGGGACCGATAAAGAGGACTATGTCAAACTGTTGCAGCGCATCGGAAAAAGCACAGGCGGAATCTCAAGCACGGCCGTCACCACGACCACTTTCGGGTCGAGAGAGAGCATCGCAAAACTTTTCCTGCGCGGCAAAGCCACCGTCGCGCAATCCCCTGAGTTGTTGAATATCCTCAGGGATATCCTGCTCAGCGCAAACCTGGATAACAAGGAAAGACTCAAACAGATCGTTCTAGAGGAAAAGGCCGGGCTTGAGTCCGCGCTCGTGCCAAGCGGGCATATCTATGTCAATCAACGGTTGCGTGCACAATTTGGTGAATCAGGGTGGGCGAAAGATCAAATGAATGGAATTGGCTATTTGTTCGCGCTGCGTGAACTGGCGACCGAAATCGATAAAAAGTGGAGGTCTGTTTTGAAGAAGCTCGAAGCGATGCGTGAGGCCTTGATCCATCGAAATGCCTTGTTATGCAACGTGACAGTCGATTCTGCAAATTGGAATGTATTCAAACCGCAACTGGATGCACTCTTATCCTCCCTGCCAGCAAAGGATGTAAACATTGTTCCTTTCGGAATTCAACCTACGCAAAAGAAGGAAGGCCTGACAATTCCTGCGCAGGTTAACTATGTGGGCAAAGGCGCGAATCTGTATGATTTCGGCTATGAATATGATGGCTCCGCAGATGTTGTGATCGGGTATCTCCGCCTAGCCTATTTGTGGGAAAAGGTCCGTGTGCAAGGCGGCGCGTACGGCGCCTTCTCGGTGTTCGACGACGCGTCTGGTGTGTTCACGTTCTTGTCCTACCGCGATCCAAATGTCGCCGCGACCATTGACAACTATGACAAAGCCGCCGCCTTCCTGAAAGGACTGGATGCCTCACGTCTTAGCGACAATGAGTTGACCAAAGCCATCATTGGCGCGATCGGCGATCTGGATGCCTATCAACTCCCGGATGCAAAGGGTTATACTTCCATGTTGCGTTATCTGACCAATCGCACAGATGAACTGAGGCAAAAGACCCGCGACGAAGTGCTCTCTACAAATGGTGAAGACTTTATCGCGTTCGGGGAAGTGCTCGAGAAAGTTGCACAGTCGAATGCTGTCACCGTGCTGGGTTCGCAAAACGCGATTGAATCGGCAAATATTGGATTAGAAGTGACGAAGGTTTTGTAAGCTCCTCTCCCGTTTAGGGAGAGGGGAGAAGGAATTGGACATGAACATCACACTCAAGATCAATGGCACTGAGCACACAATTGACATAGCTCCATCTACAACTTTGCTCGCGGCGCTGCGTGGACTCGGTTTTTATGGAATTAAGTTCGGCGATGAGCAGGGACTCTCAGGGGCTGACACGATCTTGCTGGATGGCAAACCGGTCAACGGGGGCTCCATGCTCGCCGCGCAAGCCGAAGGACATAACATCGTCACGATTGAAGGATTGGGCGAACATCCGGAACAGGGCTGGCGAAAGACGGAAGGTTTGCATCCATTACAACAGGCTTTCGTTGAGTCCGGCGCGATCCAATGTGGATATTGCACGCCCGCGCAGATTCTCGCGGCAAAAGCGTTGCTCGATAAGAATCCGAATCCAAGTGAAGAACAAGTCCGCGATGCGATTGCGGGAGTGTTATGTCGCTGTACCGGCTATCTCAAGCCGGTGCAAGCTGTGTTAAAAGCCGCGGCGGTCATGCGTGGGGATGAACCTGTCAATTGGGATTCGGTCAACTGGGATCTGGGTAGTTGGAGTGATCAACCTACGAATGATCAACCCAGTGGTTCATCGAGTTCACCAAGTGAACAATTCTCAAAATTGCTGACCCGTCCAAAAGTGGTTGTCACGCCGCAGACGCAAACTTATCAAACGGTTGGCAAGCCTGAGAAAAAAGTGGATGCGATCAAACTCGTGCAAGGCAAACCGGCGTTCACCGCGGATATGGATATGCGCGGCATGTTATATGCGCGCGTGCTGAGAAGTCCGCATGCGCACGCACGCATCAAGAACATCGACGCCACGAAAGCCAGGGAATTGAAAGGCGTCGCGGCCGTGCTAACCTGGCAGGATATTCCGCGCGTCGTGTATTCCACGGCCGGACAATCTGACCCGATCCCGGGTCCACTCGATGCGTTTTCACTTGATAACAAGGTTCGTTTTGTCGGCGACCGTGTCGCCATGGTGGCGGCAGAGACACCAGAAATCGCAGAAAAGGCTTTGGCCCTGATCGATGTGGAATATGAAATACTGCCCGCAATTTTAGACTCGCGCGAGTCGATGAAACCGGAAGCGATCCGCATCCACGATGAGCCTGAGTTCGTTAATTTCGCTGACTCCAACCCCGCGAAGAATCTCGCGGCAGAGATTCGTATCGACATTGGTAATGTCGAAAAAGGATTCGCGGAAGCGGATGAAATTTTCGAAGCGGAATACGAAGTGCCGAAGGTGCAACAGGCACACATCGAGCCGCATGTCTGCGTCACTTACTGGGATGAAGATGATCGTCTCGTCATTCGTACCTCCACGCAGGTGCCGTTCCATGTGAGACGCATGCTCGCACCAGTGTTGAATCTGCCGGTCAAACGGATCCGTGTGGTCAAGCCGCGCATCGGTGGCGGCTTCGGTGGCAAGCAGGAAGTGCTAATGGAAGATGTCCCTGCGCATTTGACGATTGCCACCAGACGGCCGGTGATTTATGAATATACGCGTGAGGAAGAATTTACAGGGGCGCGTTCACGTCACCCGATGAAAGTGAAGATGAAAACTGGCGTGAAACGGGATGGGACGATCACTGCTAATTCCATGTATGCATTATCTGACACAGGTGCATACGGCTGTCACGCGCTGACAGTCACCGGAAATACCGGACACAAATCCATGGCGTTGTACGTTGGTGATGGCGAATATCGTAAAGCACCGAACATCCGCTTTTATGCGGACGTGGTGTATACCAATACGCCACCCGCCGGTGCGTTCCGTGGCTACGGCGTCCCGCAGGGATATTGGCCGCTCGACCGTCACATGGAAAAGATCGCGCGTGCATTGAAGCTCGACCCGATCGAATTCCGTTTGAAGAACGCGATCCATCCGGGCGAATACCATCCATTCTCCACCGCGTGGAATGAAGGCCGCGAACCGCGACCTGAGATCGTCCACACGGTTGGGCTCGAACAATGTGTGGCACAAGGCAGAGCTGCAATTGCCTGGGATGATAAATTCGGAAATGAATCATGGCGGCAGGGGAACAACCCGTCCAACAAACGCAAAGGAATCGGAGTTGCGATGGTGATGCAAGGGACAGCGATTCCCTATCTAGATATGGGTGGTGCCTCCATCAAAATGAATGATGATGGTTCGTTCAATCTGCTCGTCGGCGCGACCGATTTGGGCACAGGCTCAGACACCGTCCTTGCGCAAATGGCGGCGGAAGTGTTGGGCGTGCCTCTCGAAGATATGATCACCTATTCTTCTGATACCGATTTCACACCGTTCGATAAAGGTGCGTACGCCTCTTCAACAACCTATATTTCGGGAACCGCCGCGGTCAAAGCTGCGGAGATCGTTGCAGAACGGGTCAGGGTGCGCGCGGCAATGATTTTGAATCTGAATGAGCACAAAGATATCAAGTTGATAAATCGTCAGGCTATCGCGCCGGATGGACGAACCGTTCCGTTTACTGAAATCGCTTTGGATTCGCTCCACAAAAATAATCAGGAACAGATCATGGGTGTAGCCTCCTATGTCTCGCCGGTGTCGCCGCCTCCCTTTGCGGCCCAGTTTGCAGAAGTCACTGTAGATGTGGAGACTGGCGCGGTAACGGTGGACCGGTTGGTGATGGCAGTTGATTCGGGCGTGATCGTGAATCCATTAACGGCTTCCGGGCAAATCGAAGGGGGCATGACTCAGGCGCTCGGCTATGCGGTCTGTGAAGAGATGCGTTACGACGAAAAAGGCAACGCCATCGAGCGCGACCTCGACCGTTATCATATTTTCCGCGCCGATGAGATGCCTGAATTGGAAACCATCTTTGTCGAGACATTCGAGCCAAGCCATCCGTTTGGGGTGAAGGCTGTCGCAGAAATCCCCATGGATGGAGTCGCGCCCGCGGTTGGGAATGCAATTCTCGATGCCGTCGGCGTGAATGTGGATGAAAACCCCGTAACCCCCGAAAAAGTATGGAGAGCATTTAAGAATAGATAGCTTTCATCATTCATCACCTGATTAGCGGCAGGTAAGAGAAGCTTATGTCAAAAACTTACGTTATCGGACACGTCAACCCGGATACCGATTCTATTGCTTCAGCAATGGGATATGCCTGGCTATTGCGCCAACGCGATGGAGTCGATACGGTCGCGGCGCGGGCCGGCGCGCTTAATCCCCAATCAGCATGGGCGCTCAAACAACTCAAACTGGAAGCACCTGTCTTGCTCACAGATGCCTCGCCGCGTTTTGAGTCGGTGATGCAACGGCTGGATAGCATCCGCCCGGACGCGCAGCTTGGCATGGCCTGGACACTTGCCAGTCGCACCGGCGGCGTGGCACCTGTTGTTGATGAAGATGGCAAGCCCTATGGGCTCATCAATGGCTATAGCCTCTTCAAATATTTCACGGAGATACTGGGCCCGCGGCCCGGAGATACCACGGTGCGCGAGATGATGTCTGCGCCCTGTCGAGACGCGGCCAATACAAGCGTATCCAAATTCCCGGCCAACGGGCATATCCGCGATTTTTTGAATCGTATCTTACGCGATGAAGTGGACGAGTACTGGGTCGTGGACGAAAATGGGCTCTATCTTGGTATTACCCATCAACGCGATCTTCTCAACCCTCCGCGTCTCCAGATCATTCTTGTGGATCACAACGAACCGCGTCAGGCAATCGCCGCACTTGAAGAAGCGGAACTGCTTGAAATTTTGGATCACCATCGGCTCGGCAACCCACACACACATACGCCTATTCGATTCACTGTCGATATCGTGGGATCCACCTCAACACTGGTTTCCGAACAGACCGCGGAGGCAGGTCTCTCCATGCCGCCGGCTCTAGCTGGCGCGCTCCTCGCGGGACTTCTCTCGGATACTCTGATCTTGACCTCTCCCACCGCCACGCCGCGCGACAAGGAAGCCGCCGAACGATTGTCACGCTGGGCGTTCGTCGGGGGCAGTCCACTCAAAGGCGAGACGATTGAATCATTTGGAAGAGCTCTCCTCTCTGCGGGGGCGGGACTTTCGAATCGTAAACCTGAAGAGATTGTCAGCAATGATATCAAGGTTTATGAAGCCGGTGGATTCAAGCTTGCCATCGCACAGGCCGAAGTGACCGATCTCATGCAACTCTCCGAGCATCTCGCGCCACTTACCCAAGCGCTCGATGATTTGAAAGCCAGGCGCGCCCTCGATTTTGCGATGCTGCTCATCACTGACATCGTAGGCGGCTCCAGCCGACTCATCATTTCATCCAGCGCGCCGCCTGTTCTCGATGATTTGCCCTATCCTCCCCTCCCAGATGGCACCCGCGACGCACCAGGGGTGGTATCGAGAAAAAAGCAACTATTGCCGGCTGTATTGGGATTACTGGAGAGCTAATGGAACTTCAAAAATTAATTAACCGAGCAATGGATCTTCGTGGGCAATATGAAAAAAAAGAGACAGAACTTTATGGTACGCCAGCAACTGACGAGGATATTGCCCAAGGATTCTTGGGGGATGTGAATAATCTGATAAAACTTATCATGGCGGAACGCGGCAAACGTACGATTGCTAATAGCAAAGATAAACTTGAGTCTCAGCTGGCTCATTGTCTTTGGTCAGTCGTTGTCCTTGCAAAGATGCATAACATTGATCTCGAACAGTCATTCATGGAAACGATGGATAGACTGGAGAATCATTTATTGGAGACACAGGATTGAAGGTGCATCCCTTTCTTCAGGGTGACATATAATATAGGCATGTCCTCTATATATCAAGCTCTCTCTGAAATCGAAAAGAACAACGAATCCGCTGCGCTATGTACGGTCGTGAAAAGCGAGGGTTCCACGCCGAGACATGTGGGCAGCAAAATGCTCGTCTACCCGGACGGGAAGTTTATCGGCACAGTTGGCGGCGGGGAGTTGGAGAGTCGCGTCATCAAAGCCGCGCTTGAATCGTTGAATGGCAGTGGTGCCCAGAATTTGTCTTACACGATGGCCGACCCTGCCCGCGGCGACCCGGGCGTGTGCGGCGGAACTGTGGAGGTGTTTGTGGAACCCATCCTTCCTCCGGCGATGATTGTTGTTATCGGTGGTGGACATGTCGGCAAGGCAGTTGTCCATCTGGCGAAGTGGCTGGGATTCAGAGTCGCAGTCAGCGATGACCGCGCGGAGTTTTGTAATCCCGAATCCGTGCCAGGCGCGGATGCATATTACCCAGTGGCAATGGGGAAATTGACAGAACATCTCAAGGTAAATAGGCAAACTTATATCGTGATTACCAGCCGCGGATCCGCGGTGGACGCGGCGGGACTTCCGAATCTACTTGAGTCGAATTCGGCCTATATTGGTGTGATCGGGTCCAGGCGCCGCTGGCTGACGACGGTCAAGGCGTTGAAGGAGAAAGATGTATCTGAAGAAAAGATCGCGAAAGTCCATTCTCCGATGGGACTTGAGTTGAACGCGGAAACACCCGAAGAAATTGCGGTAAGCATACTGGCTGAGATTTTGATGATCAAGGATAAAGGGACGGGAAAGCAGATGAAAACGAAACAGGCTGAGGCGTAGTAAAAGAGTAGGGATTGGAGATTGCGAATCGGTGGAGGCGTGAAACGAGTAGGATGGAAATCCGTATAAGAATGAGAAAAACGGTTCGGCGCAGAGCGCCATCTTCGACTTGTAGCGCGTTCCTGCATGGACTATAATGAATTTGCTACCACCTTCAAAGGAGAATTATTATGGCAAGAATTTTTGATGTCATTGAATACCCAAGTGAGATGCAGGACGAGATCGTCCATCGTTTTCCCGAAGCGGGTATCGGTGATTATCGGATCGGTTCGCAGGTCATTGTACGTGAATCTCAAGCGGCAGTGTTCTTCAGGGATGGCAACGCGCTGGATGTGTTCCGGGCGGGACGTCATACGATTACGACCGCAAACGTTCCGTTGTTGATCAATCTCATTGGAAAAGCGTTCAACGACCGCACTCCCTTCCCTGCGGAAGTGTATTTCGTTTCGATGAAGGAATTTGCGAACGAGAAATGGGGAACCCCACAGCCAATTATCGTCCGCAACCCTGGCATGGGATTGGGTGTGGCGCTACTCCAAGGGTTTGGCACATTCTCATTCCAGGTGAAGGATCCACAGCAATTCGTCACGCAGATCGTTGGCACTCAGGGTGCCTTCCGTACAACGGATATCGAAGAGCGCTTGAAGACGATTTTGCTCTCCAAACTTCAAGACGTACTGGGTGAGACAACTGCTGCCAATAGCGTTGTGCAACTGATCGGTCTCACAGAAGAGGTCGGCGCGGCGGTCCGTGCAAAAGCACAGGACGACTTCGAATCGATCGGTATCCAGTTGAAGTCGTTCTATATCGGAAATCTCAAGCCGTCCAGCAAATCTGCTCAGGAACTGCGCGATATGGGCATGCTCGACATGGCAACCTACACTCAACTCCAGGCCGCGGACGCGATGCGCGATGCCGCTCAAAATCCGAGCGGCGGGGCTGGTCTTACCGCCGGGATCGGCGCTGGCATGGGAATCGGTAATTTAATGCAACAGGCTACTTCGGGCGCGATGCAGGGCCAACAAAGCGGCGGTGGTGCAAAAGCTGCGGCTGGCATTCCGGATGTGATGACACCTTCGGAGGCCGCGGCTATTCTGAAAGTCTCAGAAGAAGATGTGATTGCCGCCATCAATGACAAGAGCCTCAAGGCGAAAAAGATGGGCAACGCCTACCGCATTAGTAAGGCGTCGCTTGAAGAGTTTTTGGCAGGATAATTGATAAAACAGAAAGAGGAGCCTGAAAATCAGGCTCCTCTTTTTGATTCTATACGGGCGCTTCGACTTCGCTGTCGCTCAGCGCGGTGGGTCACTCTAAATCACTGATCACATCACTGACCGAATCCAATACATCGCCAGCCAACACGGAGGCAGTTGTACCAAGATCGTCAGCTGCATACAGTCCCGCCTGGGCGTGGATCCAGGCACCTGCTACCGCGGCATCGAATGCATCGAGCCCCTGGGCGCGCAGACCCACGATCAGACCCGCGAGCACGTCCCCTGTGCCAGCACGCGCAAGAGCCGGCGAGGCAACGGGAATAATCGTCATCCGCCCATCGGGTGCGGCAATGACCGTAAACGCGCCTTTGAGGACAACCACATGCCCCCATTCCCGGGCATACTTGCTGGCTATCTCCTGTCGTTTCTCCTGAATTTCCTCTTTCGACAAGCCGGTCAACACTGACATCTCGCCGGGATGGGGAGTCAAAATTGCGGGCGCAGGAATCTTCTTGTGCCAATCCTTGATCTGCGCAAGCAATTTCAATCCATCTGCGTCAAGGATTATCGGCGGAAGTTTGGTATTGTTTTCCTCATTCTTTTCCGCTTCCTGATGCACGAAGCCGATGCGTTGCGCGTTTTTCTTTGACAAATATTTTCCTTCCAGAACATTCTCAATAAATTCCTTGGTCGAATTTTCGGTTCCAAAACCAGGGCCAATCAACAAAGCAGAGGCGCGCTCAAAGTTTTTTGCAAGAACCTCTGCCCCATTGGAGGAGATCACACCCATTTCATGCGGAAGCAAAACCCAAGTGGCCTCAGGGAATCGACCGGCGAGCGTTCCATGCAAAGAAGCCGGGATCGCCATGGTCACGAGTCCTGCGCCAACACGGTAGGCCGCCTCTCCTGCCAGGAGGGCTGCTCCCGTATAATTGACGGAGCCCGCCGCGATCAGCGCAGTCCCAAATGTTCCTTTGTGTGAATCCAGGGATCGTTCAGGCAAAAGCGCCGCAACAGAATCCGGATCTGCAACCTCAGCTTTCAAATCCTGGAGTAAAGGTAGATCTTCCGGCAGGTCAATATCCACCACTTCAAGATCACCCGTATATTCAAAGGCCGGTAATTTCAATAATCCCTGCTTAACCGCAGCCATGGTGACCGTTAAATTCGCGGCAATGGTTTCATCCGCAACTTCACCCGAGTCGCAATCCACCCCGGATGGACAATCTACTGCAACGACAAGGGGAGATTCGTCCATCCCATCTAGAATATCATTGACTTCCGATAAAAGTTCCGCAATCTCTTTCTTCAATGGCAACTTGATCCCAGTGCCAAGAACACCATCCAAAAGCACATCTGCTGTGTCGATTGCTTCCGCCAATTGCTGAAATGCATTGTCGCCAGACAGGATTTCTCCTCCTCCCGCCATAAAACGTTTAACAAGATCGTCTTTCTTGCGTTTGACAAGATAGGCACGTGCCTTCCAGCCATTCGACACCAGTACTGACAGCGCCACCAGTGTGTCGCCGCCGTTATTGCCAGGGCCCACCAGGCCAACAACTTCTGGTTCAACGTCTTCTGCATACATATCCAGAATAATGTCCGCCAGTCCGCGACCTGCACTTTCCATCATCTGGTCATAAGTCAAGCCACTCTCATCGGCTTCTTTTTCAATAGCTTGCATTTGGGGTACGGTAACGAGTTTCATTTATAGTCTCTCCTGTGATTTTAGGATTCTACTGCAAGTGAAGTCGAAAACTTTCAATCCCGCCCCGCCCTCTAACAAAAATCAAATCATCCCTTGCTTAAAGATAGATTCAGGATATCTTTTCCCATTTTGCAGGGGTAGAAGAACTAATCTACAAAGCCGCATAACTCACTTATGGCGTAGAGGATTATTTCATCAGAAGATTATGCGCCCAGGGCCATCCATCACGTTGCCTACTTGTGGAACAGTGTTGACTTTACACAATAAACCCAATGCCAAAACCTAGGGATTTTCCTAGCTAGGAAAAAGCTACCCAGTAATGTATCGTAAATATAAAAAAGGAGAAAACATTATGACTAGTCCAACAACCGTAATAACCGGGACTCGAGCCCAATGGGGTGTCAGTGATTGCGGTAATCTGATGGGGCAATCGGAAAAAGAGGCCGGTCTCGCCTCGATCGAACCCGAAGGCATCTATGAGCATTTGGCTGTCGGCGTACTGGAAGAGGGTTATACGCTTGCCTATAAGATCGGTAACACCGACCATGTCAAATACGATGTCTATGAATCCACGAATGGGATCGTTTGTGTTAGTAATGAGATTTGTAGAAATGATAAAAATGAATTTGTGAAAATGACAGAGAGTAGAACTGACGATGATTTACTCACCATTCGTCAGACCTTCACCATCTCAAAAAATGCTACTCAAGTCATTATCAGAATGGAGATTACGAACTGTCACAGCAGGAAATCTGTGGACTTGACAGACTTTCTTGTCAAGAGGTATGCAGATATTGATGTTGATACCGGGGGCAGTGCAGGCTGGGCAGCTTTCCAGGCCTATTGGGAGAAGACGCGTTACTCCATCTTCACTTACAATTTGGATAGCGATGCCCCGGAAGGCAAACGGGCGCACGTTGTCAATATGGTAGCGATGCCTAGCGACCTGGTTCTGGATGAACCGTTCATTGGCGTACTGGGTTCCCAGCAGTACAGCTTCCGAAACAATCCTGACCCAGCCCCTTCAGGTCGGACAGATGCTGACGGCGTTCTGCAGTGGCATGCAAATCGATTTCTGGCTGGCGAGACGCTCCGCATCAATATGTATTACGATGCTTTCCGGTCATTTGCTAAATAGCATGCAATCGGAGCGGGAGAACATGTCCAGTTTGGTCATCCGAGTGGTGATCAAACTGGATACTTCATTTCCTCATGAAAGAATTTGCTGATGGTTTGAATGTTCTCTTTAAGACATTCGAACTGACCGCCCGAAAGTACTTCTCATGAGGTTTCTCTGCAAAAAGGCAACTGATTCATATGGGTAGCCAGTGATGGCATGATTAGCTCCATAAATCCTGAGTTACATCGTATAACCCCAAATCTATCAACTTCTTACGCAAAGGTCTGCCCGTTTCCAAATCCCAGCCGCGCGCCTCGTAGTAAGCAGACAGCATCGCGTCAAAATCGAGAACAAAGCCAGCAGAGCCACCGTCGGGGAATGGTGCGAGCAGGGCTTTTGGAAGTTTATCGTTCGCACGAGTCAAGCCCATACGATTATTGATGGCACGTTTGAGATTCCAGGCGCGCTCACCGGCGTTCATCATATCTTCAACCGTCCAATCCAACCCAGAGGCGGCGTTGATCAATTTGACCTGCATTTCAGGTTCGACGTTTGCGAAGATACACATGACCACTGCATTGAAAATCGTACGCCAATCCTGATGCTTCGCCACATTGGCAGCCTTTTCCGCTTGAGCCTGACGTTCAAAGTAGGTAATGCCCAGGCTTTCCTGGGTATGACCCCAATCTACAAAGAAATAATCCGATTGATTGTGGCAGGCGCCGCGCGGACTTGTCGCATAGGACAACGCCATCCCCGAAACGCCGCGCGGATCGTGATACGCCACTTCGAGTCCGTTCACTTGAACGGCTTCCTCCTCCACTCCAAAGTGCGCGGCAAAGCGGCGTGATCCCTGTGCCATAAGGTCACCAATCCCCTCGCGGCGACCGATCAGATTCACCAATTGTTCGATTGCATCCACATCACCCCATTGTAGAACAGTACCATCAGTATCTTTTACAGTAATTATTCCTTTTTCAAATAATCGAAATGCGAGCCCGATGGTATTGCTAGTGCTGATGGTATCCATGCCGTAACGATCACAGAGTTCGCCCAGATCGACAATCGCCTCAAGGCTATCATTCAGCAGGTTCGCACCGAATCCAACCATGGTTTCATGTTCAGGTCCCTTGCGCTTGAATTTATCTCCGTTCAAGGTGACCACGCGTCCACACGCAATCACACATCCCTGACAGGCGCTTCTGGCGGAGAGAATTGTTTCAGTCATCTTGGCACCTGAAATATTATCGATGTTCTCAAAGGAACCGCGCGAATAATATTTTACCGGCATCGCACCGAGATATTCGGCATAATTCGCCACGCCGGAGGTACCTACCTCGCGCAATATTTTCGCCTCGTTATCATCATGCAGCCTGCGGTTCGATTCCGAGCGCAGTGGTTTATATTTTGCAATGTCATATACTGGGATTTGATTCACGCCGCGCACCGCGATCGCCTTGAGATTCTTCGCACCCATCACCGCGCCCATGCCTGTCCGCCCGGCCATGCGTCCATTGTCGCACATGATGGAGGCAAATAAGACTTGCTTCTCACCTGCCGGTCCGATTACGCAGACACGCGCAGACTTTTCGGCGATCTCTTGTCTGACTTTCTCCTGCGTGGCATAGGTATTCTCCCCCCACAAATGCGCGGCAGGTCGGACCTCAAGCCTGTCTCCGTTTAACCAGAGATAGACTGGCTCTTCAGCTTTCCCCGTGATCCACAAACCATCATAACCAGCCGCGCGCAGCTCAGGACCCCAGAATCCACCAATGTTGGATTCTGCCCATAGACCGGTGGCCGGTCCTTTTCCGCAGACGACGAAACGTCCGGTTGTTGGACCAGAGGTGCCGGTCATGGGACCCGTCATAAAGAGGAGAGGCGCTCCGGGTGAAAGTGGATCCAGTTCGCGCGTCAGCGATGAATACAAAATCCGAGCGGCGAGGGAGGCGCCGCCCAGAAAATCCTTTTCCCATTGTTCAGGGATTCGATATTCTTCGGATTTGCCAGTCGTGAGATCAATTTTGAGGATAGGTTGCATATCTTATCGGCTTCCGACCAGGACGGTGGCTAGAGCGTCATAAAATCTCCGTCGTTACTTCCTGCGCGACGCGGACAAAATCCAAAACCGTTGGGACGTTGCGCATCATATAACCCATACTTCCCTTGACCTTCAATTTGGAAGTCATCATGGCAGTCATTGGGTTGAGTTTTCCCATCAGAATGGAAGTGATGTCCTTATAGGAAGCAGTCAACGTAAACGTTGGGGTTGGGTAGTTTGCAATTTCAGGCTTGTATTCCACTTTTCGACAGCGACCATGCCAAAGGTCCAGATAGAATGTGAGGCGCTCTTTTAAGTTTCCATCCGGTTCGATGAGAAATAACAAGTCGCCTTCCCAATTTTTTGCGATCTCGTTATAGCGAGAATCTGAATTGAGTTTATTCTCGAGACCTTGCAGCCATTCTTCACTTGGGAAAATTGCAGCCATACGGAGCCTCCTGAAGGTAGAACAGGTTTATTTTACCATCCTGAAAATTGCCTTTTCAGAAAGATAAGAGTGCGGAAAAGGATTGGCTCAAGTTGCTTTTTCCAACTGCAATATATCTGAAAGACAACAATTTTTCTAATTCTCTTGCATAATTGCCCAAAATAGTCTATGCTTAACATAGTATGCAACTTGTGAGAGGAGGTGGTCCGGCTCGGCATCTTATTTTGTAAGTGATCCAGAACAAAATTACTTTCACAAAATAAATCGGAGGAGATTTCTCATGAAGAAACTGTATAGTGTGCTCGTTGTGGCCATCCTTGCTTCACTGGTCCTCGCCGCCTGTGGAGCGAATGCTGCAAAGGCAGATAACCTGCTGGACGCTATCAAACAACGGGGTTACATTATGGTGTCGACGGACCCGAACTATGAACCAGCATCCTTTCTCAATACGGAAGGCAAACGCCCATCCGATACCAAGTGCCCATCCGATGCCTTGACTACCGCTGAAATGCAAGGCTTCGATGTGGATGTGGCCAAATCGATCGGTGATGATCTCGGTGTTGAAACCTGCTTTGCCACGCCATCCTGGGATGCAATCACTGCTGGCAATTGGGCGAATAAATGGGATGTCAGCGTGGGCTCCATGACCGTTACTCCTGAGCGACAAAAAGTAGTAGATTTTAGTGTGCCCTATTATGGGACTCCGGCTGTCGTGGCAGTGCTGGCTGATTCGAAATTCACCTCGCTTGACGAACTGTCCGGTCAGGCGCTCTGCGCTGGCGCGGCGACTACCTATGAGACTTGGCTCAATGGTGGCGACCTCGGCCCAGGAATAAAGGTTTACACTAAAGCACCTGCAAATATTACGGTCGTTCCGCTTGAAACGGATCAGGAATGTGCCCAGGCGTTGGCGGCTGGCCGTGAAGATTTCGTGGGCTACGTAACTGGTTCACCAGTTGTCAATGCGAACATTGCCGCAGGATTGCCTGTGAAGCAGCTTGGTGACCCGGTCTATAACGAAGTTCTAGCGGCGGCTTTTGATAAGTCCTCAAGCCTCCCGACTGACAGCCTGCACGCAGAAGTGGACAAGCTCTTCACCACGATGCACGGAAATGGCAAACTGGCAGATTTGTCGAAAAAGTGGTTTAAAGAGGATCTGACTCAGGGCCTGATCGACTGAGCTAAATCAATAGGAATAGGGAAGCGGCTTAAAGCCGCTTCCCTACTTTTATTTATTTGTTGTTTCTCGCAAATGTTTTCACTTCTTTGAATAGGTAGACATTATGCATCCTGATACCGCTGCATCTTTACCAAATTCTGCCACCTCGCAGGCTGAGTTGCTCTACCAGGCTCAACAACGAAAAGATCGTCAATTCCAGGTTTTTGTGGGTGCTACCTGGCTGATCATCCTGCTATTTCTGGTTTTTCTTTTCAGCGGGCCAATCAAAATTGACCGACAATTTGTCGCCGACAATCTTCTATTTGTGGCTGGTGGCCTTGGCGAAACCATCCGCATTTCGATCGTATCCATCACATTTGCAACGCTGCTTGCCCTGCTGGCAGCACTGGGACGTCTTTCCCCCATTCCGCCTGTTTATGCTCTGAGCACTTTTTACGTGTCTCTTATCCGCGGCACTCCGCTATACCTGCAGATTTTCTTCTTTTTTCTTGCTCTTCCTCAACTTGGCATCATCCTGCCCGGATTTTGGGCGGGTGTGATTGCTTTGAGTCTCAACTACGGGGCTTATATGTCTGAAATTTTCCGCGCTGGTTTGAGTTCAGTTGGCAAGGGCCAGCGCGAGGCTGCGATAGCTCTCGGCATGACGCCATGGCAAACCATGCGAAGGGTTGTTTTGCCACAGGCACTTCGCTTTGCCATTCCCCCAACCGGAAATGAATTCATCGCCATGACAAAAGATTCGGCCCTGGTTGCCGCGACGGGTTTTGTGCATGAGCTGATGTGGCGCGCGACAAAGGTAGGACGCGCTCAATTCCATAATCTCGAAGCATTGATTATGGCGGCGATCTTCTATTGGATTATGACATTGATTCTGACCGCTTTGCAGAGTCGTATCGAAAGCCGTCTTTCCAAGGGAGATCGCTGATATGGCATCAATTGTACAAGTTAGCAAACTCGATAAGTATTTTGGACGTTTGCACGTTTTGAAGCAAGTTTCAATGGATGTGGCACCCCGCGAAGTGGTATGTATTATTGGGCGCAGTGGTTCAGGGAAAAGCACGTTACTGCGCTGCATCAACTTTCTGGAAGAGCCTTCGTTTGGCACGATCGAAGTGGATGGGCTAAAGGTGGATGCCAGCCAAAAAAGTAGGGAACGTCGTCAGCTTGTCCATGATGTCCGCTTGAAAACAGGTATGGTTTTCCAGGAATTTAACCTTTTCCCGCATATGAGCGTACTGGAAAATGTGATCGAGGGACCGGTGACCGTTAAAGGCATGGATCGTGCCAAAGCGGTTGCATTAGCTGAGGAAAACCTGGATAGTGTCGGCTTGTTATTCAAGAAGGATGAATACCCGAACCGTCTTTCAGGCGGACAGAAGCAACGCGTCGCCATTGCGCGCGCGCTGACGATGGAACCGAGAGTGATGCTCTTCGACGAACCAACCTCCGCACTCGACCCGGAACTCATCGGCGAAGTGCTGAATGTGATGAAGAAAGTCGCCAAGGATGGCATGACAATGCTCGTTGTTACACATGAGATGGGGTTTGCACGCGAAGTCGCAGACCGCGTACTCGTGATGGCAGATGGAGAGATTATCGAAGATTCGAAACCGGATAACCTTTTTAGTAAGCCCAAGGATCCGCGCACAAAAGCATTGATCGATCGGTATCGCACTGGAAGTGGTTAATGCCACATGGTGATTGCAATCACACGTGAGATTAGCCCGCGCTTTAACGAATGTGAGATCACTCACATCAAGCGCACACCAATTGATTTGGACGTAGCGCGAACCCAGCACCATGAATACGTGAACGTGCTCAAAACATTGGGATGCACTGTGTTCGAACTTCCCGCTGAGACAGACTTGCCCGATTCGGTCTTTGTCGAAGATACGGCTTTTATTTTGCCAGAAATAGCGGTCATCACGCGACCGGGCGCTGCCTCGCGAAAACCTGAAACGGAATCCATCCTGCGGGCATTGTCTCCATATATCAAGCTTATTCAGGTCCGAGAGCCGGCCACCGTCGATGGCGGCGATGTGCTTGTGCTTGGAAAGAATATTTATATTGGATTGTCGAGCAGAAGCAATCAGACAGCAATTGATCAATTAAACGAACTGCTCCGTGAATATGGTTACACTGTCACGGGAGTGAAGATGCATGATTGTCTGCACTTAAAAAGTGCGGTCACACGCGTGGCTGAAAAAACGTTGCTCATCAATAAAAGCTGGGTGGACACCCATCCCTTCGAGAATTTTGATTGGATCGAGGTGGATCCAGTAGAACCATTCGCAGCAAATTGTTTACCGATTGGAGAATCGATTGTTTTTCCAACTTCGTTTCCAAAAACGCGCGCAAAACTTGAGAATAAAGGCTATAAGATCGTGACGGTTGATGTCGATGAACTTGCAAAAGCGGAAGGCGCGGTCACCTGTTGCAGTTTGATCATTCAATGAGACCCTAACGGTTTTTTCTATTCACGATCGTCCCGCCTGATAAAAGAACCTGGCACATTTTCCTTCAGGTCAAGTAGAGAAACCGTTAGGGTCTAACCTAACCTAACAAAACAAAATCCCCGGCAAAACACGGGGATTTTTCTCTGTCTCGTATGCGCTGGAGAGGACTTGAACCTCCACGCCTTTCGGCACATGGCCCTCAACCATGCCTGTCTGCCAGTTCCAGCACCAGCGCTCAAGCACGGCGTATTATAATCGGCTTGCTTTGCTTG
>Ga0065705_10104258_pt1 | contig 26761 bp, 20 predicted proteins | sample SwibulcommuniRL2_FD_59092 | JGI IMG/M metagenome (GOLD analysis project Ga0065705, IMG submission 59092) | Bulk soil microbial communities from switchgrass field near Rose Lake, East Lansing, Michigan, USA - RL2 Bulk Soil v2 (version 2) | ecosystem: Environmental > Terrestrial > Soil >...
GGATATCTTGCGGCTGCTGGCGCTGCGCGGCGGTGTAATCGTCGTCACCAAGGCCGATTTGGCAGCGCCCGATTGGATGGAGCTGGTGGAAACGGAGATCAGGGAGCTGGTGAGCGGAACCGTGCTGGCGGACGCGCCGATTGTCCGTACGAGCACCGTGTCGGGGCTTGGGCTCGATCGCCTGCGCGATGAGCTGGCGCGCGTCGCCGGCCGAGTTTCACAGGCTGTCTTGGACGACCGAGATGCCCCATTTCGGATGGCGATTGACCGGAGTTTCAGCATGCCGGGGCACGGCACCGTCGTCACCGGCACTGTTGCCGGCGGCCGAGCGCGAATTGGCGACGATCTTGTGCTTGAACCGGGCGGCATAGGGGTGCGCGTCCGCGGATTGCAACATCACGACTCACCAGTGGACGAAGTGCACCGTGGTCAGCGGGCCGCGATCAACCTGGCAGGAATTCACCACGATCGCGTGCGCCGCGGCCAGGAATTGGCCACTCCTGGCCACCTGCGGCCTAGCCGCCTGTTGACCGCACACCTTTCACTGCTATCCAGTGCGCCGCAACTCCGCAGCCGAATGCGATTGAGAGTGCATTTGGGCACAACCGAAGTGCTGGCAACCGTGGCGCTAGTCGATCGCACCGCTCTTCAGCCGGGAGCGCCCGGACCAGTGCAGCTCTTCCTCAGCGAGCCCGTTGTGGCCGCTTGGAATCAGCCGCTGGTTGTTCGCAGCGAGTCGCCGATGCGGACCGTTGGTGGGGGGCGCGTGCTTGAGCCAAATGCTGCGCGCCTGCGGCAGCCTGACGAGTTGACGCTCAAACACATTGTCGCTCTGCGCGCGGGCGACTCGCTCAAGCGGGCTGCCGCTTCGCTGTTTCTGGCCGGATGGCGCGGCTGGCAGCCGGCGGAGTTGCCCCGGCTCGCAGGAGTGCCGGCCGACGACGCCATTGCCGGTGCGCTTGCGGCCCGCGGCGAGCTTATCGAGATTCGGGTCTCGCCGACGCGAGTCGTTCGTGTGCATCGGCAAACGCTCGAGCGAGCGGGCCAGCAAATCGTGGAGTTCCTCGAGAAGCTCCACGATCGACAGCCGCTGAAGACTGCGTTCCCAAAGTCCGCAATCTATGCGGGCTTCGCCTGGCTCGGCGAGCCGGCCGTAATCGACGCGGTGCTGACCCAACTCCGCGCCGTCGGACGAATTTCGGAGTCACCCGTCGGCGTGGCGGTTGCTGGACGTGGGCCCAAACTCTCGCGCGGCGAGCAAGCGCTCCTGGCCGAGCTCTTGAGTTGGTTTCGCGCCGCTGGTGTCAATTCGCCCAGTCTTTCCGAGTGTCAGGACCGCGCGGCGAAGAATCGAACCGCCGTCGCGCAGCTTTTGGGACTGGCCACCGAGGCCGGCGATTTAATGCGGATCGCAAATGACTTTTGGCTGCATGCGGACGTCGAGCGCGAAGCCCGGCAAACGGTCGCCGCTCGATTTGTGGAACAAGGCTGTTTTACTGTAAGCCAGTTGCGCGAACTCCTCGGAACAACTCGGAAGTACGCCGTGCCGCTGTGTGAGTATTGGGACCGTACGGGATTCACGGTGCGCTCGGGTGATCTCCGGAAGATCAAAGTGACATGATGGTCGCCCAGTCCCCCGGCTCCTGTCCTCTGTCCCCTGGCCCCCCGCCCCGGCTGCGGATTAGGATGCGAGCGGAGTCCACTATGTCCAATGTTCTGCGAAATATCCCTTCCGTCACCGAACTCTTGGAGAGCCCACCGCTGAAGTCCCTCGTCAATCGCGTCAGCCATAACGTGGTCGTTGGGGGCGTGCGGCGGTTCTTGGACGATCTGCGCGGGCAGGTGCAGGGCGCAACGGGGATCAATATTCCCTCGCCGTCCGAATTGGCCGAGCGCATCGCCCAGTGGATTGCCGTGACGGAACAACAGCCGCTCCGGCCGGTGATCAACGCCACCGGAATTCTGTTGCATACGGGCCTGGGACGAGCGCCGCTGTCGGATGCCGCGATTTCAGCCGTTGACGCAATCGCGGGCGGCTATGCCAGTGTCGAGATCGATTTGACCAGTGGTGAGCGGTCGCAGCGCGTGGTGGCCGTCGAATCGCTGCTGACGCGGTTGACAGGGGCCGAATCAGCGGCTGTCGTCAATAACAACGCGGGAGCTACGGTACTTACGCTTGCGGCCCTGGCCGCGGGGCGCGAGGTGATCGTTTCCCGCGGGCAGCTCATCGAAATCGGCGGCAGCTACCGCTTGCCCGAAGTAATGTCCGCCAGCGGCGCGATACTTCGCGAAGTAGGAACGACCAACAAAACGCGGGCCAGCGACTTTGCCGCGGCGATCGGTGAGCGGACGGCGGCGATTCTCCGCGTTCATACCAGCAACTACAAGGTCGTCGGTTTTGTCGAGGAAGCGCCCCTTGCCGACCTCATCGCCCTGGGCCGGCGTCACAATCTGCCCGTCGTCGATGACATCGGCTCGGGGGCCCTCATCGACCTGGCTCCCTATGGCATCAGCGGCGAGCCCGTTGCCGCCCAGAGCATCGCCGCCGGGGCCGATCTCGTGCTGTTCAGCGGCGACAAGCTGCTCGGCGGACCACAATGCGGCATCATCGTCGGAAAACGCTCGTATGTTGAACGGATCGTGAAGCATCCGCTGATGCGGGCCTTGCGCGTCGATAAGCTGACGCTGTCGGCGCTGGCGGCGACGCTCGAGGCCTATCGAGATCCGCAGCTTGCCGAGCGTTCGATTCCCGTGCTATCGCTTCTGGCTACACCTCTGGAAAACTTGCGGAATCGGGCCGAGCGTCTGGCGCCGCAGATTTCCGCGACTGGCGTGGCGTCTGCCGAGGTGATCGAAGACGAAGCGTATGTCGGCGGCGGATCGGTTCCGTCGCAGGCCATAAAAACAGTCTGTCTCGCGCTAACATCGAAATCACAAACTGCGGCTCAGTTGGCCGCAGCCCTGCGAACCGGAAAACCGGCCGTAGTCGGACGCATCAAGGACAACCGTCTGCTCTTGGACCTGCGAAGCGTTGCGCCAAAATTCGACATGGCCCTCGTGGAGGCAGTCCAGTCGCTCGCCCATCCACAAGCCGGACCTTCGTCGCCGCCGCAAACAACTCCCGTCTAGTGCGCCGGATTGGCTTGCGGATTTGTCAGCTTCAGCCAGGCAGACTCCGTTTCGACCGGCTCGCCGGAAAAAATCGCGTGAAAATGGCTGCTTTCGCCCGCCGGGGAAGTTAGACTCACCAGCAAGCCGCGCCCGTTACCGCGCGGCACGGGGATGTGCGCACCGATGATTTTCCGACGACAGATTGCTCTTCCCTTGCTGCTTGGCCTGGCCCCTGCCTTGGTTGCAGCTCAGGACCCAGTCTCCCTAAAGGAGCAGCATCCCTGGGCGCGGTTTCCCATCGGTTCCTGGAAGAGTGTGCGCGTCGTCTCCGAAACGCTCGACGCGAAGGGGAATGTCGCCAACATCATTCGTACGGAAACCAAAACCACGCTGATCGCCGTGGACAATGAAAGCTATTCACTCCGGGTCGAATCGACGGTCGAAGTCGCTGGTAAGCGGTTTGCATCGCAGCCGCAGATCGTGAAACACGGCTATTACGGTGAAACGGCGGGGGAGCCCGTGGCCGTAAAGAGGCTCGCCGACGAGGAAGTGCTCATCGGTGGGCGTGGCGTGCCGAGCGAGGTGCGGCAAGCCACATTCGACGCCGACGGAGTCAAGCGCAGCAGCAAGATCTACTATTCCAGCACTGTCTCACCATATCAGCTCCGGCGGGAAACGACGACCGATGGCTTGCCGGAGGACCAAGCGATCACGACCCTGGTTGAGACGGTTGCAACCGGAATGCCGCTCAAAGTTTTGAACGACAACCAGCCTGTGTCCTACATCAAGACCACACGTAAGAGCCCGCAGGGGACGAAAGTCACGCTGGAGGCGCACTGCGACAACGTGCCAGGCGGAGTGGTGACTCATACTTCCAGCGAATCGGACGCCGGTGGACAAACCGCCCGGCGCAGCACGCTGGAACTCATCGATTACGCAATTGGGAGTCATCCCGTGACGGCTGATCCGGTGACCAGGCGGCGGCCCTTTAGCCGACCGAGGCCGCGACGAATGAATCAGTAATCGAGCCCGCTAATTCTTTCCTCACCTACTCGACGGGGCCAGCCACAATCCGTTATGGTTGCTGCGATGATTCACCACAGAAGGAAATGAACGGCAGTTCGCATGCGAGTCGATGCCAGAGGAAAGGCCCAGCATGAAGTTCATTGAGATGACCGGCAAGACGCTCAAGAACTTGATCTCGGACGACGAGCTCCACGTCGAAGATCTCTCTTCGGCGGGAGTCTATGACGATACGATCGTGCGCGTGAATCGGCAGGGAGACGTCGAGGTGCGGCGTCACGATCGGTGGGATGTGATCGGCGGCCTGCTTGGCAATTTCGAGCTTCGCATGAAGAACGAAACCGGTCTCGACTGGGCGGAGTAACCGGTTCGACATGGTGCGGAGCGATCGGTGGCGGCGCAGTTGACTCGCATGCTAGGCGAGTGTTGCCAAGCCAAGCTTCCTTCCCAAGCTCACGAGGGCATTCCAGTTTTCGTCGTCCAGTGGAACTCCACCGGCATTGCGCTGGGCAAATAGCCGCCGCTCCGGGTCGCCGGGCAGCAGGATTTCATCGCAGCCGTCCACGCGTGGGCACGACTTGATGTATTCGACAAGCTGCGCCACCTCGGCGCGGAAATGATCGGCTCCACCGTAGCGGGCCGAGTCGATCAGCATCATGAAGACGCAGTTCCCCTTCTTGGCATACGGCACCGGTCGGGCGCATACACCGCCAGAGATCGCCCCGGTGAAGATTTCGATCATCAGTCCCAGGCCAAAGCCCTTGTAAGCCTGCGGCCCACCCATCGGCAAAATCGAGCCGGGCGGATTGCCGTACAAGGTGTTGGGGTCAGTTGTCGGCCGCCCTTCGCTGTCGATCAGCCAGCCTTCGGGGCACGGCTGGCCGGCGATTTTCTTCACGCGGACCTTCCCCTCTGCCGTGGCGCTAGTGCTGAAGTCAAGCACCAGCGGGTCATTGCCGAAGGGGACGCCTATTGCCAGCGGGTTGGTCGATAGGCGCGGCGCCTTGCCGCCGGGGGGAGCAACGCGGACGGCCGCCCCGTGCGAGTTAACCATGAGCAGCGACACCAATCCGTCGGCCGCGGCCAGCTCGCAGTATTCGCCGAGCCGGCCGATGTGCCCGCAATGGGTCATCGTGCCAATTGCCTGGCCGGATGCATGAGCCTTGCTGGCCAGCAATTTGAGGAGTCGCACGGCTTGGACTTGCCCGAAACCCCAATTGCCGTCGGCCACGACCCGCGAAGGGCCTTCATCCAGCACCGTCAGCTCCTTGCCTGGCACAACCTCACCATCCTTAATCGCCTGCACGTAGTACGGGATTCGCATTACGCCATGCGAGTCGTAACCGCGGAGGTTGGCATCCACGAGACTGCGGGCGACGATCTGGGACTCGTCGGCCGAAGCTCCGCCGGCCTGGAGGAGACGGGTGGCAAATTCTTGAAGTTTGGGGACGGCGATCGTAGGCATCGGGATGCTGGGTTCAGGGCTGCTGTAGGCTCGCTGCTGTCGAGTCCGCGAATGTAATCGGCGCCGGCCATTCGCGGAACAGGGTGTCGAGAAACGCGCGGGCCAACTTCTCGATCCCCGGATGTGAGCTTTCGCGCGGCCCCGCGAAGTTGAGCACGCGGATTTGCCGCTCAATAAGCCACTGGCGAATTGCCGGGAAACTGTGCGGCTGATCGAGATTGACTATCAGCAAGGGTTTCCCTTGACGGAGGGCGAATATCCGCGTCAACTCCGTGCCCCCGGCCAGCAGTCCCCGGTGGAGGATGAACGTAGCGTCCGCCTCCTCGACGTTGAGCCGCGTCCGAATATGGTACTCCGACGAGTCGGTTTCACTGAGCTGGAACTGACTGGGAATCACACCGTCCTCCGCCCGGCGGCCACGCGGGCACCAACCACCGTACGGAATGCCCAGCTCGATGGCCGCTGCCAGCGCACCACGATCGACGCCGGTCTGCCCGCCGGAGATGATCCGGTCGATGATCCAACCGCGTGTCATCGGCGGGCAGCGACTCTCAGCTTCGCGCTCCGGCCGCGGGGATTAGCGATCTGCTCCTGCTCGGACGGCCGGATCGGCTTCTTTGTTAGGTTCTCGAGTCGCGGGTCGTCGCGGAATGCCTCTTTGACGCGGCGGTCCTCGAGCGAGTGGAAGCTGATGATGACCAGCCTCCCGCCGGGCCTGAGCCGGTCGGGAATGCGCTTCAGAGCCAGTTCAAGCGACTGGAGTTCCCGATTCACGGCAATCCGCATCGCCTGAAATGTCCGCGTGGCTGGATCGATGCGGTCGGCAGATCGTGGCACGCATTGTCTGACGAGTTGCGCCAGATCGCTGGCCGAACGAACCGGCCTGCTCGCCCGCGCTTCGACGATCCGCCGCGCGATCCGCCGGCTATAGCGCTCCTCGCCGAATTCATAGATCAGGTCCGCGATTTCGTTTTCCTTGAGCCGCGCAAGCAGCCGCCAGGCGGGCTCGCCTTCATCGGGATTGAAACGAAGGTCGAGCTCGCCGCCTGCATCGAAGCTGAAGCCGCGCGACTCGTCGGCTAGTTGATCGCTGGACAAGCCCAGATCAAGGAGCACGCCATCGACTGCGGCGATACCAAGCTCGTCGAGCACGTCGCCCAAATCACAAAAGTTGGCCTGAGCGATTTTCACCGGAAGGCCAGCCAAAGATTCTTCCGCAGCCGCCAGCGCCGCGGGATCGCGGTCGAGCGCAAGGACAAAGCCTGCTGACGAGTCTCTCGCATCGGGGGGCTCACGTTTCCCGCTCGCCAATTGATCTGCGATCAATCGCGTGTGTCCGCCGCCTCCCAGCGTCCCATCGACGATCACCTGCCCCGGCCGCGGATCGAGCCACTGGAGCACCTCCCGCGGCAGCACTGGTATATGAATTGTGATTCGCCCCGCCATGCCGTGCAGCATAGCGGATGAGTCTATTCAGTGCGTCCTACGTTGTTTGACTTCCGGACTTCGCCTAGATGGCGATGGAACAGCCAGAGCACCGACGTAACGAACGCCGCGATACCCACGGCGCCACCGCCATAAAGCGAAACGCCAACGTCGGCGAGGTAGCCGTTTGGAAACGTCACATCTCCGATGTATTCGGCGACGCCACTCAATTGCGTGCCCCAAGCGGTAATCGTGCAAGTTCCCAGGCAAGCACCGGCCGATGCGGCGAGCACGCTCAACACAATTCCTGCCGTACCCAGTCCACCTGCGAGTTGAACTGACATCGAGGGGCTCTCGCCGGACGGCAATGCGCTGCGCGAGCGAATTACGTAGCGAATGATAATTGGCGTGCTCAGGATCAGCAGGATGATCGCGAGCCTTCGCACAAACGATGCCAGCCCTCCCAAGATCGCAATGGCCAGAAGCACATACTTCCAATCCTCGCGGGGCATCGGCTTTGGCTTAGCCGGAATTGCGGAGGCGCTTGGGACTGCTGCCGGCGACTGGTAAGGATTCGTCGAGGGTTCCATGTGGTGCTCACCTCGAACCGATCACTCGCTCACCCCACTTCATACACCATCCGCCCATGGTGCTGGGCCCGGCTGATCTTTTCGAGGGCATAGAGGCCGGCCAGGACGAATTCGACGCAAGAGGCGCGGACCGCGGGGTCGCCCGCGGCGTTCACCTCGAAAGCCTTGTCCCAGATCGGCGGCACGCGCTTCAGCCGCTCGGCATAGTGGCTGCTGGGAAGCATGTCGCCCACCTCGATCTTCACCCCGCGGCCGAAAATCTCGGCGATTTCGGCCAGGCCGTGCTCCTCGACGTATTCGTGGAAGACGATGCCGATAGCCTCGGCGAGAACCGCGTCGAGCACCTGCCGCTCCGACATCTGGTGGCTGCCCATCAGGTCCAGTTCCAGCTTGCCGAGCGAGCTCGAGTAAATGTGGCCGAGGTCGCTGATTCGCGGCACGGCCGGCCGTTCGCCGAGTACGACCGACCGCTGGCGGGCCGAGGCGATCATCGTGCGGTAGTTGGCGATGCTGAAGCGGGCCGACACGCCCGACTGCTGGTCGATGTATTTCGATTTGCGGGCCTGGACCGTGATCTGCTCGATGAGCTGCTTCATGAAATAGGGGACGACGACCGGGTAGTCGCCGGCCAGGTCGATGCCCGCTTCCTGCTCGAGGATGCGGATGCCCAGATCGCGCTCGCGAGGGTAGTGCGTGTGAATGACCGAGCCGATCCGGTCCTTGAGCTGCGGAATTACTTTGCCGCTGCGGTTATAGGTCGCCGGGTTGGCCGAAAACAGGATCAGCACGTCAATGTCGAAGCGGATCGGGAAGCCGCGAATTTGGACGTCGCGCTCTTCGAGTATGTTGAACAGACCCACCTGCACCAGTTCGTCCAGTTCGGGCAGTTCGTTGATCGCGAAGATGCCGCGGTGCATACGGGGAATCAGGCCGAAGTGGAGGGCCTCCTCGGCCGACATGCTCATACCGCCGGCCAGCTTGGCCGGGTCGATCTCGCCGATGATGTCGGCAAACTTGGTCCCCGGTGCGAGCCGCTCGGCATAGCGGTCGGTGCGCCGCCACCAGGCGATTGGAGTGTCGTGTTCCGCGTGCTGCGCCACAAACCGTTTGCCGACGGTGGTGATGGGCCGATAAGGGTCTTCGTGAACCGCCGTCCCTGGGATGTCGAGATAAGGCGTTTCCTCGTCCAAGAACCGGACGAGTGAGCGCATGAGGCGGCTCTTTGCCTGTCCCTTTTCGCCGAGGAACAGCATGTCGTGCCCGGCCAGGAGCGCCAGGTTTGTTTCTGGAATTACCGTGCTGTCATAGCCGATAATTCCGGGGAAGAGGTCATCGCCTCTGGCCAGAGCCGCCAGGAAATTATCGTGAATTTCGCGTTTGACTGTTTTCGACTGCCAGCCGCTCTCGCGGAGCTGGCGCAAGTTGACAGGTTTAGCAGGACTCGACGATTCGACGGGATTTGATGATTCGACAGGGATCGACATAAGGGCTCTCGGGTAGCGCGGGCGTCCAAGAGCCCATTATAGGCGACCGGCAAAGGGGCGGCTGGCCCGGCGCGTCTTACCGTGGCTGCTTGCGCAGCGACTCGAGCATCTGCTGGACGACTGAAGAGCGATTGACGCCCGGCTGCTGAAGCTGATCGGACAGACGCTTCACTTCGTCGGGCGTCGGCTCGCGGCCGGTCGCGGCGCGGGTCACGCCGCGGGCGTATTCGGTCGGGTTCGACTTGTTTCGATCATAAAACTCGCTGCCACCAAGAATCTGGGCCTCGATCTCGTCCTGCGAATAGCCCTGTTCGAGTTGTTCGCGCCACACAGACATCTCGCGCGACGAGGGCGCCCGGCCCAGATTCGAGAGATACCAGGTAGTTGGGTCGTAGATCGGCCGATCGCGCAGGATGCTCAAGGTCACGCGGCTGGTCTGGCCACGCTTCCAGTCGATTGCCACCAGGCCGGTCGAGTACTGCCGGCCGCCGTCGTAGATGATTGCGTCGGCCGCGTAGTTACGACCGTCGCGGCGATCGAACGCCAAGCCGAAATTCAGCGGAATCTGCCCTGGGTTGCGCTCGACGCCGCGAGCCACCACGACGTTATTCCAATTGTCATTGGACACATCGAGCACACGCACGACCTGAACGGCACTACTCGATAACCGCAAGCCGGAATAGGGGCCGCGGCCTTCGATGATTCCGCGCACGAAATTCCGGTCGTCCGTGCCGCCACCTGTCCCGCCGCCTACGTCGCTGAAGTTGACGTAATTGTTGATGAGCCGGCCGTCGCTGCGCCGGAGCACGAGCAGAGTCACACGGCCGAGGCGATCGACGTTGCGGGTCAATTCATCGCCGAGATCGTAGAGGCGGCGATCGACGTAGCCGACCTGGTAGCCGGCGACAGTGATGATGGTGTCTCCGGGGACCAGGCTATTGCGGTCGGCGACGCTGCCCGGGTCGACACTGGTCAGGAGCACGCCATTTTCCAGATTGCGGACTTGCACGCCGAGCTGCCAGCGATTGGGACGATAGTTGTCATCGGGATAGTACCGCGAACCCGGGCCGAGGGTATTCTCTCCGGCGGCGGGTCCGCGACTGCGGGCTTCGGCCTGGGCCCAAGCGAGCATCGCGACGCTATTTGAGGCGCCGATGCACAGCGCGACGAGGACCTGGTTTAGCAAGAGTTTCTTCCACATGGCACAGCCCCTTACTTGTTGGTGTTCCAGCCCAAACGGTCCAACTGGGCATTGAGCTCGGTCCGCGACAGCGGCAGGAAGCCGTCCTTGACCACGTCGGCCTGGCCGCCGCGGCTGAGCGCGTAACGCACGAATTCTAGTTGCAAGCCGGAGATCGGTTTCGCTGCGGAATGGCGGACGACAATATGGAGGTTTCGGACCAGCGGATAGAGGCCGCGGGCGACCGCTTCGTCCGTGGGAGCGACGGCTGGGTCTTCCTCGGCGAGCTTGAGCGGGACGATTTTGACTTTGTCACCTGCCGCCGTGCGAGTCACGTAGCCGATCGCCTGTTTGTCTTCGGCGACCGCGTCGGCGACCTCCGCGTTGGTCAGGAACTCGGCCACCTTCCGCTCCGCTTGCCCCTGGTCGAGCAGCCAGGCACGAAATGTGCGGCGAGAGACCGAATCGGCGTCTCGGCCTTGAGGTTTGATGAGGAGCTTCTCCCACTCCCCCGCCAATCCGAGCGCGGCCCAAGTGGCCACAGCGTCCGGCGTGGTCGAATACACCGCCTGCAACTGCTCGCGAGTGACTTGCCTGAGCGAATTGGCCGGATTGACGATAATTGCCAGGGCGTCCTGGCCGACCTCCAACCCGACGACGGTTGCTCCGGCCTGTTTGAGCTGCTCCGTTTCGCCGTCAGACAGCGGCCGGCTCATCAGGGCGACGATTGACTCAGATTTGGGCAGGGCATCGATGGCCGTTTCGCTGCCGCGACAATCGAATTGGAACTTTGCCTCCGGGTGGAACCGCGCGAGGCCACGCGCCCAGTGCTCGGCAATCGGCTGCATCGTATCGGAGCCGACGATTTTGATCGTGCCCTTGACGGGTGCATCGGGCACATACGGGGCCGCTGGAGAGGCGAAAATAGCGTCGCCCTCCTGGGCGGCGAGCCGATGATTTTCCCCAGCAACAAAGAATACGCCGCCCAACAGCGTCGCCCAACAAATGCCCCTGACAATACGCTGACCATGTCTCCAGAGCATGTCATGGTCCCCCATTCTCGGGTAATTTGAGTCAGCGGAAACCTATTCATGGTAACACTGGATGTCGGCGACGGGCACAAGGGGAGAGACGGTGAGGGACGACTGCGAAATCTGGATCAAGAAAGGCGTGCTCGCGCACATTACGATCCGGGCGAAGCGAAGCCGCTACTCGGGACTCTGTACGCCACACAATTCAGGCCCTGCGCCGGCTTTCGTACCTGTGAAGTCGGGCTCGATGACCCGCATCGTTCGCCAGCGGCCTTGAATGAACCGCGCCAGGTACGTCACGCCGAGCGCGAAGATCCACCCGGTCAGCACCCACCACCAACCCCACAGCCGCCAGCCGGTTTCTTTCCAGTGGAAGTGTGCTTCGCAAAAGTTTCCGGCGAGAATGGCGATGGTCGAGATGACCAGGGCGTTGAGCAGGATAAAGCGAGTGTCGCCCGCGCCTTTGAGAGCGCCAGCGAAGATGATTTGCAGGGCATCGAAGAAACAGTACAGAGCCACAAACTTGAGCAGCTCGATGGTCAGCGCCCGGACGGGTGCGAACTCGGCTGCATTCGCCTGGGCGGCATGGGCTAATAGGAACCACTCCGGCACTCCGATGTAAAGCACGGCAAAGAAGCTGGTATAAACAAACCCCAGGCCCAGACCGGTCCACGTCGCACGGGCTGCCAGGTCCGGCCGGTTTTCACCCAGCTTCTGGCCGACGAGCGTGCTCACGGCGATGCTCACGCCAATCAGCGGCACGAACGCCACCGCATTGACGTTGAAGGCCAGAGAAGTGGCTGCTGCTTCCGGCTTGCCGATTGCCGAGACGGCGCGAACAAGCAGCGTGAAACCGAGCGCATCGACCAACTGAGGCAGCGCGCCCGGAACACCAAATCGGATCATGCGCCAGAGGAGCCCGAAGTCGAACCGGTTTGCCTCTAATCCGAAGCGCTCGCGGTCGGTACGGCGGCGCATGAGCAGCCAGTACATGAGCACGATCGACCAATTGGCGATGGCCGTCGCCAATCCCGCGCCGGCGATGCCCAGCTCTGGAAAGCCAAACTTGCCAAAGATCAGCACGTAATCGAGCACGATGTTCACCAGCGAGCCGGCGACATCGACGAGCATGACCACGTACGTCAGGCCGCGGCCGGTGTAGAAGCTGGACATTGCGGCCGCGATCACGACGGCCCCGGCCCCCAGCGTGAGCGTCTGAAAAAACAGGATCTCCTGGGCCACGATCTCGGGCGAGGCGCCCGCTCCGGCAAAGATCCGAGGCGCCAGGGGAATTGCCAGCAAGAGCAACGGCGTCGCCAGGAAGCCGAGCCAGATCCCTTGCTTCACGGCCAGCCCAATCCGTTCGGGGCGTCCGGCGCCGAAGTACTGGGCAACAAAGGTGTTGGTGAACGAAGCGATTCCTTGTGGGAAACAGATTAGCGTCCAGAAGAACATGCCCGCTGGAAGCGTGGCAGCCATCGCATCGCCCGAGTACCACGTGAGGAACATCCGGTCGATAAACCACATCACCGCCCAGACGCCCGTCTGGACGACGAGGGGCAGGGCGATCGCCAGGACCTCGCGGCCTCCGCAGGGTCGCGACCACCAGCTCGTTGGCTCGGCGGCGGCGCTGCCATCGCCCGCAGCCATGCTGGCCAGCGGCGAATGGGACGGATTGTCGAGACGCTCTGGCATAGGGACGGGGGAATGCGGTTACGAGCAGCTTAACCGCGAGGCGAGCGCGAAACGACCGGGGCGATTATGGCCCCGAATGGACACTCACCGGTTCCTGTGGTTCGCCGCTACCAGATAATCCTCTAACGTCGCCCATTGCCCAAGGCGGCAATCTGGGTAGGTTGGGGACATGTGGTCCACGGCGGCAGCGCTGATCTTCCTTCTGGCGTTGATTGTTGCGCCGCCGATTGCCGTCTACTGGGGACTCGCCCCAAGCCCGATGAGCCTAGTGCAGCGAATCCTGTGGGGCCTGGCGTATCTGCTCGTCAAGCTGCGCTGGCGGACGAAATGGGAGGGAGAGCTGCCCGTCGAGGAGGGACGAGGAGCCGTAATTGTCTGTAACCACCGTAGCTCGGTCGATCCGTTCTTCGTGCAGACCGTGACTGGTCGCAAGATTCACTGGATGGTGGCCCGCGAGTATTGCGAGCATCCCGCCCTGCGCTGGTTTCTACGCACTTGCGAGGTGATTCCCGTGGGGCGCGGCGGCATCGACACCGCCGCTACGAAAACCGCGCTACGGATCGTCGAGTCGGGAGGCCTGGTCGGCATGTTCCCCGAGGGGCGGATCAACATGACCGATGGGCTATTGCTCCCCATTCGACCCGGCGCGGCACACATCGCCCTGAAAGGCGGCGTGCCGCTAGTGCCGTGCTATATCGAAGGCTCTCCTTACGAACGAGTGCCGTGGAGCCCGCTCCTCATGACCGCGCGCGTGGTCGTGCGGTTTGGCCAGCCGATCGAATGCCGGACGGAGCCAGATGGCGACGTCGAATCGGAGTGCGCCGCGGCCGTCATGCGGCATTGGGCCGTTTCAATTGCGCGGCTGGCCGGCCAGCCAAACGTCGCGGTGGAATTCGCCGGCAGGCAGTGGAAACCGACCGAAGAGGAGCTGGCGGAGGCGATCAGCGGGCGGCGCGCGTCGGCCTGAAGGTGGTGCAGGCGGCGGAAGGCGCCTATTCATGTCGTTCAACCGACACAGCCGCTAACGAAAACGGCCGGCGAATGAACAGCCGGCCGTTTCTGAGTTGTACGGCAACACCCAGTGCCTCCGTCAGATCACGGTCCACTCCGCCCGCCGCTACTACGTGGCGGCCGACTGCCGCCACTTGAGCCGCCATAGCCGGGCCCCGAGGACCGCATCGCGCCGGGCGGGCCATAGCCTGGCGTTTCGCCATAAGAGCCATAGCCTTCGGCGCCTTCCGCTGGAGTCGGCGTCTTGGGTTCAGGAGGCACAAGCCGGCGGCGGAACTCCTCGATGTCGTCCGTTTCGTGACGAACGCGAAGCTGCCCGTGTTCATCGATCACCACCAACTCACCGGGAGCTTTCAGGGGATCCGCGGCATTCGACTTGTTCCGCTTAGGAATCGAATCTCCGCCGGCCAGGTCGCCGATGATGGCGCCGGTTTGGAACTTGTATTCCTTGAAGTCCACCACGTCGTGATTGAGCGGGTGAATGACCTTGGCGTCCTTCGAGAAATTCAGCACCGAGCCGCGATAGGCGAGTTCTTCCGCCGGGAAATCGGCGACCTTGACCGGATCCCAGACGGAAGTCAGTACTTTGACCGACGGTTGACTATTGGCGACCCGCGGCTTGCCGGGCACGATTTCGGCCATTCCCGGCTGATCGACCGTCCCCGCGTAGAACGAGCTGCGCGAGGGGAGCGTGACGACGTCGCTTGGCTGGCTCCAGTCCGATTCAACCCAGAACGTGCGAGTGTTTGGGGTCTTGCTCTTGGCATCCTGCTCGTCGAGCGCCTTGATGCGCTTCTGGACCTTCTCGTCCAGTGAGGCCAACGTTGGTGGGGCATAGGTCATCCAGGGATGGTTGGGGTCGTGAAGCTGAACTTTGACCTTGTAGCGGTAGTACTTGCCCGGTTCGACGTGCGTGTCGGTGAAACGAACCAGCTTGAATTTGGGAGGGGCAATCGTCATGGCCGACATCCCTTCGCCATAGCCGCCGTATCCATACCCACTGGAGGCGCCATAGCCGGAGCCACTACTCATCATGCCCATCCCGCTGCTGCCCATTCCACTGGACATCCCGGAGCTGCCGCTCGTCAGCGGACTGCGCATCGCGCCCATCCCGGACATGCTTCCGCCGGCCATTGCCATGCCGCCGTAGCCACCTTCAGCCGAATCTCCATACCCGCCGGAATAGCCGGGCACGGTTCCGGAGGGTGCGGTGGGCACGTCCTCGACCGGAGGGTTGTTTCCACCGCCAGGCGCGGGCGCTAAGGGTCGCATCGATTCGTTGTACATGCCCGCATTTGCCAGCGGCGCCAGGGGGACATCCGGGTGGGTAAGCAAGGGCCACAAGTCGCGCTGCATGAACGGTGGTGCCGGGCATGTAAGCGTTGGATCGCGGTACATCGGATCCACAACTTCGGACGGCACGCCCGCCCACTGGCCGGGAGTGGGCTTGGGAGTCATCGTGCCGAGCTGCTCATTCAATGTTCCCTTCACGCTGATCGAGTCCCACCTCAGCGTTTCGGGGTCGGCCGCGAGCTGATTTGGGGGCACTTCGGCGCGCCACACGACCAGCCCCACATAACGCGGCTGGTCGCGCTGCACGTCGTAATCGAGCGAGCTGTTGAGGGCATTGGCAAACTCTTCCAGTTGCTTTTCGAACGGAACCACCGCGGTGATCACCATGGCGTGACCATTTCGTCCGACACCCATTTGGCCATTGCCCGGGTATCCAAAAACCGATTCAGGGTTGATGCCCCCCACCTGTGCGCCGTAGCCATAGCCGCCCGACATCATGCCGCTCTGCATGCCTGAAGCCGAACTCCCACCGCGGGCGGCGCCGGGCATATCGCTGGCGACATCGCTGGAACTTGAGCGGCGCGCGCGCCGTGACCCGCGGCCGCCCGGATAACCCGATGCGCCGTACCCTTCGGCTCCGCCCATTTCGGCGGCGTCTGACGAACTATAACCGTAACCGCTGGCGGCGGTGGTGCGTGGTGGCTTTTTTGCTTTTGTTGGGGGCTTCTTGGTGGGCGTCGTCGCATCCTCGGGCTCGACTGGATAAGTTGGATCGAGCTCCTCTTCGCTTTGGAGATTAGAAAAGATGGGCCCAACGACAGGGTGCACGATCAAGTGCTGCGGTGGAAGCAGCACAGGATCGGTGCGCGGGCTAAGCTTGGGGAACATTTCAGGCCGCCACGGCACGGGAACCAGATACTTGCTCGGGTCGTTGTCGTGTTGTGACTCCTCGGCGCGGCTCTCGAGGTCCATCGGTGTTTGTCGGTCAACGGACACGACCGCAGTCCAGCGAGTCGGCTCGTCGATAAAGGTCCTGGTCTGGTCGCTCTTCTTGGCCAGCGCCGCGGGCGTTTTATCTGCATCGAGGCCCGGCAACGAGTAACCCATGTAAACCAGCCAGGCCATCACGCCGAGCACTGCGACCAAAACCAACTTCTCGCAATGTAGCACCAGGAATTTCTGAATCGCGGCGCCGTCGAGCTTGAACTTTGGCTTCTTCATATCTCTACGCTCCTCAAACTTTCCGACTTTTTGTCGGTTCAGACCCCCGATTGGCCCTCGATCTAACTGACCGCACTTTCTCTAACCGAATGCAACTTACGGATCACCCGGCGCCCACTGGCGGCACGATCGCTGCCGGCGGCGTGGAAGTCGCAGGCCCAGCCGGCCCGGAGGCAGGAGGCGCTGGCGACGACGCGGGTGTGGTCGGCGGAGTCGCTGGCGGAGTGACCGCGGCCGTACCGGCTGGCTGCAAGCCCAACTGGCCTTTGTTCACTGGATTGTAGATATAGACGATTCCATACAGCTCAACATCGATCAGGTTATAGTCGGCAGCGGCGGTGCTGCTCGCGCCCCCCACCGGCCGGGCCTTGCCGGCGGCTGCACCGGGAACGCCGCCCGTCATGCCACCGTAACCGCTGGAACCGTAACCGCTGGAACCATAACCACTGGAACCATAACCGCTGGATCCGTAACCGCTGGAACCATATCCGCTGGATCCGTAACCGCTGGCGCCGTAACCACCCTCGCTGGAGGCAGTATCTCTTTCGTAGCCACCCATGGTGCCCGGCATCATTCCGCTCGCCATTTCACTTGAGTACCCGCCGCCATAGCCGCCGCTGCCTTCGCCATATCCTCCACCACCTCCGACCTGGGCTGGTGGCCGGTTGATCCGCACTTGGCGCACTTCGACGGGCAACTTGGAGTTGCCGCATTCGGCAAGCACTTTATTCATTTTGCGCTGATCGATTCGGAATCGCATCCGCACCGGCATTCGCTTGGCAACCGCCAGCAAGGCGTCTTCCTTGCTTTGCGGATTGAGCGCGGAACGCAGTTTGGCCGGGTCGAGCACCGCATATTTGTCATCCACGTAGCGACCGTACGCTGGATCGACGGGCGCCAGCGAAGTGCCAGGACCCATAGGCGATCCGGAAGTCGCAGAGCTGTTGCTGCCTTGTGCCGCACCACTCGTGCCGGCCGAGCCGCTCGCGGTCGAGGCGGCATCCATAGAACCCGACATTCCGCTCATGCCACTGCCCATCATGCCACTGCCCATCCCGCCTGGGCCGCCCATGCCCGGCCCCACCGTGGAGATGGCGCCGGCCAGGCCCATGGCGCTGCGACCAATGCGGACGAAATCGATCTTCTTGATTGCCGCTTCGTGACGGGCCGTCGCTTGGCCGTTCGCCGCGCCGATGATGTCCATGATGTTTTGCAACACCCACAGATCTTCTTGAGCGTAGAGAACCTCCAGGGTCGTCGGCGCAATCTCGCGGGCGACAAAACCAAAATGGGTTGTGACGAGCTGTTGCTGGTTCTCGGGCGCCCACAGCACGATCGATTTGTCTTCGACTGCCGCCTTACCCTCGGCGCCGACTGTTCCGGGATAACCGCCGCCTTCGACCGGCGCTGAGGGGCCGCCACGGAATCCCGCGGACCCGCCCAAGCCACCGAGCGCTCCACCGATGGCGCCGCTCGCCCCACTGCCGTAGCCGCTGCCATAGCCACTTTCGGAGCCGCTGGCCGCTGCCGAAATGTTGGTAATCCGCCAATCGGCGCCAATTGTTTTGGCGAGGTTGGGGATGTCGTTCAAGATGTAATCGCGATAGATCCGCCGGGCCTCTACGGGCAAGTCGCTGGTGATCGGAGTCGGGAATGGAACGACCTCAATCGGCCGCAGTTTATCGACCTGCCCGATGAACTCCGCGTCTTCGCGGAACGAGGCCGGCCAGACCAGCACATCCGCCTGCCGGTCGTATTGCTTTTGCCAGCTCTTCATGACCTCTTGTTTGTAGGCCGTCAGCAGCGCGTCCATTCCCTCTTCGGTTTTGAGGTTGGGATGCTTGGGGTTGCTCGTTGGAATGCCGTCCAGGCCCTTGAAGACCCCCATGATGTCGCTGAACTGTTTCTGCTGCTCCTGATAGATCGTCTTGGTGGATGTGTACCAGCTCCCCAGACAAAAGAGCAGGATGACGATGCACATCACCCAGAACGAGTGTTGTTTGACGAGCGCGAGTTGGGCTTTCACTTTATCCATGGTTATCTGTTCTCCACTTACATCGGCACGTCAGGAATCGCAGGGATCGCGGGTGGCGAGGCCGACGGGCCGGTGGCAGCCCCTGGAGCTGCCGGCGCTGGCGTTGTCGTTGGGTTCGGGACCGCTGTAGCTGCCCCGGCGTCTTGCGAACCGGGCGCCGGTATAGCGGCAGCCGGTGGCGCGGGCACGCCCGAAGGTACTGCTGGTGAGGGCACGGCCGGCGAAGGAACCGGTGGGACTGCTTCTGCTGCAGGGGGAGCAGCGCCCGCCGGAGTGCCAGGCGGAGGAGCAGCGGCAGGCTGGACGGGCGCTGGCGAAGCGCCGGACGCACCGGAAGCAGTCGGCGCTGATTGAGCCGCCGAAGTCGCACCGCTGGCAGCAGCCTGCTCGGCCGCGGCCTTCGCTTCGTCCAATTTCTTCTTCTGGTTTTCCAGACGAATGGTCAGGGGCGTCTCAACCCACACGAACTGCACGATGAAGTCGTAGCGGCGGACGTAGTAGAGCGATGGATTGTCAGGATCTTCTTTGACCTGCGCCGCGCCGGGCAACGAGCCAGGCGCCGAGCTTACGCCTTCAGCACCAAACGCGCTTCCAGTCTGAGGGTTGGCTGGGGGCGTGTAGTTGGGATTGGGAATCGGGAATTTTTCAATGAATGGCGGGTCGCGGGCCAGAATCGGGTAACTGATTCCCAATTCTTTCATCGAAAATCGCTGCAAGGGCTGGCCAGGTCCCATCGGCAGATCAATGAATCCGTTCTCCAGCCTGTTGAGCAACGTGTTCTGGACGTGAAATGCTCCGGCCTTGCGCCGGTCCGCCGCATTTTTGGGATTGTTGTAGAAGTGGTAGCCGCGGATCTCGATCACCCAGCCTGGGCCCGAAGGTCCAGCAACATTGACCATCGACACATCGCTGGCTGCCGGTGCAGCGGCTGCCGACGCCCCATACCCGCTCATCGAGGCTCCGTAGCCAGGCGTCATGCTGCTGACTTCGCTGCCCGTCGCGCCAGCCTGACCGCCAGCCGGAGCGGACGTCGCTGGAGCGGACGTCGCCGGAGCCGTCGCAGTCGTTTGTCCCGCCGGCGCACCCGGTACGCCGCCCGCGGCGATGACGTTGGGATTCAGGTGCAGCCACTTCGCCTTTACCTCGTCGGTAAACCAAACCTTCAGGTCCGGGAAGAACTGTGACTCAACGTATTCGATCTTCAGATCTTTCCGCTGATCGATGGGCAGCTTCTTCGGATCGGGAATAAATCCCGGCGGTATGTTGTCGTCCACGAGCGGAAGCGACGTGTTCACCGCCCGCATTACCTCCAGCCAGAGTAGCCGGCGATCGCTCGCTCCTACGACTTCCTGGCCCACCTTCTTCAGAAAATCAAGCTGATCCATCCGGGACTTATCATCGGACAAAAACTTGCTGCTATAGTCCTGTGTCGACTTCGCCTGCTTGATGGCCTCCTCCCACGTCTTGCCATCGACCTTCTTGTTCTTGTGCACCTGATTGAGCATCACCGAATAGCCGACGAAATTCAGCGCGCACGCCAGGACGATCGCCGACACGCCAGCGACGGCCCACGGCTTTTTTGCCCGGATCATCCGCTGTGTTTCGATTTCGCGCGGCAACAGGTTCGTTTCGAGCTTGCTCTTGCGCAAAGCCTGGATACACAGCCCGAAGCACGAGCCGAATGCGAGTAGATTGTCCTTGAACGACGGCGACGTGATCACCGACGCGCCCGAAAGCCGCTTGAACGACTCGATTTCCTTCACTTCGTAGCCCAGGTGTTTCGCCAGGTACTGCGCCAGGCCCGGCAACTTGACCGTGTTTCCCAGCACCATGACGTTCTCGACCTTGGCCTTCCGGTCGAGGCTTTGGAAGAACCCGACCGACCGCTGGACTTCGGTCACCAGGTCGGCAAACACGGGGCGCATCGCCTGGAAGATCGCCTTGGGATCTTCGGCCTGCTTGGGATTGCGCTTTAGATGTTCGGCCTTGGCGAAGGTCAGCTTGAGGTCTTTCGACAGTTGCTTCGTAAAGTGGTTGCCGCCCAGCGGGATGTTCCGCTGCCAGACCCGATAGCCGTTGGTCACCACCAGGTCGGTCGTGTCGGTGCCGATCGACAGCACGACCGTCGAGGCGGGCGGCGCCTCCGTGTTGTATTCTTCCCCTTCGGGCAGGTCCTTCGTCACGTCGTAGGAGACGTAGTTGTAGATCGCGATTGGCGCGAGCTGGATGATATCGACCTCGATATCGGCGATGTTGTAGGGTGTCAGCACCTTCTGCACCTGCTCGCGCTTCATTGCGAACAGGCCCACCTCGGTATCCAGCGCGAAGCCATCGACTTCCTGGCCGCCGGGCATCCGCTGAAAGTCCCAGATCACGTCTTCCAAGGCGAACGGAATCTGCTGCTTCGCTTCGTACTTCACGATGTCGGCGATCTTCTTCACATCGACCGGCGGCGGCTTGAAATACCGCGCCAGGCCCGATTCGCCCGGGACCGAAATGGCGACCTTGTCCCCCTTCACGTTGTTTCGCGAAAGAAACTGTTCGAGGGCTTCTTTCACTAGTTGCGGGGCGTCGGCGTCCGGCTGCGTAAGCAGCTTCGGATACTCGATGTAGTCAAACCCCTCCGCAACGATTGCCTCCCCATCGAGCCGGCAGCGCAGCGCCTTGAGTGCACAGCGCCCCAGATCGATTCCCCAAACAGCAGCAGATTTCGCCATGGATTCTTCCCCGCTACTAGCAATCAGCCCCGTACTCGCGAACTGCCCGTATTTGCCAACCGCTCAGCATTCGGCCTATCCCGCTCACACTCAGTCAAGACCGGGATCATGGCCCCCGCTGGCAAACCACCGCCAGCGCGTGCCGCTACCAGCTCCGTGTCCCATGAAAAGTAGGATGAGAGCGACCGGGTCATAGACTGCCGGAGCTTTTGATTCCCCTGTCCCTTACCCTTCTACTGTACTGATGGCTGACCAGCAAAGTCAACCAATTCCGTGCGAAAAGGGCGGCCCGGCGAGCAACTAGTTACGTAAGCGTGACAACGGGGATTGGGCCAAGGTCTATTGCCCTCAAAGCCAGACTTGCCACTTCGATTCGCTGCGGCAACGCGCAATCAATTGGAGCTGCTACCCAGCCGACACTCACCCAAATGCGGTGCTGGGAAAGTCTGCGGTGGCATGCAGCAACTCAGGCAGAAAGCACGCCTCGGTTGCAAATCACAAGCTGTATAGCTCGTTCTGAGGATCGAGCTGGGCGGCGCGGGCCAAATGGGGGGCAGCGTCGGTCGCGCGGCCTGCCGATCCAAGGAGCAGGCCCAGAGCGTGCTCGATGTCGGCACGCTCGGGCGCCAAGCGTAGCGCAGTCAGATACTCCGCCTCGGCTGTGGCCGTGTCGTTCATTGACCAGGCGAGTTCAGCCAGGAGCACATGCGCTGCGGTGTCGCTAGGACTGCGGGCCAGAATCGAACGGACTCGCGACTCGCAGCCGGCGATATCTCCTTGGCTCCAGCGGTCGATGGCGGATTCAAGCTCGGCCTGTTGGCGATGCTCTTCAAACGCCTGCACGGCCGCCTGATGCCGGGCCTCGCGAGATTCGGTTGTCGGCGAACTTGTTAGCCGCGGCTTCCAATTCGCGCAGCCGGCCAGCAGCAAGGTGCTGACCAGGAACAATGAACTTGCGGCGCGTAACATAGTTGACCTGTCTAACGCTGGATGGCATCACTCGTGTGCCGCAAGCTCTGCTGTGCGGGAGGCGGACGCACGATCTCGGGCAGTGGTGGGTGCGGACGGTCGAGCGACTGAATCGGGCCAGTCTGCCCTGGGTCATCGATTGCGGTGGGCTCGTGATCGGCTGGAAACCCCTCGAATTCCTTCCAGGGATAGCCCTGCTTCGAATAGTCGGGCTTGGTCCGGCCCACGGGTCCCAGGCCGTAATGCAGATATTCGTGAATGCTCTCCTGCTCAAAGCCCCCGGCCGCGACCACTTCGTTGCGGAGAACGACGGCGTCGCGATTGAGCGGGTCGAAGTGCAGGGCCAGGTTTACCTGGCGCATCGCAGTGTCATAATCGCCGGCGTTATAAGCCGCCCGCGCCAGCCGCAGGTAATGGTTGCCATAATTGCGCTTGCCGATGCAGCTCATCTTGTCGAAGTAGATGTTCTGTCGCTGCGTAAACTGGTTGCCATATTTCATCCCTTCTTCGCACATCATCGGTTCCGACACGATCCGCGGCGTAATCAACACGATGACCTCATTGCGATCGACATTCTCGGTCTTTTGACGAAACAAGGGTCCAAGCCAAGGTAGATTGCCCAGCAAAGGAATCTGCGTCGTGTTGGTCTGCAGGTCCTCGCGAATGAGACCGCCGATGATGACCGTGCATCCGTCAGGGCAGAGAATATTGGTCGTGACCTGAGTCACTTGCTTGTCGGGAATCGCCATGCCCGCTTTTTCGTTGACGGAGCCGGTGGACAGTTCCGGATGGACCTCGAGGCGGATCAGGCCGTCGTTGCCGATGAACGGGCGGATGCGAAGCAAGGCGCCCGTTTCGAGAAAGTTGATCGACTGCGTGGAAGAGGTTTCGGTGATCGTCGTGCTGACGTAGCCCAGTTCTTCGCCGATCTGGATTTCGGCTCGCTGCTTGTTGAGGCAGGTCAACCTGGGCGAGGCGATGACATTCGTGTCGCCGACTGTCTCCAGGGCATTGATGAAGAGGGCCAGGCTGCTGTCGAGGAAGCCAAACTTGAGGCCGCCGTCGGTCGTGGTAATGCTTGCGAGCGACGTGGCCGGATTGCCCGAGATCAGCCGGACGTTGGCCTTGTCGCGAAGGGCGGCGAAGTTCACGCCGAACTTGTATTCATCGCTGAGGCTGACGCTGAGGATCATCGCCTCAATCGCCACTTGCCTAGGCTTCACATCCACTTGCTGATAAAGCTGATCGATTTCGGCCAGCACCGATTCATAGTCACGAACGACAACGACATCCGTTCCCGCATAGCCGTTGCCGCCGGTTTTGGTCTGATCGGACGGAATATCGACTTCGGAGGCGGCGCTGACCGTGCTGCTGCCGACGGTTTTGCTGAGAAGCGGTGCAATCAGGGCCTGCAAATCAGCGGCCTTGATGTAATTCGGCCGATAGACGCGCGTCAGGATGCGATCGGTGGTCTGGTCCATCGCGTCCATGTCGGCCGGCTTGCCGATGTAGATGATCTTGCCTTCCCGCCGCGAGACAAAGCCGGTGCTCTTGAGAATCGCGCCCAGCGCGGCATCGATATCGACGTTGGTGAGCGACGCCGTTACCGTACCTTGCACGCTGCTGCTAGCCAGGATATTAAGCCCCCCTTGCTCGGCCATGAGCTCCAGGACCTGGCGAATGTCGGAGTTCTGGACATTGAGCGAGATGGCGTTGTCCCCCTCCCCCTTGAACAGGCGATCGGCCATCGGCGTGGGAAGCGATTCGCGCGCTTCGGGCGCTGGAGTCGGCTGTGCTGCTTGCGGCGCGGCGGCCTGGCCGGTTGGCGCGGGCTGCGGCGCGATCTGGCTGGCCACATCGGCGATCTTGCGCTCCAGGTTCTGGCCCGTCTGCTCAACGAGCGCTCGAGTCTTGGAGAGAACCTCATCAAGCTGTAAGAACTGATTGGCCACCGGGTCGCGATAGTCGGCCACCACGGGCTGAGCCGGCAGAGTTGTCGCGGCCGCTGGCGAGGCGACTTGCGGCGTCTCATCAACAGAAGGCTTGTGAGTGAGCGGCTTGTTCAGGGCCAAGGCCACCGCCGTGGCGATGCCGCACGCACAAAACGTGGCCAGCAGCGAGATTCGAAGATACGTGTTCATGGGTCTTCCTTGACCTTCGGCCTGGCGCCAGCAGCTCAACGCCGCGCCCGTTGCATTCCGTCGGTCGCACAAGCACTGACCGCGGCGCTGCGGGGCGTCCGCGGTGCTTGGCTCGTCAACCTATTGCGTTCGATTCAAATTGTCCCCCGGGGCCAGTCGCGGGCGGCTGAGCTCCAGGGTGAATTTCTTTCCCTCATACTCCAGTTGCACTTCATAGAAGCCAACACGCGTCAAACGAAACTCGATTCCTGTCGCGGCCTGTCCTTTCGCGCCGCCCGACGGGACCATTTCGCCTTCGCGATACTTTGCTCCATTGATGATCGCCGACCGGTGTTGCGAGCCGATCGCCACACTGGTCAGCTTCATGCCCATCGCGACCGGATCGACCTGGGAACCAGCAGCCAACGGCGCGGTAGTCGCCTGGCTGCCACTCGCCCGCTGATCGGCCGGACGAAACGGATCGGACCACGACGTCTGGTACATTGCCGGCGTCATCCGCGGGTCGGCCGCCACTTTGCGGCGAACCTTCTCCCACGCGAACGCACGGCCCTGCTTCCTGACGGACTTCGCGGGATCGACCGCCTCGTCCTCGAGGATGACCTCGCTGGCCGCCACGACCGGCTTACCGTTGGTCTGCCCTGGCTTGATCCATCGCCAGACCAGCGGGGCCCAGAAATAGAGCGCCACGAGGACCATCAGTCCCAGCGCGGCAGCCTTTTTCGGGCTGGCCAACAGGTCGCGGCGGAGTTGCCGAACGAGCTTGTGCAGTTTCACTGTTCTGCCCAGCTTGCCGCGGAGACATCGTCTCTTGGGCGCGCTCGGCTCCTGTCTTATCGGAACGGAACTACCCGACTAATCGGTAGAATCCGCACGGTCAACGAAAATGGTCAGGTTCAATTCCCCGCGCAGTGCCGAGCTGCTCGGCTGGTCGTTGTTGAGTCGCAGCTCGCCAATCCACATGGTCGCTGGCATCTCCTCCAGCCGGCGAACAAAGTCGAATGCCTGGGGAAATGCTCCGTGAAAATGGACGGTCACGCCGTGTTGGGCCAGGACTTGCAAATCTGTCGAGTCCTTCGGGTCAAATCGCTCGATCGAAATTCCTGCCGCTTTCGCCTCGGCCGATAAACTGGCGAAGCACTCCGACAATTCGGCCGGATTGGGAGCCGAGGCGTGCCATCGCGCGCTGATCTCGTGGGTCTTGGCCAGCTGCTGGGCGGCGTGTTCCAACGGCAGGACAAGGCCGCCCGCTTGCAGAATGTGCTGCCGCCGTTCGTTGAGCCGTCCGCGCAGCGCCGTGATTGCGGCCTGGGCCGGTACGAAGACAAACGATACGTAGGACACGGCGAGCGACGCCAGCAGGGCGGTAATCAGCCAACTTCTGGGTGCCCTTCGCTCGGGCGGTTTGGTGGTCGTGTTCATGACCCGGCCCCTCCCTGAGCGACTTGAGCGCGGGTGTTCGCATCGTCCGCAACGAGGGGGTCGGCGTCGGGCTGGCCATGGCTGGGCCGGAACACGAGTCGAACCGTGAAGATCGTCGATTGATCGGGAACGGTCGGCGCGGCGGATTCGAGCGATTTGATTTGAGCGTGGGCAACCAGCGGTGAGCGACCGACCGCAGTGACATATTCGTGCAAACGCGCGACATCATGGATCGTGCCGCTGATTTCGATGACAGGCCGCTTATAGTCGTGCAGCTTTCGCAGGGCTTCCAAATCGGCAAGCGGGGGAGAGAGCTTTTGTGAGGGCTGTTCGGACGCGCGAGTTCTACGGCGGGGTCCGGCTTCTTCCGTTGTCGGACGGGTCACCTCTTCTTCGGCCAAAATGAGCTCCGTCAGGCGAACATCCTTGGGAAGCGGCTGCATGATCTCGGCCAAAAGCTGCGAGCGCGGCCAGGGCTGCTCGAGGTACGTCACGAGTCCGGCCCAATGTCCCGCCGCCCGATTGTCGGCTTGCACCTTGGCCAACCGATTGACTTGTGTCTGCGCGGCGGCAAATTGCGGCTGGAGGTCGTCGAACTGCCTCTGCACCGACCGGCGGAGCAAGTGCTGGGCGGCAGCGGTTGAGGCGATGGCCACGCCGAAGATCAGTACAACGATTCCCCACCAGACGCGCGCCTGGCGCAGCGCCATCCGCTCGCGATAGACTTCCGGCAGAAAATCGATGTTCTTCATCGGGGCGTCAATTCAGCTCGCGCAGGGCCAAACCCGCCGCCACGTCCCATTGGCCCTTGCGGCCCAGGTTGGGCAAGGCGGCAAACGTTCGAAAGGGGTCGCTCAGTTCGCATTTCAAGTCGAGTTGCCGGCCCAGCATCTCCAGCAGCGATGGCGTCGCTTCGCCGCCCCCCAGCACCAGCCGCACGAGCGGCTGGCC
>Ga0065705_10104259_pt1 | contig 26745 bp, 32 predicted proteins | sample SwibulcommuniRL2_FD_59092 | JGI IMG/M metagenome (GOLD analysis project Ga0065705, IMG submission 59092) | Bulk soil microbial communities from switchgrass field near Rose Lake, East Lansing, Michigan, USA - RL2 Bulk Soil v2 (version 2) | ecosystem: Environmental > Terrestrial > Soil >...
CGTCGGCCGCCGCCCGGCCCGCTTTGCGGTTGTCGCGGGTGACAGCGACGCCGCCTCGGCTCATACGTGCCGGAGTCGGGAGTTTTTGGCGGACGTGGATATACCCACCTAGAGGTCCGCTAACCGCCCAAGACTCCCGCCTCTGGCCACAGGAGACGAAGCCATGTCCGAGTGGAAGCCTTCCAAGTCCGAACTTCTTCAGCAGACGATCGAGCACATCGACATCAAGCGGCACAACGTGGTGCCCCTGGTGCAGTCGATGCAATCGCTGGCCTTCTCGGCCCGCGACCTGGCCCGGGCGGCCGACATCTATGACCGGATGCTCCGCGATACCGACTGCGGCATCATCGTGTGCCTGGCCGGCTCGCTGATCAGCGCCGGCCTCAAGCAGGTGCTGGTCGATATGGTCCGCCACCGGATGGTGGACGCGATCGTGAGCACCGGGGCCAACATCGTCGATCAGGACTTCTTCGAGGCCCTGGGCTATAAGCACTACATTGCCGACGAGCGGCTCAAGAGCGGCATGTACGACAGCCAGCTTCGCGACCACGCGATCGACAGGATCTACGACACGCTGATCGACGAGGACGAGCTGCGGATCTGCGACGAGACGGTCAAGCGGATCGCCGACGGTCTGCCGCCGCGGCCCTATTCGTCGCGCGAGCTGATCCACGAGATGGGCCGGCACCTGGAAGACGGGGCCGCCAAGGCCGATTCGATCGTCCAGGCCGCGTATCAGAGCGGCGTGCCGATCTTCTGCCCGGCGTTTTCCGACTGCTCGGCAGGCCTGGGCATCGTCGCCCACTATCACGAGCGGCGGGGCCAGGCCAAAACGAGCTTTGACTCGGCCAAGGACTTCTATGAAGTCACGCAGATCAAAATGGCCAACCCGGTGACGGGCCTGTTCATGATCGGCGGCGGCGTGCCGAAAAATTTTGCCCAGGACATCGTCGTCGCAGCCGACATCCTGACGGCCCAGGACGCGGAGGGGAGCGGCGGCGAGCATGAGTATCCGCAAATGCACAAGTATGCGGTGCAGGTCACGGTGGCCGACGTGCGCGACGGTGCCCTATCGAGCTCGACACTCAAGGAGGCTTCGAGCTGGGGCAAGGTCGATACGGTCTGGGAGCAGATGGTCTTCAGCGAGGCCACGTTGGCCGTGCCGCTGATCGCCGGCTATGCGTACCACAAGCGGGGCTGGGAGAAGCGGAGTTTCAAGCGGTTTGCCGATCTGTACGTAGAAGAGCCGCAGGCTGTCGCTTAGCCGACGGGACGTATAGGGTCGAATGGACGGATTGAAAATCCGTCCTACGTCTACGTCGCCAATTGCACGAGCGGCATCGATTGCTTGGCACGGTTGGCGGCGACGGCCCGCGCTTCGTGGGCCAGATCGACCAGCTCGTAGCGAACGTTTCGCTGACGCGGCGCGAACCCCAGCTCTTCGATGGCCGAGCGAATTTGATCGAGGGTGAGATAATGAACTGTCCCCGCTTCCGCGACGACGTTCTCCTCGATCATCAGGCTTCCCATGTCGTTGGACCCGAAGAGCAGGGCGAGCTGCCCGATCTTCAGTCCCTGCGTGACCCAGCTCGATTGGATGTTGGGAACGTTGTCGAGATAGAGCCGGCTCACGGCCTGTGTTTTCAGGTATTCGTACGAGCCGGTGGGCGGGATGTGGGCCAGGTCGGTGTGCTCCGGCTGGAAGGTCCAGCAGATGAACGCGGTGAAGCCGCCCGTTTCGTCCTGCAATTGGCGGACGCGTTCCAGATGTTCGATCCGCTCGGCGAGCGTCTCGACGTGGCCGAACATCATCGTGACGCTGCTCACACCGCCCAGCTCGTGCCAGACGCGCATCACGTTCAGCCAATCGTCGGTGAGTACTTTGCCGCGAGTGATCTCCTTGCGGACCCGATCGACGAGAATCTCGGCACCGCCGCCGGGAATGCTCCCCAGCCCCGCCGCCTTGAGCCGCGCCAGGACGGTGTGGATCGGCAGCTTGTTGATTTTGGTGAACGCGTGCAATTCAGGCGGGCTGAAGGCGTGCAGGTTGACTTGCGGGAAATGCGATTTGATGTCGGCGAGCAGCTCCTCGTACCACTCGAGCGAATAGTCGGGGTGCAGGCCCCCTTGCATGAGGATTTGATCGCCGCCCAGCTCGACCGTTTCCCGCACTTTTTGGAGGAGCACATCGCGCGGCAGGACGTAGCCTTCGGGGCTCTTGGGCTTGCGATAGAAGGCGCAGAAGTCGCAGACGGCCGTGCAGACGTTCGTGTAATTGATATTCCGGTCGATGTTGTAGGTGCGGATCGGCTGGGGGTGCAAGCGGCGCGTGACGGCGTCGGCCGCCCGGCCAATGGCGGTCAGATCGCTCGACTGCAATATCGCCAGCCCTTCGTCGGGCGTAAGCCGTTCGCCGGCAACCGCTTTTTTGAGGAGATCGTCGATCATGTTCTTAGCCGGGAGCAAACTTGCTCCCGGTTTGGGCGAGTGCAGGCGATCTTCGCAGCGCTCCGGGACCAGGTTTGGTCCCGGCTAAGGGCGGAATCAGAGAGTATCGCCGGGAATACTGTTCAAATAGACGCAAGCCGGCCTGCTCGCGCGGGCCGAGCGTGAAGTGCAAGTGATCGCGGAGATAAGTCAGGCAGTCGTCGTATGAGAGGCCGAAGCGGGCGTGCTCCGAGTGGGCGATTTGCTCGACGTGGGCGACGCCGCTGTCGCGGGCGTGGCCAAGGATTGTACTTAGTTCAGCCAGCTCTTCGTTTCTGGCAGGTTGAAAACCTGCCCCACTGACCCACATCGCAAATACGAACGGCAATTCGGCCCAGCGGCACCAGACGTCGCCCAAGTCCCACTCGGCGACGTACTGGCCAGCCGGCGGATGAATGGCGCGGTCACCGATCATGAGGAGCGCGTCGGCAGCAATCGACTCGGGGGCTGCGTCGATCGGAAAAGGGACCAACTCGGGCGACAAGCCGAACTGCTCGTGCAGCAAGATCTGGGCGAGAACTGCGCTCGTTCGAGAGCCTTCGTCCAAGGCCAACGTGCGGATCGCCTCCAGCGGCGCGCGGCTGAGGAGCTTGACGCTCCGGACTGGGCCGCGGCAGGCGATGCACGCGTCGGAAACGATGGTGTAATCGGGGTTTTGGAAGTACTCAACCGAAGGAATCAAAGCGACGTCGAGCTCGCCCGCGGCCAACTGATCTGCCAGGCGACTGGGGAGGTCGAACACCAATTCGTGCCGCGGCGCAGTGCTCTTACCGGTGGGCTGCGCAAGGTCTTGCAGCCCATAGACTAAGGGCTTGGTGTTGAGGTAGGAAACTGCGCCGATCCGCATGGAATTGCCTGAGGAAAGGTGAAGCGTGATTGTAGTTGGGCACGCCGAATCGCGGGAGTGTGCCTCAGAGCGGGAACCGCAAGCGGGACGCCGAGTTAACTCGGGGAGGATTGTAAGGCAGGTTTCAAACCTGCCCCACTATTCCAGGCCCAGCGCCCCGGCCGGCGGTATCTGTACGCCGCCGACGCGGCCCAACCGACTGTTGGGAAGGAACCGCGGTTCGACGAGGAAGGAGAGGCCGATGTTGTCGCGGCTGGCGTCGAAGTTGAAGCCGAGCTTGACGAGGAACGACTCGCCGATGCGGGTGAGAAAGACGTTCTGGCCGATGTTGCCGGTGGGCCCCAGGTCATAGGTCGCCCCGGCCGTGGCGATCCACTTCTCGCTCAGCCGGTAGCTCAGCGAGCCAGTGAGCAGCGTGCTGCTGATCGGTCCTTCGGTTGAGCGGACGCCGAGATAGACGTTGCCGTATTCGGGCCGCGTGATGAGGGCCCCAAAGGTCGTCTGCTGGAGGCCTTCGGCGAACACGTCGTAAAACCCGTCGGAGAGCAGCGTCAGTCGATCGCCCAGATGCCAGCGGAAGTCGTAGTCGATGAGGCCAATCACTTCGCCGAAGTTGTCGCGATCGGGGTCTGGGAAGAGGGCCGCATCGACGTCGAAGACGATCCAGTCGATGATCCGCTCGCGGCCCGGCAGGCCACGTTTAGTTTGCCACCGCTGTTTAAGGCCGAGGCGAACTTCGGCCAGATCATCGGCGATTTCCATGCTTTGCGCCGTAACATCGCCTTGCAAGTTGCTCCGCAGGGCGAAGTACCGCTCGTCGAAGCGAAGCGGAACAAATGTGCCGACTGGCTGGCCGAACGTGCGAACCGCCATCTGGCGGCGGGTGAATTCGGTGGCGTTGTCGTCGAGCTGATCGTAAAGCGGGAATTGCCCGAGGTCTTCGGTCGAGTCTGCGACGAACGCCTCGGCTTCGAAGACCACCTTATGCGCCAGACCATTCACATTGAGCAGCTCGTTCCTGATTGTCGGGTCTGCCCGCCACATCGGCAGGCTCGCTTTGACCCCCGCCTGTCCCCAAAATCGCGTGAGACTGTTGCCGGTCAAATCCTCGCCCCAGAATCCGGCCTCCCCCAAGGCATAAGGCACGACCTTCGTCGGACCAAACTCCAGCGGCAGGTCGAGTTCGTGGCGCGTCACGGCCCGCAGGCCCTCGACTTCAGCCGCCCATGGATTCGGGCTGATCACCGCCACCTGCGCCGGGTCAGCAGGAGGGGCGGTCGTCTGCATGCGGGCATAGCCGACGCTCGTATGCTCGTGCCACGTCAGGCGGTCAAAGAGCAGCGACTGGCCGAGCAGGAAATGATCGGCCCGCAGCCACTCGGTGTCAGTCACAAACCCATTGGGCCGCGCGTCGCCCGTGATACTCCAACTGCTGTTTTCGACATACCGTTTGAGCTCGATGCCGGTCGAGGAATCCTTCAGCGTGTCCCATTCCTGTTCGTAATACTGCTCCAGGAAGTTGAAATCGCTGGCCAGCCCGATTTCTGCTGACAGCACGAAGTCGTTAGGCAGATAGTGCCGATGCTGTCCCAGCACGCGACCGCGGAAGGGATCAGGAATGGCGAGGTTTCGCCATTCGCGGCCGAGATTGTCAACGCCCGTATCGTGGATGCCCCAGGCGTCAATAAAGCCGCGATAGGGGCCGGGAACACCCCAGAGCGTGTCTCCTTCGTATTTAAAATTGGTTCCGAGCGCGGGCCCGCGATCGCTGAGGATGTCGGTTGAGAGGGACCACGCGGTATTGGGCGGCGGGTTTTCGATCCCCAGGAGTTGATAGAGGTCGAAGTCGAGATAGAGCTGCTGGCCGAAAACGCCGTCGCTTTTTACCTTGATGCGGTCGATGTAGTAGGTCGGTTTGTTCAGGTCGGTGGCGATCACCGGCCAGTACAGGACCGGCACACCGGCCAGGTAGATGAAGTTGTTGCGCGAGGTCGCTAGCAGTTGGTGCTCGACGACCGGCTCGCCCTGTGGATTCACCAACGGCTGGTTAGTGAATGGATCGACCAGCGGCGTCTGCACGTCATTGACGCTCAGGCTTTCCGTCTGGAACCAATAGCGCGGGATGCCGATGCGGCTGGAGGTGATCGCCGCTCCGGTCGCCTCGAACCGTTGGCGATTGACCTGCTGGAGCACATCGGCCTTGAGTCGAATCAGCCCTTGATACTCGGGCACCGGCGTAAGCATCTCGGCCTGCAAAACGACGCCGTACTCCTGGATGACGTTGTAGTACATCCGGTCGGCGTAAATGACGCGGTCCCCCTGGCGGAAGACGATGTTCCCTTCGAGGTACAGCTCCCAAGGGCCGTCGCCGAGCGGATTGGCCGGGTTCGCGCCGCTCACTGACAGCGGGGTCCAAATGACCGCCCGATCGGTTTCGAGCGTTACATCGCCGAGAGTATCCAGGCCGGCAATGTTGACGGTGATCGGCGTGTTGATGAACACGATCTGTTCGTTGCGCTCTGGATCTCTGTCCGTCGTAAACCCCCAGCGGCCCCCACTGCGGCCGAAAATCTGGATGCGATTGCCCAATCGCGCGGGCCCTTGACCGCTTGGCTGGCCGACCGGCGGCGCGATTTCCTCGCGAGCAAATTGCGCCGGGCGAACGGCAGAAACGGGGCGGCGGGCTTCGAGACCGCGCTCGAAGATGGCGGGTTTGATCTGGGGTTCGGCGCCCGCAGCGCCACGGAGGGCATTCCCTACAGGCCCCGTCACGGGCACTGCCAGTTCAATCCCCGCCGTCGTGTGAAAGCGTCCGAGCCACGAGCGGTCTTGGAGGCGCTCCGTCTCGCGGCGGCTGATCGAGTGGGGATCGCCGCGGCGTCCGAAATCCACCACGGCTTCCCCTTCGACGTAAGCGATCACTTTGCTCGGCCGGCCGCTATACGCCTCGGCCCGGTCGATCCAGAGGACCGCGTCGCTGCCGCGCGCTGACACGTCCCCTTGCTCGATGTGGCAATCGCCCCGCAGAACCCAAACCTCGTAGCTCCCTTGCGGCCAGTGCGTTGCGCTGCCAGCGCGAATCCGAATGGGAGCGGTCGGTGCGGCAACTGGAATTTCGATGTCGGCAGCACGAGGCCGCTGGGCGAGAACGCAGAGAATGAGAGTAGTTGCGATTAGAGCGGTGCTGATTTGGAATTTGGGATTTGGGATTTGGGATTTCTGACGTCTCCAAATCCCAAATCCTAAATCCCAAATCCTAAATTGATTGCAGCCGGACCGCTCACGCTGCCGATCACTTCCGACCGATGAAGGCCCCCCGCGCGCAGCAAGGGCCGCCGAGCGCGAAGTCTCGCGCTCGCTCGCGCACCACGAGCGAGTCCTCCCTAAGGAGCGGTTCAGAATCGGGGCATCCTTGCCGGGCGAAATGACGTCGATCGCGCCGCCCTTTGGCAGCGACGCGGGCGGACGTAAGACGAAGAGTGCCAGAGGCTTGCGCCGCGCCTGACCACCAGGCGGGGGCGGATTATAGGAGTCGCTTCCGGGGCCAGCAAGGCAAGAGTCACCCTGGCCCAGGCGCGGACAAGCGTCTCTGCCAGCGAGCTAGCGGTTCAAACCGGGCAAGCCCGCCAAGACCGGCAATTCCCAGGCGTTGCGTGATTGGGAGTTTGTCGCCAGAATCAGGAAAAACCGGAGTGCATTCATGGCGGCGAGCCAAGTCGATCACGAGTCTGCCCACGACGAAGAGCATGGCGAGCACGATATTTGGGTGCACATGACTCCCCAGATGCGCCATGATCTCAAGGCGGAAGATGCGGACGCCTGGAAGCATGTCGTCGGCGTGCTCCTGTTCATCATTTCGATCGGCCTGGTGCTGGCGGTCTTTACGGCCTCGCTATCCTGGATTTGGTAGGCCGCCGGTCAGGGATTGGCATTGGCAGCCGCTGCCGCCGATTTTTCGGCCGCCCGCTTGATGAGCGGATTGCTGGGGTCGAGCTGACTCGCCTCGTCGAGATATTTCTTTGCTTCGGCGTGGTCCTCTGCCTTCTGTAAGCGCTGCCCCAGCTCAAAAAGTAGCTCGGCCACCTTTCGATTCAGGCTCGCTTGCAGAGCGACGGGATCGGACGCCGCCTCGGCCAGATCAAACAACTCAGGAATGTGGACGTACTGTTCCTCCTGAGCGAGCCGCGACACAGCCGGCCAGAAGACCTTTGCCAACTTGGGATTCTGCTCGGACCACTTTATCCACAGGTGATAGTTGTCGCCGTCCTGGGCATCGAGATATTGGACCAGGATGTCCGCATCGCCCAGCGTCACCTGCCGTACGCCGCGGTAACCCGTGACAACGTGCCACACATCGGGCGCCCCCTTGGCGGCTGTGACGTACTTCTGGTTCTGCAGAGTATCGACGGCGATGCTACCCACGTCCTCACGCTTGATCCCACGGACCTGCAAGTGGATGAGCGGAATCTCGTAGAACAAGTACGATCGTCGGGCGAGCGTGTAAGGATTCAGCTCCACTCCCCACACCGACCCAAACCAAAGAATCACCAGGCCCAGCAGCGCCGCGCCACCCAGCAGCCCCAATAGCGACCAGCCGGTCCAGAGCAGCCACTTGGGCCACTTGCGGCGTTTGGTGGGTGTGGCAGGAGATGTTTTGGGCAGGCTCATGGGGTTTCCTGGCTGCTCGTAATTCTCAGTTCGGGCAGATTGCGAGGCAACTTAGCTGTTACCATCCCCCCACTCGTCCGTAGCTATCTGGCGTTTCGCGGGCGAGCTGCCGCACCGGCCGGCCGAACGTGAACGGCTTGGCCAGGGCCAGGCCCGCCAGGAAGCCGCCGATGTGGGCACCATAGGCCACGCCGCCGCCGGAGCCGCCGAGAACCTGGAAGCTGCTGATCACCTGAAAGGCAAACCACAGCCCAACGGCCACCCAGCCGGGAACTTCGGTCAGCACGCGCATCATGATCACGCGCACGCGCCGCCTGGGATATAGCAGCAAGTAACCCCCCATCACGCCCGAAATTGCCCCCGAAGCGCCGAGGCTGGGAATCTCGGCGGACGGACCGCCGAGCGAGACAAAGACATGCGTCAGTGACGCGATCAATCCACAGAGCAGGTAATAAACCAGATATCGCCAGTGCCCCATGCCATCTTCGATGTTGTCGCCGAAGATCCACAAAAACCACATATTCCCCAGGATGTGCATGATGCTGCCGTGCATGAACATGCTGGTCAGCAGCGTCAGATAGACGGAGATCGGCGTGGGCCGCAGTCCGGGAACATCGACTTCCATGGGCCCAGCGGGCGTTTCGATGCGTTTCTTTTCTGGCGGCGTGACGAGGTCTTTGCCGCTGGCGATCTCTGCCGGCACGGTCGCCATCGCCATCGTGAAGGCGTCGTTTGTCCCCATTCCCTGGAGCAGGGCGAAGACCAGACCATTGACGATGATCAATCCCACGGTCACGCAAGGGAAGGTGGTTCGGTCGCTGTTGTCGTCGCCGACGGGGAAGACCATAGAAAGGCACTCATCGTGTGATTGGTAAGGTAGGGCAATTCTATGCAAATGCCGAGCCGCGAAGCGTGACGGAAAGTTGGATGCCGATCGTGGATTCGTCCGCAGCCAAAAATACCAGTCCGACAGTGGTTATTCCTCATGCTTTGCTGCGTTAATGGGCTTATCGCCGCCCATTGACGCTCTTTCCAGGGTCCGCTAAACTCCGTGGTTTCCCCTTGGCGGAAACTCCCGGCTCTTGAACCGGCGAGGAATGTCGAGAACCGCCCCAGCAGTGCCGATTCCCTGAGGATTGGCTTGCAGGCGTATTGATAAGCGGAGTGCAAAGCACGTGGCTGGTCAGAAAGAAGTCATTCGGATCCGAATGGAGGCCTACGACCACGCGATCCTGGACCAAAGCGCCTTGGAGATCGTGGACACCGCCAAGCGGACCCATTCGGAAGTGCACGGACCGATCCCGCTGCCGACACGGATCGAAAGGTACACCGTGCTTTCCGGTCCGACAATCGACAAGAAGGCCCGCCAGCAGTACGAAATCCGCACGCACAAACGGCTGATCGACATCGTTCAGGCCACGGCCAAGACGATCGAATCGCTCAACAAGCTCAGCCTGCCGGCGGGCGTGGATATCAAGATCAAAGCATCGAGTAGATGAGTGGTGAGTAAGTGAGTGGTGAGTAGTCCCCCTCACTCCGATATGAGGTCTCCTATCGACTGGAAGCTTGCCGGGTAATTCGCGGCATATCTCGAAGCTGCGACATCCTGAAGGCAACCGATCACGGGAACACTAGCGATGACCAAGGGAATACTCGGCCGCAAGGTCGGGATGACACAGATTTATGATGCGTCGGGGAATTGCATCCCCGTCACCGTCGTTCAGGCGGGCCCTTGTCGCGTGCTCCAGGTTCGCACGACGGAGCGCGATGGCTACGAAGCGGTACAGCTCGGCTTTCTGGACAAGCCCCGCCGCCTGGCCAGTCGCAGTGAACGTGGTCATGTTGCCAAGCTCGACAGCAAGCGTTCCAAGAAGCTCTCGGCCGCCGGCGTCGCCCTGTCGGACAAGGCCGGCTGCGAGCCGCAGCGCTTTATCCGCGAAATTCGCGGCGCCGCTGGCGAAGCCAAAGTGGGCCAGGACGTGACGGTTGGCGTGCTCGACGGCGTGAAGGCGGTCGATGTGACGGGCCTCTCCAAGGGCCGCGGCTTCAGCGGGGTGATGAAACGGCACAATTTCAAAGGTCAACGGGCCACGCATGGTGTGAAAAAGGTGCATCGCCACATGGGCGGCACCGGCGCTCTGGCGGCCAACCGCGGTGGCGGCCGTATGAAAAAGGGCAAGAAGATGCCCGGGCGCTACGGCCACGACCGGGTCACGACCCGCAACATCCCCGTCGCCAAGATCGACGCCGAAAACAATCTGCTCCTCATTCACGGCTCGGTGCCGGGACCCAACGGGGCCTATGTGGTCATTCGCGAAACAAACGTGAAGAGGTAGCCCATCATGGTCAGCTTGCCCGTATTCAACAAGAGCGGCAAAGAGGTCGGCAAGTACGACATCGACCCGGCCGCGCTGGCCCCCAAAGTCAGCCAGCAATTGCTGCATGACGTGGTGGTGATGTACCAGGCCAATCGGCGCCTCGGCACCCACAAGTCGAAGACGCGTGGCGAAGTGCGCGGCACAACCAAGAAGATGTACCGCCAGAAGGGGACGGGCAATGCCCGTGCCGGTTCGCGGCGTTCGCCACTTAGGCGCGGCGGCGGTCACATCTTCGCACTTACCAATCGCGACTATTCGTATCGGCTCCCCAGGAAGGCGGTTCAATCGGCGACGCGGATGGCGATCGTCAAGAAGATCGAGTCGCAGGACCTGGTGGTGATCGACGACCTGTCGTTCAAGGCGCCCAAGACGAAGGAAATGGCCGGCGTTCTGAAGGCCCTCAAGCTCGCAGGCCAGAGCACGCTGGTCACGACGGCTCCGTCGGATACCAACGCTTTTATGAGCGCTCGAAATATCGACAAAGTGACGGTGTTGCCAGTCGCCGAACTGAACGCGCTGGCGATATTGACGCCGAAGAAGTTGCTGGTGACCAAGGCCGCGTTGGACGCAATTAAGGAGCGCAGTGTTGCTGGCGGCGGGCTGCGCGGAGCGAAAGCCGCGAAGCCTGCTTAGCTGACGGGCTGTGGACGGCCCGGTTAAGCACGAGGACACACACATGGCAGACACACCGACACCTACAACGACCGGCGAACCCCGCCTGGAGTCGTACCAGACGATCGTCCGTCCGCTCGTGACTGAAAAGGGGATGCATCGTTCGACGCGCAATAACCAGTACGCGTTTGAAGTGAATCCGCAGGCCACGAAGGACGACATTCGCAGGGCGGTTGAGGACCTGTTCAACGTCAAGGTCGAAAAAGTCCGCACGCAAAACCGCCGCGGCAAGCATCGCAAGCACCGGTTCAAGCAAGGTCAGACAAAAAGTTGGAAACGGGCCATCGTCACGCTGAACGAGGAGAATCGGATCGACTTCTTCTAGTCCGCACAGAAGGGAGCGCCGTCCGCGGCATTCCGGGACCTGGACCAGGTTTGGTCCAGGCTAAAAAGGTTGAAACGGTATGGGCATCAAACAATACAATCCGGTCACCGCAGGCCGCCGCGGGGCAAGCGTCAGCGATTTCGCCGAACTGACTCCCGGCGCCCGGCCGGAAAAATCGCTTTTGCGTCCCAAGCGCAAGAAGGGGGGCCGCAACAACCAAGGCCGGATCACGGCCCGCCATCGTGGCGGTGGCCACAAGCAGCAATATCGAGTGATCGACTTCATCCGCGACAAGGACGGCGTACCGGCCGTCGTCGCTTCGATTCAGTACGATCCAAACCGCAGCGCCCGCATCGCCTTGCTGCACTTTGCGGACGGAGAAAAGCGATACATTCTCGCTCCCGACGGGCTGAAGGAAGGGCAAACGATCGAGAACGGCCCCGATGCTCCGCCGAATGTGGGAAACTGCCTCCCGCTGGGCAAGATTCCGCTGGGTGTGCAGATTCACGCGATCGAAATGGCTCCCGGCCGCGGCGCTCGCCTCTGCCGCAGCGCCGGCTCGAACGCGACCCTGATGGCCCGCGAAGCCGATTGGGCGCAGATCACGCTTCCCAGCGGTGAAATCCGGCGCGTACCGGTGAAGTGCCGGGCGACGATCGGTGCGGTTGGCAACGCGGACGCGATGAACGTGGTGATCGGCAAAGCGGGGCGCAACCGCTGGAAGGGCATTCGGCCGTACGTCCGCGGCACCGCGATGAACCCGATCGACCATCCGCACGGCGGTGGTGAAGGACGCACTAAGGGTGGTCGTCACCCAGTCAGTCCCACCGGCGTCCCGGCCAAGGGCGGCCGCACCCGCAAGCGTGGCAAGGCCTCGAATAAGTCGCTCGTTCGCCGCCGCCGTTCACGTCGGTATGGCGTACTGAAGATCAAATAACCAACCAACACAATAGCCGGGAGCTAACAGCTCCCGCACCGCTGACACATAACGCCGATTTCCAAAATACGCTGGGGCAAGTTTGCCCTCCGGCTGCTGAAGATGGTGAGTGCATGAGCCGTTCCAAGAAAAAAGGTCCGTTCGTCGATTTCAAGGTCTATAAGAAGGTCCAGGCCGCGCAGCAGATGGGCTCGAAGGAGCCGATCAAGACCTGGGCTCGGGCCTGCACGATCGTCCCTGAATTCGTCGGCTTGACGTTCATGGTCCACAACGGCAAGCAGCACCTCAAGGTGTTTGTGACGGAAGACATGGTCGGCCACCGCCTCGGTGAATTTGCCCCTACGCGAACCTTCAAAGGACACGGCGGCAAGGCCAAGAAAGAAGCCGCACTGGCTGCGGCCGGAGCCGCAGCACCAGCACCGCCCCCGCCTCCAGCGAAATAACAAATGGTTGGCGCTTCGCCAGAAGCGCAGTCAGCCAGCCAAATCAGGTGCCGTATGGCTTTCAAAGCAGTTTATAAGCATGCTCGGATCAGCGCCCGCAAGGTGCGTCTGATCGCGGACATGATCCGCGGCAAGTTCGCCGACGAGGCGCTCGACATATTGAAGTACCAGCCGCAGCGCGGCGCCCGCTTGCTCGAGAAAGTGCTCAAAAGCGCCTTGGGCAATGCTCAAGATCCCGATCAGAACCCTGGAAAGACTGTCCGGGTGGAGCAGCTGATCGTGAAGGATGCGATTGTGGATGGGGGGCCGATGTTCAAGCGGATCAAGCCGGTCTCGCGGGGCATGGCTTACATGATCAAGCGCCGCACGGCGCACATCACGGTGACACTCGAAGACATGAGTGAGATGTAAGCGAGACACACATGGGTCAAAAAGTTCATCCAGTCGCGTTCCGGGTCGGGGTGATGCTGCCGCACCGTAGCCGGTGGTACGCCTCGAAGAAGGAATTCGCGGGGCTGCTTTTGGAAGATTCCAAGATCCGGAACTTCATCAAGAAGCACCCGAAGAAGAACTACAGCGAAGCGGGGATCGACCGCATCGAGATTGAGCGGACCCGCGACGAGGTGAAGATCGTCCTGTACGTCGCCCGCCCCGGCCTGATCATCGGCAAGAAGGGACAGGACGTCGAAATCCTGCAGGAAGAGCTGCAAAACCTGACGGGCCGCCGCGTGAACCTCAAGATCGAGGAGCTCAACCGGCCCGAGATCATGGCCCAGCTCGTCGCCGAGGGGATTGCCCGCGACCTGGCCAAACGGGCCAGTTTCCGCCGCACGATGAAGCGAGCCATGGAAACGACGATGGACGCCGGCGCGAAGGGGATCAAGATTCAATTGGCCGGCCGTCTAGGCGGTTCGGAAATGGCGCGGTGCGAGAAGGCTACGGCCGGGTCGCTGCCGCTCAGCACGCTGCGGGCGAACATCAACTACGGGTTTGCCGAGGCCGCGACGGCCCAAGGCAACATCGGCGTGCAGGTGTGGGTCAATCAAGGCATGTTCGGAAGCGAGGTGACCAGTGGCGCTGATGCCCAAGCGAGTGAAGCACCGAAAAAGCCAAAGAGGGCGTATAAGAGGTAAGGCCCAACGGGGCAACCGCGTCGTCTTCGGCGATTTCGGCCTGCAGTGCATACAAGGTGGGTGGATCAAGGCCACCACGATCGAGTCCGGGCGTATTGCCGCACAGCAATACATCCGCGGCGAAGGGCGGCTTTACATCCGCGTCTTCCCGCATAAGTCGGTGACCTCGCGGCCGCTCGAAACCCGCATGGGAACCGGCAAGGGCGAACCCGATCACTGGGTCGCCGTGGTGAAGGAAGGAACGGTTTTATTTGAACTGGGCGGCGTCACCGAGCAGCAGGCCAGGCTGTGCTTTGCCCGCCTGGCTCACAAGATGCCGGTTCCCGTCCGCATGATCAAGCGTCGTTCGGCGTAAGGCGATCCTCGACCCATGAAAATCACTGAACTCCGCGAAATGAGCGACGAGCAATTGGTGCTGACGCTCAGGGAAACCGAGCAGGGGCTGTTCCGCCTGCGGATGCAGGCTCAGAAGCAGATCCTCGACGCACCCAGCGAAGTGCGGCGGCACCGGCGTGTCATCGCCCGGATCAAAACCTTACAGACCCAGCGACAAGCCAAGGCTGATAAAGCGAATGCGTAAAACAGCAAAGTCGTAAAAGCAGCGAAGTCATCAAAAACGAGCCCGATCATGCCCAAACGAGTTGTCATCGGTGTCGTCACCCGCGACAAAGCCCCGCAGACGCGGCGGGTGGAGATTCCGCGCCTGGTCCGCCACGCGACGTACGGCAAGACAATGCGGCGGCGGACGATCTGCTACGCCCACGACGAAGCGAACGTGTCGCACATCGGCGATACGGTCGAAATCGAGGAATCGCAGCCGATCTCGAAGCTCAAGCGGTGGGTGCTCAAGCGGGTGGTCACCAAGGCCAAGCAGGCTGACGTGGCCATCGCCGGGGATGAAGAAACGGGCGCATAGGCAACCGAGTGCAGAGTGGTGAGCGGTGCAGATCACTTGCGACTCACTACTCCCCACTCACGACGGTGAACCATGATTCAACAAGAAACACGCATGGCGGTGGCCGACAACACGGGCGCCAAGGAGGTGATGTGCGTCAAGGTGCTGGGTGGCTCCAAGCGCCGCACCGCGGGCCTGGGCGACATCATCATCTGTAGCGTCAAGAGCGTCATCGCTGGCAGCGAAATCAAGAAAAAGGCAGTTGTGCGGGCGGTGGTCGTGCGGACCAAGACTCCGACCCGCCGCAAGGACGGCAGCTACGTCAAGTTCGACGCCAATGCGGTGGTGATCATCGACGCCGAGAACAATCCCCGCGGCACGCGCATCTTCGGCGCGGTCGCCCGCGAGCTGCGCGAACGAAACTTTATGAAAATCGTCAGCCTGGCGAGCGAGGTGGTGTAATGCACATCAAGAACAACGACACCGTCGTGGTGCTCTCGGGCGACGACAAAGGGGTCCAGGGCAGGGTCCTGTCGATCAACCACTCCGCGGGCAAGATTACCGTCGAAGGCGTGAACCGCGTCTATAAGCACGTGCGCCGCAGCCAGAAAAACCCCCAAGGGGGCCGGCTCAACAAGGAAATGCCCGTGCAGATTTCCAACGTGCTACTGCTCTGCAACAAGTGCAATCAGGGAGTGCGGACTGGCTCGCGGATTGCCAAGAGCGGGGCGAAGGAACGATTCTGCAAGAAGTGCGGCACTTCGCTCGGCGAGATCTCGCCGCCGAAGAAGAAGGTGAGCTAATCCATGGCCAAAACCGACAAAGATCCGGCGAAGCAGGAAGGCGACAAGCCCGAATCCGACAAGCCAAAGGCGGCCAAGCCTGAAGGCGGCAAGAAGGAATCCGCCAAGGCGGAGGGCGGGAAGAAGGACGGCGCCAAACAGGAAGGCGGGAAGAAAGAGTTCACCAAGAAGGAAGGTGGCAAGAAGGAGAAGAAGGGCGAGCCCGCTGAGAAGGGCCCGCCGGCCCCGCCCCCGCGCCTCTTCATCAAGTATCAGAAGGAAGTGCTGCCCTCACTGGCCCAGAAGTTTGGCCGCACCAATCCGATGTCGCTGCCGCGGCTGGAGAAAATCGTGGTCAACATGGGCGTCGGCGCCGCCACCCAGGAAAAGAAGTTCCTGGAAACGGCCGCCGAGGCGATGGGCCAGATCACCGGCCAGAAGCCGATCGTCACCAAAGCCCGCCAGGCCATTTCGGCCTTCAAGCTGCGGGAAGGGATGCCGATCGGCTGCAAAGTGACGCTCCGCGGCAAAAAGATGTACGAATTCATGGACCGGCTGATTTCGCTGGCCCTGCCGCGGGTGCGCGACTTTCGCGGCATCAGCCGCAAGGCGTTCGACGGCAACGGCAGCTACAGCCTGGGCCTGGCGGAGCAGCTGGTCTTCCCCGAGCTGAACCCCGACAAGTTCACGCGGGTGCAAGGGATGAACATTACGTTCGTGATCCAGAACTCCAGCGACGAGGAGTCGCGGGAAATGCTGGCCCAAATGGGCATGCCGTTCCAGACCGAAGAGCCGGGCGGCAAGAAGAAGAAATAACCACCGGGTAACACGCGAGAATTCACGTGGCAAGTAAATCCAAAATTGCGATGGCCAAGCGCGAGCCGAAGTTTTCGACGCGCGCCAAGCGTCGCTGCCAGATGTGCGGTCGTCCGCGCGCCGTGTATCGCAAGTTCGGCATCTGCCGAATTTGCTTCCGTAAGTTGGCCGACCAGGGATTGATCCCAGGCGTACGCAAAGCCAGTTGGTAAGGGGAACCGCCTGATATGTTGACTGACCCCATCGCCGATATGTTGACCCGCATCCGCAACGCTGTGCGCGTCGAGCGGCCGCACGTCGATGTTCCGACGTCGAAGGTGAAGCGCGGCCTGGCCGATGTGCTCAAGCGCGAGGGCTATATCTGGGACTGGCAGGAAGTGGCTGCCGAGCCGCAAGGCCAGATCCGCCTGGAGCTGAAATACGGGCCGCACGGCGAGCACGTGATCGAGAGCATCAAGCGCATCAGTACGCCGGGCCGCCGCGTCTATCGCAAGGCCAGGGACATGCGGCCTGTGCGCGGCGGTTTGGGCATTACCGTAATCAGTACCAGCACCGGCGTGATCAGCGACCGCGAAGCCCGCCAGAAGAACGTGGGCGGGGAAGTGCTTTGTGAGATTTATTAGAAGGAGTGAGTGGTGAGTGGTGAGCGGTAAAGGGTCAGTTGTCACTTGTCATTTGTCATTGGTTGCCGCAAGTCGGGCTGTCCCAAACTGAACCCTGAACCCTGAACCCCGCCCCCTTTACAAGCCATGTCACGCATTGGAAACAAGCCGATTCCGGTCCTCGACGGTGTGAAGGTCTCCGTCAATGGTCGGAAGGTCCTGATCGAGGGTCCCAAGGGGAAGCTCGAGTGGGAGCATCGCCGCGAAATCTCGGTCAAGGTCGATGGCGAGAAGAAACAAGTGGTCGTCTCGCGCGCCGACGACGAGCGCCAGTCCCGTGCTTTGCACGGCCTGACTCGCGCTCTACTGAACAACATGATGTTCGGCGTGAAAAACGGCTATGAGAAAAAACTAGAGATTATCGGGGTTGGTTATCAGGCGGCCTTGAAGGGGAAGTCGCTGAACCTGCGGGTCGGCCTGGCCAACGAGCTGGTGCGGCCGATACCGACGGGCCTCACGGTCACCTGCCCCGATGCGACGCATATCGTGATTCAAGGCTGCGACAAGCAGCTTGTCGGCCAGTTCGCCGCCGAGCTGCGGTCGCTCCGCAAGCCGGAGCCTTACAAGGGCAAGGGCGTGCGGTACCAGGGAGAGCAGATCAAGCTCAAGCCGGGCAAGGCGGCTACGAAGTAGTGCAAATTGAGCATTGGGTGATCGAAACTCCAACTCCTATTCACGGAGTTGGTAGATCGCCAATGAGGATAGAATCATGAACAAGCAACGCTATTTGGCGAAGCAGCGGCAGCGGCGGCAGTTTCGCGTCCGCCGGACCATCCGGGGGAGCGCCGAGCGGCCCCGGCTGACAGTGCATCGCAGCCATAAGAACGTCGAGGCCCAGATTATCGATGACATGGCGGGCAAAACGCTCGTCTCGGCAGGCACGCTCGACGCCGACCTGCGGAGCCAGGTGAAATACGGCGGCAACAAGGCCGCCGCCCAGGCGGTAGGCAAGGCGCTAGCCGCAAAGGCCCTGGCGGCAGGGATCAAGGAAGTTTGCTTCGATCGGGGACACAACAAGTATCACGGTCGCGTCGCTGCCCTGGCCGATGCGGCACGTGAAGCAGGATTGAGTTTCTAGCAAATCCTAAATCTGAAATCCTAAATCTGAAATCCGCATGTCAACCGATTCATCCCGCGGCGAATTCGTCGATAAGACCGTCCAGATCAAGCGGTGCGCCGCCGTGGTGAAGGGCGGCCGCCGGTTCAGCTTCGCCGCGATGGTTGTCGTCGGCGACGGCAAGGGCAAGGTCGGCTGGGGCTATGCCAAGGCCAACGAGGTGCCCCCCGCCGTCGAAAAGGCCCAAAAGCAGGCGACGCGGGCGATGGTCAGCGTCCCGCTCGTAGGCGCCGAGTCGATTCCGCACTACGTGCGGGCGCGGTTCGGGTCAGCCGACGTGATGCTGATGCCGGCCGACGCGGGAACCGGCGTGATCGCCGGCGCCGCCGTGCGGGCCGTGTGCGAAGCGGCAGGCATCAAAAACGTCATTACCAAGAGTTTCGGCACGAGTAACCAGGTCACGGTCGTCAAAGCCACGATCAAGGCCCTGACCCAACTCAAGACGCAGGGCGACATCGAGCGGCTGCGGGGAGTCACGCTGACATGAGCTTGCACGAAGTCCACAAGGGCGTCCATAAGCACAAAAAGCTGAAGCGCTACGGTCGCGGCATCGGTTCGGGCCGGGGCAAGACCTCGGGCAAAGGTCACAAAGGGCAGATCGCCCGCGCCGGCTGGAAAGCCCTGCCGATTTTCCAAGGGGGCGGGTCGCCGCTCGTTCGTCGTGTGCCGAAGCGCGGCTTTACGAACATCTTTGGCTTAGTAGTGGCCGAGGTGAACGTCGGCGACCTCGACGAGCTGTTCGATGCCGGTTCGGCCGTGACTCCCGCGATCCTCAAGGAAAAGGGCCTCGTCAAGGGGCGGCACGACGTGCTCAAGGTGCTGGGCGACGGCGAGGTTTCTAAGAAGCTGACCGTTTCGGCTCATCGCTTCAGCGCGTCGGCCAAGGAGAAAATCGAAAAAGCTGGGGGCACAGCCACGGTCATTCCTGGGCGAACATCGCTTGCCGAGAAGAGATCCCTGGCCAAAGCCGCCAAGAAGGCGGCTTCGAAGTAGTGGACTCTTTACTCGGCGGCCGGAAAATCCGTTGCCGCGGCCAAGATGTGCCCGATGCCTGGCGAATGGCCCGGTGGACGGATCAATGACCCTCAGCATACGGCGCTCAACCATACAACCTTCGGCAGTGCGACGCCGGCAAACACGCATAGCCCAACCCGGATGGATTTGGTAATTTGGCGAGGTTGTGATGCGCGGGCGGGGCATGGCCTTTGCCGGCCGCCGATCAACCGACAGGACGGATAGCGAGCCATGTGGGAAAAATTCCGAGCGATCTTCACGATTCCCGAATTGCGGCAGAAGATCTTCTTCACGCTGATCCTGCTGGCCGTGTTTCGCATCGGCTATCAGATTCCGCTGCCGATCATCAATCAGGCGCATCTCAAGGCGAGTCTGGAGCGGCAGGGCGAAGGGGACTTCTTCAAGTTCATGCAGCAAGTGTCGGTGTTCAGCGCCGCCGATCTGCGACGGATCACGATCTTCGGCCTGGGGATCATGCCCTACATCTCGGCCTCGATCATCTTGCAGCTCCTGGGAAGCGTCTATAAGCCGCTGGAGGATCTGCGCAAGGAGGGCGAGACGGGTCGCAAGAAGATCAATGAATACACGCGGTATCTGACGGTTCTGATGTGTTTGATTCAAGGTTGGGGCTGGCTATCGACCCAGGTTTATAACAATGGACCGGAGAGCATTGCCCCGGACTTTACGTCGGCTCCTGGCACCGGCGCGATGCACTGGAGCTGGTTCATCACCTCGATGCTCATCATGACTTGCGGCACCCTGTTCGTGATGTGGCTCGGTGAGCAGATCGACGAATTCGGCATTGGCAACGGCATCAGCCTCCTCATCATGGCGGGCATCCTGGCCCAGATGCCCAACGCCCTGATCGCCTTTTTCAATCCCAAAACCTTCAAGGCCACGCTGACCGGCTTCCGCGATCCGGGGGTCGAGCACGTCATCGTGCTGGCCATACTGTTCGTTGTCGTCGTCGCGGGAGTCGTCTTCATCACGCTCGGCCAGCGCCAGATTCCGACGCAAAGCGCCAAGCACGTTCGCGGCCGCCGTGTCTATGGCGGCAACCGCCAATACCTCCCGCTGCGGCTCAACCAGTCTGGCGTCATGCCCATCATCTTCGCCAGCAGCTTGCTCATGCTGCCGGCGATGCTCTTCGGCGGTCTGGCCCGGCTGGCCCAGTCGAACTCAGGGGGCGGAAATGCCTGGGAAAAGGTCTATCTGGCGCTCAGCACACTCCAGTCCATGTTCGCCAGCCACACGTCATTTGTTTACAACCTGGCCTACGTCGGTCTGATCTACTTCTTCAGCTATTTCTGGATGGCGATCACCTTCAATCCCAAGGAAATCGCCGAAAACCTGAAGGATTTCGGCACATTCATCCCCGGCTACCGGCCCGGCCGCCGCACGGCCGAATACCTCGACAAAGTGATGGTCCGAATCACCTACGTCGGGGCGGCGTTCCTGGCGCTGGTGGCGATCGTCCCCACGGTCATTTCGGGCCTTCTGAATATCCAGCCCAACGTCGCCAGCTTCTACGGCGGCACCGGGCTTTTGATTGCCGTCAGCGTGGCTTTCGACCTGATTCAAAAAATCGACAGCCACCTGGTAATGCGCGACTATCGCGGCCTGCTCGAACAGTAAGTTGTCAGTTGTCGGTGGCAATGGGCACTCGTCAGTGGTAAAAACTGCCAACTGACAACTGACCAATGACAACTGACCGCCATGCTCATCGTATTTATCGGCCCCCCGGGCTCGGGCAAAGGGACGCAGGCCAAGCGGCTCTTGTCGCACTTGCAGATTCCCCATCTCTCGACGGGCGAGCTCCTCCGTGACGCCAAAGACCGCGACACTTCGCTCGGGCGTCTGGCGGCCCAGTACATGAACCAGGGCCGGCTGGTCCCCGATCCGCTGGTCTTGGAAATCGTGGCCGAGTGCCTCGCCAAGCCCGATTTCGCCAAGGGCTGCCTCTTTGACGGGTTCCCGCGGACGCTCGAGCAGGCCAAGTCGCTCGACCAGGCGCTCGCCAAACGCGGGACGCCGCTGGCATTGGTGCTCGAACTGGTCGCGGACGAGAAAGAGCTGACCCGCCGCATGCTGAAGCGGGCCGCCGCCGAGAATCGTGCCGACGACAATCCCCAGACGATCGCCCAGCGGATGCAAGTCTATAAAAAGCAAACTGCGCCGCTCGTTGACTATTACCGGAAGCATGGCATTCTGGCGACCATCGACGCGCTTGGCACGCCCGACGAAGTCTTCGAGCGCATCCGGGCCGTCGTCGATGCCAGGTGACGCGCGGCCGGCTTATAGGCTGCTGGCCGCGCCCGCGCGAGCATGCATAACATGACCTTTGTGGTCTCCGCCCTTTCGTCTCGTCTGCGGATTCCATTGCAAATTGCGATGGAGCAATTGCAAGGTGCAAGTTGAGCAGCGAGCCAACGCCGTTTGGCTGCCTGCGCGAGGCGCGCGGAAAATATCAACGCCGCGGCCTGTGTCAAGAGGCAATCCGCGCGCAATTTGCGGCGCCAACAAAGTGGCTTTGTTGGCTTCGTAAATCGGTCGTATAATGCCCCTCGCACCTTGGGACGTACACTTGAGAATAAGCGCCGTGATGTGAGCGAAAAACCAGCCGCTTCGCAGGAACTCCGCCACCTCGGGAACCTAGCAGCCGTGTTGTCCGTACGACCGAAAGTCGCCGAACTTGCGTTTCAGCTCTTTGGGCGGGCCTTGCACCCCGAGCTGTTCGAAGTGCATAAGTCGCGGTCGCTCACGCGCGGCGATTACACGGCCAGAATCGAGATCACGACCGCGGGTCACGTGGTGACGTGGCGCTATCGCGGCCTCACGCTCACCGAGGTTGCTTGCTCGGCCCAGCATCCGCTTCCCGAGCGACGCCGGCTCCTTTCGTATCGTCTGAAAGGGGAGCGCAGCGACCGGGTCGAATGCCGCGGTGGGATCGTCTATCAGACGAACTTTCAGCTCGAGTCGGTCGCGCCCGAGCTATTCTGGTCGTTCCAGGAAGAACTAACCAAGGACGGAGATAAACAAGGGTTGATCCATACGTTCGATTCCAGCGGACGGATGGCCCTGGGGGCGATCAGCTATATTCACGCCGAAACCCGCAACCGCAGCCTCCTGGTGCAGGCGTTTCACACATTTCCCGATGATTATGCGATCGTGAAGATCCAGTCGGTTTTTGAGCTGCCCTAGCACGCGTTTTGGCTTGTCTTTTGGTGGTGGCCCTTCTTTCGCTCGCTTGCTGACTGTGCTAAGCCGCAGGTAGCAAGAATTTTCTTTTGTTGCCGGGAAGATTTTGCCTCGGGCCGCCTATTACCAGGTAGGAGCACCACGGTGCACCTCGCAATGCGTATCGACTGCGCACTTCGGGCGGACTGCGACACCAGGAGACCTGCCGGCCATGGCAAACAAAGCACATGCCGCGACGATGCGGCGACTTTCCGAGCGTTATGGGATTCAAAGCGGTCAATCGTACGATCTGGCGGGTGGCGACCTGATTATCGAGGTCGAAACGGCCGCCACGGTGGCCGACGGCATTCGCAAGCTTCTCCAGGCTGGCGGCCGGCGATTCATCGCCATGACGAACCAGGAATCGGTGCACGACGCCCTGCTCATCGCCCGCGCCACGGACATCGGCGTCATGTCTCCCAAGGGGGACATCGTCAAGGAAGCGGGCCGCTAGTTTTCGCGCTAATCCTCGCGCACTGGCTCATAGAGCAGCACGTCATCGACCAGCAGCGTCGTCCCCTTTGGAGCGACGAAGTGCAATTCGTCGGCCGACTCCAGCTTGTCAGTCGCCAGCTCGATGGTACGCTCGGTCCACTTGTCTGGTTCCAGGTCGCTCAGTGCGTGCTCCACGCGCTCGTTGGTGCGGCTGTTGCTAAGCGCAATGTCCAGTGAATTGCCGCCGGTAAGCGCGCACGCAAATCGCAGTCTCGTTGACTTACCCAGCGGCCGCTCTCCGCGCAGCGAAATCCGGATCCAGGGCCGGCCTGTGGTCTTGTTCTCGATCGACCGGGCTGCCTTCCATGTGTTTGGTGGCACGTGCGGCACGATCTCAAAGTCGCCCGGCCACTCCGCTCCTTGCTTGCCCGTGTCAAACCAGCCGGTGAAGACAAACCGCCTTGGAAACGGTTGCTTCTCATCCGCGGGAGCGGCGTCGTAAAGCACGACGTCATCAATCCGCACGGTGGCCGTCGGCGCGCCGTAGAACTGAATGTCGTCGATCCGCTCATCTTTGGCGAGCGCACCGCCGCTGCCGTCGGTGCGACGCATCTGGGTCATATCGACCGTCGCTTCGCGCCACTGGCCCTGCGGCAGGCCACGCAGCGTCAGGTGCCGATGGTAGCCGCTGGTAAGCGTGTAAAGCTGCACGCGCAGGGTGTCCGTCCCCTCGAGCTTGTAGCGAAACGAGAGCCGTGTTTGCTCACCCATTGGCGGCCCTGGGACTGGATTAAAAATCACCGCCGAGTAGAGCGACGCGTGATCCCCTTGCAAGTCGTCAAAATCGAGCGTGAGCACGCTGCGGCAGGCCCGTGAGCTGCCGGGGGGCACGTCGGTCTTCTCCAACCGCCCCGCGAGCCACCACCGCTTCTCGATGTCCGTTTCGTAGTCCTCGAAGACGTGCACGCGCCGCGGCAGGCCGCCGCGCTCGACGAGCTGGGCGACATTCGTCGACTCGCGCAGCGTGGTCCGTTTACCGAACCCCGCAAGCCGCTCGACAAGCCAGTCGGCGAACTTCTCGTCGGCCAGCTTTTTCGCCACGCGGGCGTTGGGTTTGCCAGCCTGCTGGGTCATCAGTCCCTGATCGCTGATCTTCAGGCAAACGGGAGGCGATTCGTCTTCTTTGGATTGCGTGGCCACGGCCGCGGCCACGGCGTCGTGCAAGGCCGGCCTTTCCTCGTCCGCTAATTGGTACAAGAGCTGAAGCTGCTGCGTGAGCATCGTCTGCGCCGCAAACAGCCGGTCGCGCTGATCCGGCGACAGGGCGTGCTGGTGCGTCAGGTCGAGGGGCACATAGGTCAGCGGCACTCCCGACGCCAGCACGGCCTGGGCCGCTGCCACGTCGCTCTTGACGTTCCATTCGGGCTCAACTGGCGGGCGGCCATTCTGGCCAACCGCTAGGGCCCCGCCCATCACCACGATCCGCTTGATCCACGGCTTTGCATCCGGATACTTCTCGAGCAGGCGGGCGACGTTCGTTTGCGGCCCCACCACGAGCAGCGTGATCTCGCCTGCATGGGCCTTCAGCTCGCGGTACATCAGCTCGCAAGCGTCGTCCGCGATCGGCTTGGCCATTCGGCCATACAACACGGCCGGGTGGTAGCGGTACTGGTACTGCGCATCCACTTTCCCCTCGGCTTGCGGCGGCCGGCCCCAGGCGACCGGCACATCGCGACGATCGATCGCCGTCAGCAGGCGGCAAGCCATCCAGACCCGGGTTTCTGCGTCTCCGCCCGACGTCGTCACGCCCCGCAGCTCGACCTCAGGGCTGGCCACGGCAAGCGCCAGTGCAAATGCATCATCCAAATAGCTTCCCAGGTCGGTATCGATGAGAATGGGAATTCGCCGTTCCTGGGCGCCGACTGTTGATGCCGCAAGCAGAATGCAAGCGCCGACGAGAACCCTGTTCATGACTGCCTCCAACCTAGAGCGCTGAACGCATCCGATTGCAAATTGTCCATTGCCAAATGTCAACTGAAAACTTGCGGTGACCAATTCGCAACTTGCCAGCGCCTGCTCGACCTCCAACTTCCGACGCCCGATCCCGATGCTCATTCGCCCCTACCGGCCCGCGGACCTGCCGACGCTCAAAGCGATCACGGTGGCAGCGTTCGACGGCGTATCGATCGACCAGGGGATCGAGCGCGAGTTCGGCGAAGTGAACGGACACGACTGGCGCTGGCGGAAGGCCCGGCATCTGGATGATGACGCCGATCGAGCGCCGGAAGGAATCTTCGTCGCCGAGTACGAGGGGCAAGTTGCCGGCTACATCACCACCTGGCAGGACCGGGCCGCCGGCATCGGCCACATTCCCAACCTCGCGATCACGGCCGAGTTCCGCGGTCAGGGGCTGGGCCGGCAACTGATCGAATACGCCCTGGACCATTTTCGGGCGTCTGGCCTGACGCACGCGAAGATCGAAACGCTGGTGCAAAACGAGATCGGCAACCACCTGTATCGCGCGCTGGGCTTTCGCGAAGTCGCCCGGCAAATTCACTTTGTGGCAAGCCTGGCAACGCCGCCGAATGGCAGCCACTGTGGAACGCAGCCACATTGAACAAGAAACAGAAGGAAACAAAGGGAACAAAGAAGCTTGCAGGAGCGTGTAGTTTTGATTCTCTTTGTTTGCTTCGTTGCCTTCTGTGCAAACTTTTTGGACACGACTTTGGACAACTTTCGATGAAGATCTCGTTTTTCGCTGTCGCCCCGTTGCTTTTGTTCGTTGGCTCACTGGCCAGCGCCCAGTCGCTGGCCGATCGTCTCCAGCCGCTGATTCAGGGGCATCAAGGGACGGTTGCCGTCGCGGTGAAGCACCTGAAAACGGGCGAGACCTTCGCGCACCAGGCCGACACGCCGATGCCCACGGCCAGCCTGATCAAGCTGGCCATCATGGTCGAGGCGTACCGCCAGGCAAACGAAGGCAAGATCAATCTCGATGACAAGGTGACGCTGGCGGCCGACGACAAGGTTCCCGGCAGCGGGATTCTCACGACGCATTTCTCGGCCGGCACGACGATCGCCCTGCGCGACGCAGTGCGCCTGATGATCGCCTATTCCGATAACACGGCCACGAACCTCGTGCTGGCCAAAATTGGTCTCCCTTCGACCGCCGAGACGATGGAGCGGATTGGGCTGCCCAATACCAAAGTCCACAGCTTCGTCTATCGCCCTGGGAGCACAATTTTTCCCGAGCGTAGCAAGGAATTTGGCCTGGGGAGCACGACCGCCGGCGAAATGATCACGCTGCTCGACCAGCTGTATGCCAAAAAACTTGTAACTCCGGCCGCGTGCGACGAAATGCTGGCCCACCTGCGGACTTGTGAAGACAAGCGGATCCCCAAGCTCCTTCCTGCGGGGACGAAAGTGGCGCATAAGACCGGGTCGGTGGCCGCGGTTCGTACCGCAGCCGGGATCATCGAGGCCAAAAGCGGTCCGATCGCGCTGTGCGTGCTAACGCGCGATAACAAGGACCAGCGGTGGACCGACAACAACGCCGCGGAGGTGCTCACGTCGAAGATTGCACTGGCGGTCTTCGAGCACTTTGAAAAGGGGCAGGCGGCCGATGCGCGGAGTCCCGAAGTCCTGCGCGAGGGGGCATCGGGCGAGCTGGTCCAGTCCGTTCAGCGCACACTCAACGCCCGCCTCAGCCCCTCGCCCGATTTGTCGATCGACGGCGATTTTGGCCCCGCGACGAAGGCGGCCGTGAAGGCATTTCAGCGGTCCAAGGGGCTCGAGGCGACCGGCGAGGTAGGGCCGGAGACCTTCGCGGCCCTGGGGGCGCTCGTCGAGGCTGAAGCGGTTCCCGCGCCGGAAACGATCAACTCGGCCACGGTGCCC
>Ga0065705_10104260_pt1 | contig 26734 bp, 18 predicted proteins | sample SwibulcommuniRL2_FD_59092 | JGI IMG/M metagenome (GOLD analysis project Ga0065705, IMG submission 59092) | Bulk soil microbial communities from switchgrass field near Rose Lake, East Lansing, Michigan, USA - RL2 Bulk Soil v2 (version 2) | ecosystem: Environmental > Terrestrial > Soil >...
CGCCGGGGCGCTCATCGAGCCGTCGGCCTGCCGGCAGGAGGCGACGCCCTTGCCGCCCTTGCCGCCGACCATGGAGCCTTCGTGACTTCGGGGAAGATGAGAACGCACTCGGCCCGCGCGAGAAGCTCCCGCGAAATGCCTTTGTCCGGAGCGCTCGAGAGGGAGTCGAGAACCGTAAAGAACTTTTGCAGAGTTTCGTTGTCATTCTTGTCCAGGGTTCCCGACTTCTCGTGATCGGCGAACAAGACGGAGACGCCCACCGATAAGACCGCAATCAAACATGAGTGAAAGAGCGATTGCTGGTTTTTTTATGACCTTCCTCCTTCTTCCCTTCTTGATAGGTGCTTCATAAGTTCCTCAGCCACGGGAACCACGGGAAAACGCTTCTTCGAATCAGAACGACGGCCACGGTTCGCAGCATCCCACCCCTCGGGATCGCGCGCGCGTACCGAGCAAACCCCTTAGATTGAATTAAGTACTTTTCCCTAGCTGCTGACCTGCCTTGTCTTGAGCGCAGGCCCTGCGTCGGCGGGAGGCTTCATTTTTCCTTTGGATTGAGATGCCTAAATCCAGGGTATTCCTCTGATAGTGTCTTGATACAAGTAGGGCATCCATCGTTGCTCGTCGCGATTATCGCGTCCAAGAAACCTTCAGCGCTAAACTCATCAGCGCCGAGAAGCTCCGCGTGAACATAACCTTCACCGGGTATCAACACATCGGACTCGTCCCAGGTAAAACCCGCAGGTTCTGGCGTGAACCGGCCAAGTTTGTAACCCTTTGAAATAAGGCGTGGGAAATCCTCTAGGACTGCATAGGCGCCTGGATGGCTCGCGTTGACAATCGCTTTGTATTCCCAGCCGGTGGCAGATTCTTTCCAACCCACGGCTAGGCTGATGGTCGAGTTTTTCGGATTAATGGTACGGCCTGGCTTTTGATAAATGCCGTTGTGTTTTGGCGTGTTTGCGATATCTTGAATGGATTTCTGAATTCGCATCGCCTCGGCCTTGTTCGGCCAAGGCACTGAAAGAGGTTCAGGGTCTATAACGGGTGTACGTCCTGGCCTCAAAGCGTTTGTGAATTCGGCAATCCCTCCGGTGATTTCTATGAGAGTCATTGGTCCGGTGATCCACATTCGAGATCTTTCTACCATTGACTGTGGTTCGCCAAATTCATTCTCGCCGGTATAGGCAGTCATGATCTCATTGATTCCGCTTGCCTTGCCGACAAATGCTAATGCTTGCTCATCCCAGCTCGCATCCAACTTATCCCTTAGATCGACAGAATATTGGGCCCATTCTTCTAATCTCCTGTTGATTCCAAGCGACCACCCTGCTGATTCGATGAAGTTTCCACCCTTCATCGCAGCCCACGCGTTCTCAGAATCTTCGACTCTGTTCTTTAAGTAGGTATAGGCCACTCCATAAGGAGAGATTGTCCAGAAAACTTGACTCGTGGTATCTCGATAGAAATCCCACATCGGCTCGGCATAATTCGAAAGAAGCGTACTGGACGTTGTGCTTGTTGCGGGAGCAAAGCCCTCTAGCTCGCTGTCAATGTCAAGAGGCTTAGCAAACACAAGCAACCCTGGAAAACCGATGCATGTCACACCTGGTTGCTCACACTCCGAGCTATCCTCTGTAGATTGCAATCCTCTTCGGTCCGTGTGATTGATGGGGTCTCCAGAGGCGAACTGAAACAGTGGGTCCTGTGATGCAGCTCCCATTGGGTCTGGGGAAATAAACGCAAAGCTCTTTGCGTCAAGATATCGAGCCAGCATGAAGTTCCACCCACTTTCGCCGTCACGATAGTTCGCTTGGAACCCCAAATCGGTAGGCAAATCAGCGCCAGATCCTGCTGGCCGTTCTACAGTAAGACCGTAAGCCCGATATGCTCTGTAGGCAGCCTTACCAGGATCCTGATCCATACCAACTACCGGTGAGTCCTGGTGGTTCACGGCGAAGTACTTCATCGTTCCGTCAGAGCCGCTAATCGTCTGCAATAGCGTGTTCCCGAGCGCAACGTTGTATCCGATGGCCGATACATTGTTCGCATCGTCAAGGACCAGTTCCGCCAGCGGTAGTCGATCGAGTCCATAGACAAACACACGATTGCCATACTCGACACGCCGGCCATCGTATGCCGGGACCACATCGGTCGATTGGCCATCGATGGTCAGGCTAATCAGTCGGTTCAACCCGTCGTACCGGAATGCGTCTTCACCCTGTGTGACGCGGTTCCCAAAGACATCGGCCTTGAAGACAGTCTCGGTGCCATCCCACCACTTGAGCGACGCCAATTGACCAGTGGAGCCGTAATGCAGCTCGTAGGAATCCGACTCGGTCGGTCCTTCTACGCTGTCCACCAAACCGAGGTCGTTCCGATGAAACATCCACCTGTCCGTCCCGAGCACAGGTGCGTATTCTGTATACAACTGCTCCCGCTGATCATACGTGTATGTAAAGTCGAATGTATCATCGATGGCATCATCGACCTTTGTTATGTTTCCACGACTATCCCGCTCCAAGGTAACGGAATACTCTGTATTGCCTCCATGAGTTATCGCTCGGGACCGCAAGTTGCCAAGTTCATCGTAGACATCATCCCACAATGCACCGTTTCCAAGACCTGCATGGGTCGTTCGACCGGTTCCATCGTAGGTAAGATCCTCCAGCACGGCGCCACGATCACTATCAGCACGCTTGAGCCGTCGGGTGTCGTCTTCGCGCGTATACTGTAAGGTGCCTGGCCCGTTTCCATCAGCATCGATGTCGGGGTAGTCGACCGACTCGAGATCACCATTTGCATCATAGTGGTATTCGGTCGTGAAAGTGGTTTGGGTGCGCCTGATTGCTTGGGCGACGGTGAGCGGGCGCCCCCTTTCATCGTACGTATAATCCCAGGTACCTCCAGCGTCGGCTACGTGTGTGAGGTTGCCACCTTCATCGTAAGAGTATTCTTCCTCCACCATCGGTCCATTCCGTCGTAGTAGTTCTCCTCTAGGCGAATATTGGAGGGTCAGATCTTTTCCCGCACCGACGAAGGTTCGCATCGACTCTTTGCAAACGTTATCATCGGCATCGTATTCGAGAGAGTGATGGGCTCTTACCTGGGAAGACCAATCCGCAATCAACCGACCGAAGCCGTCATACTTGAACCTGTAGCTGACTACTGAGGGGCCGCTATCTCCCCCCATGGGGCGAATTACTTCAACCGGACGATCGTCCTCGTCGTACTTGCGAGTGACTACTTCCCAGTCTCCGGAGGAAGTTGCGGGTGGCAGCCACTCCTGTTTCACTCGATTGCGTGAATCGTACTCGAGCTTACGCACGAACCCGTTCGCATCCTGGACGGCATTCAAGAGTCCGCTTTGAGTGTGACATATCTTCTCTTCGCTGAGCAGGGAAGCTCCGGTCGCGACGGGAGAGTCACCCATGAAGGTACCTTTGTCTATTGCAAGCGGCAGGCCGTCCGGCGAATAAGAGATGAGAGTCGTTTCCCATCGCTTGGCCGTTTCGTCAGCGAGAGATGCGACGAAATTAAGGCTGTCACGCAGATCGTGGCCGTATACCTGCCGACTACTCGGGGTCTTGAGCTCGATTTGGCGATCCAGGGCATCGTAAGTCATTGCGGTACTTAAACCGCGTCCATCAATCGTTTCCACTACATTTCCATTGCGATCGTAATTCCACCCGCGGCTCGTCCCGTCGGGCAGTTGCCGCGTCCGGAGGCGATCTATTTCGTCATAAAAGAAGCGAGTCGTATACCCTCTCTCGTCCGTCGCGGTCTCCAGCGCACCCCAGGGATAATAGGTTTGAGCGATTTCTTGCCGGCGGCCATTCTCATCTGCCGGGAATACGATTTTTTCGACCTGGTTCATGGGCGTGTACACAATACTGGTACGGAACGGGTTCGGACCGCCAACGTTCCGGACACAATTGAATTTGGCGGACGAGGCGTTCGGTGAATCATGATGAATCAGGTTCCCGACTAAATCGTAGAGATAGCGGTCCCTCAAGTCTCCTACAGCAGAGGAGCGTATCCGATCCGTTACACGTCCGTGGCCGTCACGTAAGAAGCTGGTGACCTGTCCAGCCTTATCTCGGTACTGACTCAAGAAGCCTGATCGGTCGTAGGCGAATTCCTCGTAAACGGTCGCCGATGCTTCGAAAGGATTGCCCAGATCCGCGGGGTATCGTCGTGTCAGGTGATCCAAGGAATCGTATGCAAACGCGACCTTCCCTCCCCCAGTCCTCCTGTACCCGATTAGCCGGCCTTTGGTGTCGTATTCAAAGTCCTCGGCCACTCCGGAAACTTCCGGGGTCACGGAAGTTTCCGTAACCACCTCACACATGGTCGCGTCCCACTCTTGCTTCGTAACGCGACCCATGAGATCCGTACTCACGTCGACCTCGAGGCCTTCCGGGTCCCGATAGCCGTCGATAGCGCCCTTCACATCGTAGGTAAGTGATTGCTCATAATTCAGCGGGCCGAGCTGGTAGAGTGTATTCCCCCTAAAATCCAGCACGTCATAATTGCGATAGCCGCGTGGGCTTTCCCGGTACAGTCTTCGCCCAATCCGGTCGTATCCATAGTGCCAGGCGATTTCGTTTGCAGAGCCGGCTCCCTTGGTGTACGCGCTTATACGTCCGGCATCGTCGTACTCGTATCGACTTGTCGTGGTGTTGCGTTCAACGAGCGTGCTCAGTCTCGTCGAAGAATCGTAACTCATCAACTCGAATGATGTTCTCGTCCCATCAGAGCTGCTCGCACTTGGGTAATCGATTCGCCCGGGCTTGCCGCTCGCGGAGTATGTCACCCTCAGCGCGGCTCCGTTGGGATCCAGAATCTCCGTCACATTGCCGCGACCGTCATAATCGTATCGCGTCGTCGGCCAATCCGAAGGACATGAGAGTGTGTAGCCGGATGGGCTGACCTCAGCGCATACTTTCAGAGGCTCCCCCCATCCATTAACCTCTCTGACTTCCGCAAATCCTCTTCCATCCACTCGACGAACAGGGTGATCCCAGCGGTCGTATTCATAGCTGTACGATTCCAAACCGGAGCAGTCGATTCCCGTCATTCTTGACAGTGCGTCGCTCTTCTTGACCAGGTACTGTCCGAGGTCATTGACCCAGAACTCCGATTCGGAGCCGGATGGCTGGGTATCGTACCGGACTTGGGTGCCAAATCCCTGAAAGTCGGCAATATAGGTTGAGCGTCGCTTCCAGTCTCGGAGGTTGCTCTCGTACGCTTCCGGGGTTTCTGTGTTGAAGTAGGTCAGCGATCTGCACTGAATATCCGAAGCTCCATTCAGCCGGTAATCTCGAAGAAGAAGCCTGTTTCTCTCTTGATGCTCATCCTTGAACCAGTCGGCGTCATCCGTGAATCCACGCACCGTAGTTGGACCGTTCGGACCTTCAAACTGCAGAGGCATGTGCCGCGTCCCATCGACGAACCAGCCCGATCGAAATCTTCGATAGAATCCATCCCAGAAGGTGAAAGTGATGATGCGCTCTCCGCTAGGTGTCTCTGCGCCGTCAACATATTCGAACATGATTGACTTTTGCGCCTGGCGAAGGGATGTCATGGATCGATCGAAGAGCGGTCGCCCGATGTTTTCGTAAAGGTAATCCCTGCGTTCGAAACCAGCTCGTTCATCCGATATCAAAGCTCCGATTCCATCGTAAGAGTAGGAGGATCGAGAGCCATCAGCGCTCGTATGTTCGACCAAGCGGCCCATGGAGTCATAACTGAAGAGTTCGGATTGGCCTATTGGCTGAAAAAAGTCAGCTTGAGTCTGCATAGTCTTCAACAGTGGGGCATCTTCGTAATATGTGTATCGAGTTGGCACTCCATCCCACGTGATAACCGTGGGAAGCCCTCCACTATTGAACTCGCTGAAGGTGTGAACGCGTTCCTTCCCATTCCAGCTCTCGTGGAGTTCAATCAGATTGAATGGATATGTCTTGTCGTGGATGTAATCGGTTTCGAAGTAGGTTGAGCCATCGGAATTAAGTTTTGTTTCCTTGGCCTTCTCGAATAACCACTCCTCATCGTGATGCTCCCACTCGTCTTTGACACTTCGCTTCAACCCATCGCTTGTTTCGACCACGGTCCTGACCACGGTTTTGTAGGGTGTGGGATCATATTCCATCGTCACGGTGTGGGTCACAGGTGTACTCGAGCCGTCGTATCGCTCGACCCGAACCTTTCGCGTTACAAAATCTCTCAGTATCTCATCCGATTCGGCCTGGCTGTCCCACGCCGTTTCATCATCGGCGTATTCGTAGGTGGAACGCTCTTGAAGTGGGTAAAGACTGAAACTAAGCTCGGAGGCATACTCATCGATGCAAGAAGACACGCTCGCAGAATCGTCTTGGCGAATGCGATGTTCACCGAAGGGTTTCAATGTGTGTGGAAGGCTCGGCCGAAACGATCGATCCAGGCACGTGGGATGCTCGGGTTCGCGATCAATCGTGTCTCCATCCCAGACTGATTTCCCCCGTATCTCCCTACAGAGAACTGAACCCCGTGATGGCCCGTCCTGTTCGTACCGTTCCACGATCTGGGTGACTTCGGGCCCGGAGAAGCGCGATTCGGCAACGACTTCAAACCCAAGGAATTCTCGTTCCTTATAGTCCCATCGAGCACCTGCGTAATCGTAGTCGACGTACGGAAGAGCACCACGCCAGCCATCTTGCGTGGCGATTTGGTCGTTGAAGGTTGCTCGGCTCAAGACCCATAGAGGACTACCCTGCTTTCCTTGGATATCCTTCTTCAGCTTGTAATCAAGTTGTACTTGCCCGCCTTCTGGATAATTGATGGCTCGCAACGTATCCGGGTTCGAAATCCCAAACCTGTATTGAGACGCAATCGGATGGGAACCAGACAGTTCCGCAACGTCAGCACTTGAGATGTCGATTGCGGTTAGCTCAGTTCTGCCGTTCGCATCAGGATCAGCAAGAAAGCTCGCCGTCCCGCTGATTGCCGGGTCATTCGGGACGCTCAAATCCGTGTTCGTGACACCCACTACGCTCATACTGCCGGCAAGAGAGGGGAGACTCTGGGTGATCTTGATAAACGGCTCGAAGGAGGTACCATCATTGAACGCGACAAACTGGATACCCTTGGTCAAGGGGGAGTGGACCTCATTTGCCGCGCGGGTCAGCATCGTCTCTCCCTCGTTGCGGATGCTCGAAGTCTCTGTAGACCCGTCGAAGTTTGAGTACCAGACATCCTCTCCTGCACTACAATCACCTGTAGACTCGGGCTCGGGATCGGTAGGCATCACCTGTTCACACATCGACCATTCAGTGGATGCAGAGACAAGCAGGCAATCGTCCGCGGAGCTTACGGTGTCGTAGCTCGTTTCGTCCTTCATGACCAGATCCGGGAGACCGTTTTGGTCGAGATCGGGACCCAGCATGATGATGGTATTGCCCAGGCCCACAGCGTACCCCTCCTTCTTGCCGACATATTCAGTCCAAGAGAGCAGCCTCGAGCGCGATAGCGCTAGAACGGATGTTTGGCACGATGCAGGTCTTGTGGCGCGATCGACGGTGTAGGTCCACGGAGAATCAAAACCCATTCCGTTATTGACTCGTACCTTGAAACCGTAAACGCTTTCGTCCACCTGGACTAAATCGATGAGACCGTCTCCATTCATGTCCATGAAACCCAGTTTCAGATCGGATAGGTCGGAACGTTGGACGTCATCCGAAGCGAAGGTGGATTGTGTGGACGCGATGGAGAGAGCATTCGGACCGGTATCGTATTCTGAAAATGACCAAGCACTCATCGGTTGGGTTTCGAGACCTTGCCAGTCAGTCGCGCCTTTCGCGATTGCATAGTTGCCATCCGAGTGGCTGGACCGGGCAACGACAAGATCTTGCCTGCCGTCCCCATTGAGATCCGTCCATTCAAGCACCAGCTGATTGCTGGATTCGTGTGATAGCACACTTACTTTGGAGGATGTGCCCCCGGCAGTTTCTCGCCAGGCAATTCCTCGTTTTGAGAACATGTCATAGTAAACATCGCCATTTGCGAACGATATGCTCCCTTCGTGCGAGATGAGCGAAAATACCGAGACAGCGAGGAACAAGATACCCGTGATGATCGCAAGACCCCAACCCGCGGGATTCCAGGAATTGACTGCGCTGGCGGTAAAGAAAATGCCAATCACGCTTGAGACAATTGCAATCCACGCGATCGTGGTCTTCGCATTCGCAGCGACCGCTCCTGGGTTGTAACCGGCCGTGGTCATGTGCTTCGCTGCATTGACGCTGACTATATAAGATCCAAATGCTCCTGCTGCAGCTGCTCCGAAGCTGCCCCACCCTGTCAACGATGGAGTCGTCAGTAGCTTGTCGAAAGACACGCCCATTCGGACCGTGGAGTACGACTGGGACATGAACCTCAATGCCTGTAAGACCTCCGGTGGGGCGTGCCCCCACTGGGCAGCTGCATTGACCGTCGAGATTCCCAATCCAACCGCCGAGGCATAGCCTTCCCCCCTCGCGTCTCGCGTCAGGTCGGCGGCATCGCCGTACTCTCGCATCGCTGCATGTGCTTCGACGAAATCATTCGCCACCCCGGCCAGGCCGAGTCCAAGACCCAGTGCTGTCACCGGACCTGCAACCGATGTCTGGCCGGACATGTCGGCGGCACTCGGATCCGTGTTGTCCAAGACGCTCACGGCCAACGCCGAAAGGAATGCCCCACCGAGCTCACCGAAGTCTTCCTGGGAGCCTGAAATGATGTACCGGGTGAAAGGCAAGAAATCGTCAGCGTCGGGATCGAAGTACGAAACGTAAATGCAGGGATCGCCGTTCGCGATGTCTCTCAGTCCGTCGGTCTCGGCATCCGTGGCAGTGGGATCCCAGATCACCAACAAGCCCGAGATGACTCGGTCGAGGAAGCCGTCACCATTCATGTCAACGAGCTCGCTGAGTTTGACGCTAAGATGCTGAGAAGATCCAAGTTTGGTATTCCAAACTGATTCATAGGTCTTGGTGAGAGTGTCGCAGACAGTCGATCCAAGGTCTTCACAGTCGACGGACATGGAAAGCGATTCGATGATTGGCTCGGGCCTCGTGGTGCTTTGATACATCCATGGAGAGACGGAGATGCCGATGTTCGCTTCGTTCCAATACGTGCTGGAGGCCAATACTTTCTGGATGTCGCTTGGGTCCGTCGGATCCGAGTCCAAGCGATGGTACCAATTGTCCAGCGGAGTCTCCTGGATGTAGAGGCCAGATTCGGCGTAGAACATCCAGGCACTGTATCTGGTTATCGGATCGTCGTAGGCCTTGCGGGCATCGAACCCTCCATCGGCGTTGCGCAAGTGCACATAGATCTTATGAGTCGTCGTGTCATACGTGGGCCAGGGAGCGCTATCGTTGGTCTTGGTATGAATCCAATCAGGGACTCCGTCGTGGTTCCAGTCTCTGTAGGTCTGGAAAGGTGCGTAACCCGTGGCGGTCGCCAGGGTGAATCCATCAGGTATCTCAAAATTCGGCTCGCCGACCGTTTCAACAATCGCTGATGAGGAGGAGCCGTCTCCACGAGCGGGAATAGTGTCGCCCTCATAGTCGAACGTGACCGCCCTGTAACTTACCGTTCCATCGCCGCTCTCGTGCCTCCAGCTCGACAGCACGTATCGTCCGGTATACCGTTCTGCGGGATTCGCGTATTCGAGCACGACTCGTTCGAGAATCGTCGCAGCTGCGCACGGGGTGAAGTCAACGGTCGGCAAGTCGGGATAGGTTTCGTCTTGCGTTGGTTCGCAACCGTCGAGAAGCTGGATTTCCTTCAAAAGATGAGTCTGGCCTCGCTTGATTCCAAGTTGATAGCCGTAATGTCGGTTCTTGTCTCTGTCTTCGTAGATGAATCGAATGACTTTGTTCTGCCCTAAGACAATTGCTACTCGAAGTCGTTCGGCATTGCTTTCCTGGTAGAGGTGTCTGACAGTTTGCCCATGGCCGTTATGCTCTTCGGACAACAACCAAGCGACCGGTTTCCCGTCCCGCTCCAAGCGACTGGCGGCACTGCCCCCGAACGTCTGCACGACGCCTTCCAAGGGATCCGTTGCCTCCCAGGAAGTCTCCCTTTCTTCACCACTGGCCTTATATCGGGTTGAGCCGAGCGGATTTGTAAAGCAATCGAATTCAGACCACGAAGCGGCTGTCTTGCCTCGTTCTTCGCAGACGAGTGGCCCGCCCGGGTAGGCGATCCACCGATCGCTGAGGAACCTCTGACCCACTTCATTGCTGACAAGGTAGTCATCCGGGACTGCGTCTATGACATCAAAGCCTTCTCCGAGATTAAGCGTGATCATGGGCAGTGGAATGTCCCACCCCATTCCCAGAAGACCATCTCCGCCTTGGCTGTTGTAGTAGGCGAAAATCTTGGGTTGCAAATAGGCAGGTGGAACCGGGATCTCAAGCGCCATTGTCATCGCTCCCGTACGGGCGACGGATACCTGATCGGTGTTTGTCGGAAATGAATACAGAACTTCCGTCGAGCCTCCTGGCCGCTCCGCGTAGGTTCCGGTGCTTGCCGTAGCCCCGGTGGCGCCTTTGGAGGAACCGGTCAAAGGTACGGGATCGCTCCCGGTCGCACCCCCACCGAGGCTTATGAACACGGCGAAAACACAAACGACGATACTCATGACTCGAGGAATCGCTCTGCATCGATCAATTTTTAAAAGCGGGACGCGCGGAAGATGCAGTAGAGAGGAAGCCATGCCGATCCAATAGCTCTTGTGTGATGCAGAACGAGCTCTCATGAATCCTCCAAGTGCCGCAAGCAGCCTCGGTTTCGTGTGAACCATCCGTGAGAATGGACCGTGCGCCGAACCAAGAGGTAATCGCAACCATCACGCGACAGCTCGAACGCCCGGGCAGGCAGCCCAGCCTGAATCGGCTGACCCCTGTAGCCATCCCTCTCGATCAGTTTCTGGGTCTAAATAGTGAAGAAGTGGACAACGTATATCACAAATGTCATCGGACTAGAAAGAGCATTATTGAAGCTGCGATTCTCCGGGTGGATTCGACCGGAGCTGCGCCCGCAAGGAACCCGCGGCATTCCCTGAGTCAGCTATAGAGTACCGAGTCTCGATGTCGCAACGGCATTACGCGAGCGAAGACTATCAGGTGCTTCTCGGGAAGTACGGCATCACGTGTAGCATGAGCCGCCGCGGCAACTGTTACGACAACGCGGTCATGGAGAGCTTCTTCTCGTCGGTGAAAAGTGAGCTGGGTGAGCGATTCGAAAGCCACGGCGATGCCAAGATGGAGCTGTTCGACTACATCGAGGTGTTCTACAACCAGCGGCGACGGCATTCGACCATTGGACAGATCAGCCCGGCAGAGTATGAGCGGCGGACTCAGGCAGCGTAACTAAACTGTCCACCGAATCGGGGGAAGCTCACCAGCGACGGCGCGGCCCGTGCGGTGGCACGGCGCGAGTATTACGTCAGTACCGGGTACGACGCCGAGCAATCGCTCGCGGGCTTTTTTCCGGTGGAAGGCGGGACCATCGTCGTCTACATGAGCCACGTGTTCACCGAGCAGGTCGCCGGCACCGGCGGCTCGCTCAAGCGGAGCATCGGCAGCCACGTCATGGCGGAACAGATGAAGGAGATATTCGAGACGGGGCGGAAGAAGATCGAGCGATAAGAGGGGGCTTCCGGGGAGCCGGAGCTCCCCGGAAGCTATGTAATTGGAACTAGCCTTTCTCGGCGGCCTCCTTGGCTGCCGCAGCGGACATGTTGTGGTTGATCGACTGCATCAGGGGCTTGGCCGGCGGCGGGGTGTTCAACTTGGCGCCGGTCAGAATCTCCCGTCCGGAAATCGGCTTCCCGTACAGAGCCTCGTTTGCCTCCTTGTCGGGCTTCACGACCGCGCCGTCAAGCGCGGCGCCGACGAACAGGCCCTTCGAGCGGGACCAGGAGAGGATGCCAGCCTGCAGCATGGCATCGGTGCTCGCGTTGGTGGTGCGCCCCACCGGGCCGGCGGTTGCCGCGGCCTCGCCGCCGATCGTGAACTTATCCTTCAGCAGATAGTTCATCCCTTCCTTGTTCATGACCAACAGGACGAAGTCGGTGGACGAGCCGCCGAACTGGAAGCCGATGCTCGCTCCGCCGATTTCATACATCGCCGGGGCGCTCATCGAGCCGTCGGCCTGCCGGCAGGAGGCGACGCCCTTGCCGCCCTTGCCGCCGACGATGAAGGCGCCCTTATTGACGTTGGGGAAGATGAGAACGCACTCGGCCCGTGCGAGAAGCTCCTGGGGAATGTTCTTGTCCGGAGCGCTCGTCTGGGCGTCGAGAACCAAGGCGGCCTCTTGCAGAGTCTTGGCGTCCTTCTTGGCATCGTCATCCGCGAAAGAGACGCCCACCGGTAAGATCATCAGAAGCGCGAGTGAAAGAGCGGTTGCTAGTTTTCTCATGACCATACTCCTTTCTTGGTTTTCCGATCTTGGTTTTCCGATCCCCAAAAAACACTCACTTACCCTACCGCGCGCAATCGTGCCTGCCCATAGGGGAAAACCCGTAAGGTGGATCAGGTGGGGGGCAACCTATTGGGATTCTTCGGGTTGCGCGGAGCATCGGCAGCCGCGTTATGGCGGATCAGATGAAGGAGATATTCGACAGAGGACGAAAGCAGATCGAGCGATAAGGATGGTGCGCCCAGCAACTCCTGATTTGTAGACCCTCCAATTAGACCCATGACCTGCCTGGCCGATACTCGGGGGGTGTCGCATCAATGCCGGTACGACATCGCGAAGCGAGCCGCCGGCCAAATTAAGTCGCAGCATCACATCGAACCGCATCGCCTTCTCCCATCCTGCCTTTTGCGGTCTCCGAGTGATCCTCGATCCAGTGGAAAATATAAAATTGTTTGTGCGATCCGCACGGCTCCGGCGTTTTAACCATATAGAGACCCAAAAAAAGCCGACACTACGGGCGAGAGTTCATTCGGCACCGGGTTCGCCACACGAGAGGAGAGCGATCATGGCAAGAAAGGAAGCTCCATCTCTTAGCAAACGATCGATACATTTCGAGAGGCGTTCAAAGGTCGGATGGATGGATTTCAAGAAAAGCGCTCAGGCAAACAAGGGACTTACTGAGAAGAAACAGGAGCTCTTGTCACGCCTAGAACGGCCTATCGAGCTATATCGCCATATTCAGGCCACAGGGAATGCTGCTCCAACATCTTCACAAAGTTATTGCTTGACAGCCGAGACTTTCGTAGTACAAGGCGAACAATCACGCTGATAGCGGAGCAGCTCGCCTTCCAACTTATTTGAAGGCACGCACGCAATGAAACCTGATCTTGCGACCATCCATTCTATGCGGGCTGTCGCCGACCAAGTCTACCCGTTTGTGCCCACAACCATCAGCCTGGTAGACCTGATACGAAGACACAACTACAGGGACGAGGAACCTCGCTCCCTGACGAGGTTGCTGCGGCGCTGGAGTCCGAAGTACGGGGCGACCGTCTTCCGTATCCTTTGGCAGAACACGTTCTTGATGAAGATAGTGGGGCAGGTAGACGTTCAATTACCGATCGGGTTTGTAGAGAAGGATGTTGTGATCACGGAGAAGCCCGATACGGTCGATCGAGCTTTGGAGTTTGGCATCGTATTGAGTGCCAGTGATTTCGATGGCGCGTTCCTCTGTGAGGTATGGACGGATGAGGTGAAGACGCCGCTCATGCTCCCACTCCTGCCCAAGATTCAGGGAGTGGCCGAGGGCCCACCATCCGACACATCGAGAATGGTCGTAACCATTGGCTCCATCGCACCGATGATTGCCAAAATCGGTAGCGGCTTGCTCGTGTTTTCCATGGCTCGACCGATTCTCGAGCAGACGTACCACATTTTCTCCAACCCCGGGAGCCTGCCGCGGGATGCCGACGCGCTTTCGAAGAAATCAGTGTTGCTATCGCGTGTGAATATCGGGGCAGGAATCATTGATTTCTACAGTACGCACCTCTACAACGGCAATGACCTGACCGGCGAAAAACCTTCACCCACGGAGAAGTCGGAAATTCAAGCGTCACAAATTGACGAAGTCGTGCAATTCATCCAACAGACGCATCGGAACGAGAACATTGCGACACTGATGGGCGACTTCAACATCGACGCACGGGACGCAACCGTCGTAGCGAATGGGGTTTCGGGTTACGAAGCTCTCACAGCGGCTTTGGCAAAGGTGGATCTCTTCGACATTTGGCCCTTTCAGTTTCCTCTCAAGACGAGCATCCCACCCGGAATAACCGTCGTAGGTAATGATGAAACGGCCACGCTTCCGGGAAGCTGTACGCCCCTGCCCGCTCCGCCCTCCGAGCCTGGCTTCTGCAATGAAGGCGTTCCCTCGACTTCAGGGGGTGGACGAATCGACTATTTGTTCGTCGAAAAGTCAAAATCATCGCATGCAATGAATCTTGTCGTCGGAGCAGTACTCCGGAAGTACTTTCCCCGAAGCGGGAGCTATCCCCTGTTGTCGGATCATCTGGGTTTGGCATTCAACTTGATCTGCAGCCAGCCCTGATGTGAAAAGGGCACGGAGAGAAGCGGGAGTTCCAAATGGCTTGTTCGCTTCGCGACGCACTGTTTGCCATCGAGCCACCGGAGGCTGAGCCATATAGCGTGGACGACGCTCTATCGCGGGGGATCTGGCCGCCCCTGAGCAGCGGGCCCGATATCTCTGTTCGTGAGCTGGTCTGTCGCTTTGCGCCATTGGGGGCGGCTTTGCGGGTGGTTTTTAGCGGCGGCCCCAACGCGTGGAAGCAGATCGACCGGGCGAAGATCGTCGTGCAGGTCAGGGATCGCATTCGCGATCCTGGGATCTTGCGACAGGAGGAAACGGCTTTTTGTGGACCCTTTTCCATCCTCATTGAGTTCGCACGACGCAAGCCCCTACACTACGTCAAGGCGTTGGGTGAGCTCCTCGACACAGGCAAGTGGACGACCCTTACTGGCCGCGCAATCGTCGCTGACGAGAATCTGCGTGCGGGTCCTGCAGGGGGGATCCCGGAAGCGGACTGGATATTCGCAGCGACGATGCGCGATGACCCCGTCGTGCGCGAGGGTGTCATCAATGACTTGAGCCCTCCTCTCACGCCGTTGACCCCCGGCCTCGGCGAAGAGTCCCTTTCGATCCATATGTTCGCCGACGCCATGACCGACGTCTCCAGCGGATCCGCCGGTGGCAAGGACCTCCAGGGGCTGACAACATGGCACCCGATGGCCGACTGGACGCACGATGTGCTGAAGCTCAAGTACCACTGGGAAACCTGCTTTATCTCCGGCGAGCTGGATGCGTTGCTCGTAGCACAAAAGGCGATAGACGCGGGGGGCGTGGCGTTCTTGATGATCGACAAGAACCTCATCAAGAACGGAGGCAACGATCATGAAGAGGAAATGTACTTTCGTAAAGCCAGGCACGAGGCCCAGAAACCTGTGGGGGCAATGGAAGATGAGGTCCACAGCAAAGACGACGAGTGGCCCTGGCCGAATCACTGGGTGACATACCTCGGCGGCTTGACGCCGGGAAATCCTGGTGACGACGACACCGTCACGCTCCGGCTGTGGTCGTGGGGAGCCGAGTACCAAATGAAGGGGACGGCGGACTCCTTCGGAGAGTACCTGTACGCCGTTGTCACAGGAGTACCGTGGTCCTAAATCGGATCCCATGTGGCGTTGTGCTGCGAGTCTGGAGAGCGCCAATGATCAGCTATCGAACAGGTTTGGCGAAGATCGGGATTGCACCAGGGTCATCGGTTTCCTACCTGGGCTTCTATCTGAAGCCGAAAAGTCTTCGCCAGGCGATAGCCTGGATGGAAGCAGCAAGCCAGGAATGGTCGCAGATTTCCGAGATCTTTCTTGATCAGTTCTGGACCGATGAGGTTCAAGGCGTCGGTTGGGACGGATCTCACTGGATCTTTGCGGCAAATGCCAATCAATCCAAGCCCGGCAGCAACGACAAAGCCATTTATGTGTTCAAGCACGGGCAACCGCTGACGGACAACAACTGGGTGAGCATACTCAAGTTCAAGGATGTACCGCATCCAATCGCAGGAATGCGGGAGGATGAGCACTGGGGTCAGTTGTGCTGTGCCAATGGCCTCGTGTACGTCAGCCAGTTTTGGTCGGATGGCTCGAATGTTGTCGTTTTCAAGAATGCCAATGGTGTTCTTGAATTGGACCGCTGGATTGATCTCGAGAAAGTGCCGAGGTCGGCTGGTGCCGTTTCTGAGAAGGTAGAGTTTCAAGCCATTGACCCGTGGAAAGGGTTGCTTTACACCTGTTTCGGCGGCGGTGACATCCAAAAGTTCTTCATTCATGAGCCCCAGGCCGATGACGTCGGGAACTGGCACGGGAAGTTCACCGGAAGAGCGATCGAGTTCGAAGTTCCGGTTCGGCACGTACAAGGAGCCTGCTTTTCGCCCGACGGCTATCTCTACATTTCCTCCAACGTGAAACTGCCAGGCGATCCCCGGTTTCAAACAATCTGGTACTACTCGGTTCTAAACGGGCATCGCATGGGAGTCATCGGTGTGCTGGCTCAAGAATCTGCCGATGAAGACCCTGATGACCCTGAGCTGGACAACCTGGCTCAAGAACTTGAAGGCATCTGCTTCAGAGAGGTGACGGTCACAGGCGGAAAGGCAGCCCGGATTGAGGCCGTCCTATTGGAAAATCCTTCGGCAGCGCTGGACAACATCTTCTTCAAGACATTTCAGAGATCACGGCTTCTGTAGATCAACAACGCTTCTCGTGAAAGGAAAAATCTTGTGTCGCAAAAAATTCAAGAGCTCGTAAACAATGAACAGAAAGTAACGATCACGCTCGACGGCACCAAGGGGAGCGCTGTCCTGATGAACGCTGCCGGGACTCATCAATTGGTCGGAATCAATGCACGTCCGCCCAGTGTTACTGGTATCGCGCTTGCCTTGGGGGGATACATCAGCCTGAGCGACCTCAATGGAAAGGAAGGGACGGTGTTGCGGCACAATACGCTCACCGCCGGTTCTCCGGGCATAGGCGGAAGCATTTCCCTCGTTCCGGCCGGGGCTGCCTCCCCGGGGCTGTGGAGCATCCACTTGGAGGCCAACGGTTCACACATCAGGGTCCGGGACGCGAATGGAAGTGATTCGTTCCATCTTGACGGCGACGGCGCAGCTCTTGCCCTGCGCGGCAAGCACAGCCAGATCTTCCTCGGAACTCAAGATACTTTCGCTCCCACAGGCGGCATGATTCACCTCGGTGCGGATGCCGCCGGTGGCCAGATCCGAATGAGGGGTTCTGACCCTAATGATCCGAGTGGTCTCGCCTATATGGAGACGATTCTCATCGACGGCCAAAAGGGCGACATTGTCCTCAAGAACGCCGACTGTGCGGAAGAATTCGACGTGGCGCAGAATGACATCATCGATCCGGGAACGGTCGTGATCATCGAGGACGGTTTGCTGCGGGCAAGCACCGTTGAGTATGACAAGCGAGTCGCGGGGGTCATTTCGGGTGCCGGCGGACTCAAGGCGGGTATTACCCTCGATAGGAGAGTTTCGGCTGAAATCAGGATGCCCGTGGCCCTGCTTGGCAAGACCTTCTGCAAGGTCGATGCGGATTACGCGCCGATCGAAGCCGGGGATCTACTGACCACCTCCGCCACTCGTGGTCATGCTATGAAAGCATCTGATTCAGCGCGAGCGTTTGGAACGGTGTTCGGAAAAGCGCTGAAACCACTAGAAAAGGGATTGGGACTCGTACCTATCTTGGTAGCGCTTCAATAGCCCCTCAAAGGTGTCGTTAGGAAGCCTTCCTCCTGCAGAATCCGGTGAATCAGACGGATCCCTTGGGACTGTGGACGGTCCAGATCGGAGGGACAGTAAACTGGAACCTGCCGCTCCTGGGCAAGTTCGGGGGAGCCGGAAGTTTCTATGGTGGACTGGTGTTCAGCGGGTCGGACTGGGGCGTGTTTGGGGGCGGCGGCATCGGGGGCGGAGCGAGTATTGAATGGGGATACAGCGGCGAAGGATGAGGGTGCTCCAGGGGATATTCATGCTCCTTGGACTCGGCTTTTGGCTGGGAGCCACTGGTCTTTACGGTCACTACGAGAAGACCCGTCCTTCGCAGCCGGATCCGGGAGCGGGGAGAATCTACGCTTATCGTCAAATCGAGCATGTCTTCTATCTGAATGCCCAGGAGCGCCTGCGCTGGCGCTGCTTGTTGCTGGCAACAGGTATTTGCCTTGCTGTGATGGGAGGTGCGGAACTCTACATGAGGCGCCCGGGTAAGCTTTCCCAGTCGCCACCGGAAGCCAGGCCATAATCGGAACCCAAGCGATTTCCGCGGGGGAGCTTGAGCGCCAATCCGCAATCAGGGAGGCGTTAGAGACCCGGAGGCAAGATGACTCGGTCGCAGATAGGCCGCATCAAGACCCTGTTTGCGATGCTCGGTTTGGGTCTTTGGATCGGGTCCGGCATGCTCTACTTTCACTACGCCAAGACCCGTCCCGAGCAGCCGGACCCGGACCCGGGGACGGGAAGGATCTATCTCTACGGCCAGGCGGGAAAGGACTTCTACCTCAATGCTGCGGAGCGCCGGCTGTGGCGGTGTCTGGTCTCCGCCGGCATCACTTGCTTCGCGGTGGCGGTGGGCTCGTATCTCTACGAGAGGCGCCTGGCCGCCGGAGCGTCGCCCCAGGGCGGCCCCACGACGCCTGCGGGCTGAGACGGGGAGATCAAGCAGCGCCCTTGTGGATCAGGCGATCATGGTGCGCCCAGCAGGAGTTGAACCTGCAACCTTCGGATCCGTAGTCCGACGCTCTATCCAATTGAGCTATGGGCGCACATCAGGGAAGGGTCGATTGGAGGCGGAAGTCTACCATATCTGCAAGGGTGAGTTCTCCTGCCTGGCTCAGTCCACCTGCATCGGATTTGGTCGTCGCTCGCCGCTAATGCTATGGCACCCCTCAATGAGCTGGCGCATCGAAATGCGGAAGCGTGGCGTGGAGACAGCGGGCGCAACGGGAGTCCGTTGCGCCCGCTTTGGCCTACGTTCGGCAGCCAAAAACGCAGCTTACGGAACCGTGAGAACCGTCAGGTGATCGATGGTCACGGTGTCCAGGCTGCTCTTGTTGTTCTGCGAGTTCGTATCCTTCACGTAAATGTAGAGGGTGGTAGTGCCGCCGGGCGGTGTGAAGCTGCCGGAGTCGGTGCCGCCTGAGATCTCGGTGGGTGAGCTGATGACCGCGCCGGAGATGTCGGTTCGCGTACCTGTCGTGCTGGTCGCCCACTGAAACTTGAAGTTATCCCCATCCGGGTTGTTCGGCCGCGATCCCTTGAAATGAAGCTTGTAGGACGAGCCGCTGGGGACGTTGTCGAAGCGCCAGTAGTAACTCAGGGCAGAGCTGTTGGTGCCAGAGGGCCCTTCCCGCAAAGTCTGAGTCAATTCCGTGGGTTGCTCGTCGGGTGCCTTGGTGTCGACGTAAGTTCCGGGGGGGACGACGGTACCGACCCCGCCGCTTCCCTCGCCGGCCGCCACCACGCCCTGCAGCGGGATAAGATAAACCCGGTCGACCGAGACGGAATCGGCTTGCGTATCGGTCATGGTCAAACTGTCGGACATCTTGATGCAGATGACCGTATTGGGAGAGGCGAGCACGCCAACGTTGCCTTCGAGCACCGTATCGTTATCCACTGTTGAGGTAATCGCCTGAATGACGGTAGGGTAGGATTCGGAGCCCGTGCAGGGTGCAGCTTGCTTGAATGCGACGAGGAACTGGAAATTATCCACCGCCGCCATCCCGCCCGCCGTCTTTTTCCCTTCCACCCGCACCTTGTAAGACACTCCCGGCAGGGCGTTCTGGAAAGTCCAGGCGACGTTCAGCCGCTGCTTGTTGCTCACGGGAAGCTCGGTGAACTGCTCGTACGTGTCATCGAGCGTTCCGGCCGCAATGTCCTCCTTCGCTCCACTGTTTTTCGTACCGTTGATCAGCTGTTCGGCCGAAGGGTTGACTCTCGTGGAGCATTCGAAGTCCCGGACGGGATCGGTGCAGCTTATCGTCCCCTCGAACAGACCGGCGCCTCTCGTGGGAGCGAAGAGCTTGTGGACGGAAGGCGAGGAGGTGTTCCCTATGATGGCAGGGATCTTGGAGAACGTGAGGGACGAATCCCCCAGGTAATCGAGGCCGTTGTTGACAAGAGGACCGCTCCAGGTTCCTGTCTTCCCGGCTCCCGTGCTCTTCCAGATGCCGGCATGCTGGCCCGGAATGTCTGTTGCCGAGGAGCAGCAAACCTGTCCGGAGAAGGCATAGAGAATCGAGCTGTCCTCCTGGGACATGGTGACGCCTGTGATACTCGGCTCACCAGGCGACGGCGGATTCATGACTCTCTCCCAGGCCCACGTTCCACAGCTTGTCCGCGTACCTAGATAAAGCCCTCCGTGAGGCAGTCCGTCTTTCCACAGGTAAGTCGTTCCGACGAACAGCGTGTTCGGACCATCGGGAAGCAGGACGGAAATGTTCTCGGCGTCCATGTCGGAGGTGCTGATTTTCTTCCAGGTGGTGGAGGGAGCATCGCACAGCTCCCACACTCCTCCCTCCCCCACGGGGTGAACGTCCAGCAGGTGAGGATCGCCGGCAGACACGTACAGGCGCTTCGATGCCGCGTCCTGCACGATGCGGAAGAAGTGGTTGCCCGTAGGGGACGGCTGAAAGTCGCTATCGGAGATTCTCGCCCAGGTGGATCCATTCAGCTTGTACACGCCTTTGGCGTAGACGGAAGCGTAGAACTGACCCGTATCGTCCTGAAGAAGCTCGATGCCGCCGGCACCGGAAAAGACAGACTGGTCTCCTAGCAGGCTCCAGGTCCATCCTGGATTGACCCCTTGGTTCAGTACTCCCTGGACAATTCCGGAAATACCTGGCCCTCCGCCTGCCGCGTCACCCGTGGCGACACCACAATACAGCTTGTTGGGGTCGTCCTTGTCGAGGACGATGGACGTGCAGCCGTCTTCGGTGATCGACAGGCCTATCCAGCCTTCTTTCGTGAACGTGGCTCCGCTGTCGTAGCTCACCTGGAGGGAATTGTCGAGATCGCCGTAGTAAAGCCGTTCGGAAACCCGAGAGTCCGTGGCGACCGGGTGTGTCAGAACGGCGTTCACTTCTCCGCGAGGCTTCCAGGATGTGATCGTGTTCGGAGACGTATTGACTTGATGATCGGAGCTGATCTCGACCCAGTTCGCCCCTGCGTCGAACGAGGCATAGCCCTGAGTCGAGCCGAAATAGAGAGTCCCATTTCCGGCTCCGCTGCCGATGGCCAAATCCCAGACCTTATAGTTCGAGTTGACCGGGTCGAAGTAATCACTGCGGCCAGGCTCCGGATCAACGGGACAATCGGTGAGGCACCAGAGATTAAGGTTATCGGTATGGTCGCCATGCTCGCCGGTGGAGCAGACATTGTTGCCGCAACAGCCAACGGCCGGAACGCCGGGATTGTACGTGTTGGTGCAATCCTTCGGACATGTATTGCAGTCTTCTCCGCGGCCTCCACAGACTCCATCTCCGCACTTGGACTGTGTGAGGTACCCATCGCGGACGTTGTCCTGGTATTGGCCTCGGGTGGACAAGGTCCAGGTTGTACCTCCGTTATCAGTCTTCCAAACTCCCTGGGAATCCGCGAAGTAGGTGAAATTGGAATTCTCGCTCCTGGTTCCAACATAAATCACTTGAGGGGGATTGGAGGTGGCGTCGACGGCCAGTGATGCGTAGCCTTCGACGGAAGGAGTCGGATACGCGCCGACGAATTTCGGCAGGTTGTGCACCGGCCGGACCTCCACCTCATCCACCCAGGTGCTGCCGGCACAGGTTCCTTCGTTTTCGAACAGGAGCTTAATCGAGGCGGCACCCGTCCGCGACGGCATCAGCAGCTGGAACTTCCTCCAGCCATTGTCCCAGCCCTGGTCAAAGCTCGAGGCCACGGAGACGAAGACCCCAATCTGCGCCCCTTCCTGACCCGTGTACCCTGGGAACGGAAGAGGATTGTCACCCAACGTGTCCGTGAAATAGTAAATCCGGGCACGAAAAGAAACTCCCAGAGAGCATCCGTTCGGTGTCTGCGAGCATTGCCCGGTCACCGTAGGGTAGGCCACCTTCGCCCAAACGGAGATGTTGTAGTTATTGCCGCCGCCTCCCTGGATCTGGATCGGGCCGCTCCAGACAGCCGTGGCTTGACCCGAACCCATGTCGATCCGCATCGAGCCGTTGGCGGTGTGTCCAACGCCGGAATCCCAAACCACCTGGCCGGAGCCGTACCGGAATACCCAAGAGCCGGGGCCGGTCTGAAAATTCGTGTCATTGCCCGTAATGATATTGGACTCATTTCCCCCGTTGATATTCGTCCAGGACATGCCGGGCCCGACGGTCGATGTGCTCTTATACACTCCGCCTCGCCACGAGTCGGGCTTCGCCCAACCCGAGCAGTCTGTCTCGACTTGAGGGGCGACGGTGAGAAACAATGTTTGCGAAGCGGAGTGGTGGGCCAGATCCTTGCATTGATACTGGTAGTTCTGGGCAGTCAGATCGGTACATGCTGGATTGGGAGGAACAACCATGTCAGCGGGAGGGCAAAGCTTCGTCCAGGTCCAATTCGTCGGGCCCGTATAAACCCCCTCATAGAGACCCGTGTCCGTGCAGGCGAGCATGCGTGAGGAGTTGGTAGGGTCCACGAGGATCGATTGGATGGAGGCGTTGGGAACAGGAAAGTCAGAAGAAACAACCGGGTTCAGGCACTGGTTATCCCAGCCACAATCCGTCCGGTAAACCTTGACCGGGCCAGCGACGCCTGGAATGGCGGCGTACACCACATTGGAATTATTGGGATCGATGGCCGTGACGCTCGTATTGAGGTGCGGGGTCACCGCCGCGTGCCAGGTAGCGCCGGCATCGGTGCTCTTGAAAATTCCCCAATAGACGATCTCCGGGTTGTTTGTATCCCACGCGAAGGATGAATTGTCGATGGAGAACGAGTAGTTGGGGGGCCGCCCAGGCTGCACCAGAGCGCTGTTCGCCATCTTCCAGGTCGAACCGCCATCTGTAGAGCGGTAGATGCCTCCCGTATCGGATCCCATCAGGACGATTTGGGGGTTGTTCGGCTTGACGGCGACGGCCACGAAATTGCCGCCCCCCCCCGGCCCTCGAGTTTGCCAGGTAATGCTGTCGACGCCCCGCGAATCCGTGGCAGGCAAAACCAACAGAAGGAGAATTCCCGTAAGGAATAGAAACTTCGAGCGCATTGTCATCGTGCTGCCCTCCCTGAAAGAAGTAATGTCACGGCGCCATGCGGCCACGATGCGAATATTCTGGTTTGCAATTGTTCGGGATAAACGAGTGGGGGAATTGCAGGATGGGTCCCCTTGAAGGCGAGTTGCATTGCAGCCCTCACGATCAGGAGATTGTTGCAGAGTGTGCGGCACGTTACCTCGCCGCGCAGATCATGTCAAGGATTTTGCGGACAATTCGCGGCAGATTTTCTTGGATGTTTTCTCATAGCGTGATCTCGACGGCCTTGCGGCCGACAGGTGCGCGTCGCGGGCTGAGGAGTTTTTCGTTGTAGGAGACGGAGGGCTCGAGCGGAACCGCGACGCGGAAGTGACCGCTTTCGAGCGGCACCTCGAGCCCGTGGTCGACCAGCTTCGACCTTGAACTCAAGTACCTGACTTAGTTTCGCGCAATTTGGCCGCGTTGATTCGTAGTCCGACGCTCTATCCAATTGAGCTATGGGCGCACACCAGGGCAGGGTCTGTTGGAGGCGGAAGTCTAGCACGTTTGACGGAGCCGAAGAAGTCTCAACCCCCGAATAATCCTGAAGGGCCAGAGCTGGTGGAAGGCTAGGACCCGCGGCCAATCTGCGCCGCTAACCCACTTGAAGTGAAGCCGTTGCGCGCCCGAGTCGGGGACCCTATATTCCCCAGGCAATCTGGGGGGGTGTCGTGTGGCCCGATGGTGGAAATCAGCGCTTGCCGGAATCATCGCCGCGGCGGTCTGCCTGGGCCTGCTCGAGTGAGTCCATGCCCGGGAGATTGCGGCTCGCCAACATGATCTTCTCCAAGAAACCAACCTCACGGCTTTGCAGATGTCGAGCCGCATGCAAGGCGGCTTACGGGAGCACTTCATCGCCCTGGGACAGGCGGCGAATTACTGGGTCAAAATTGGGAGAGTCAGCGAGCAGCAGTTCTACGCCTTCGCCGCGCCCAGCTTCAAGCTGACGCCCCTGTGCTTCCGGATTTCCGTCATCGATCCCACCCTTCATGTCCGCTGGGTCTATCCGCAGAAGCCCAACCGGTCTCTGATCGGCTTCGACGTGAGGACCCATAGCAATTGGCTCGAGACGCTGCTGCGGGCCAAGAAAACCCGGGCGACCGCGCTGTCCGCGCCGATGAAGCTGGTGGGAGGCGCCCAGGGCTTCATCCTCACCACCCCGCTGTTCAAAAACGACAATTTCCTGGGCGCTTTGGGCTGCTCGTTTCAGAGCAGCCAGTTCTTCCGGGCCAAGATCGGGGCTGAAGTGGCCACCCGCTACGACGAGACGGTCCTCGATTCAGGAATCCCGTTGTTTGTCAGCGGGAATCCAGATGCGTCGGGCTTTCCCATGTTGCAGGCGGTCCAGAAGCTGCAGCTGGGAGGACGCACCTGGGAGACGCGGTTGCGGCCGAAAGAGGCGGTGGTCGTCTCGCGACTGCAATCGGGCCGCGCGGTCTTCTGGCTCCTCGGATCGTTGCTGGTCCTGCTCACCGGGACCGGCGCGGCGGCGCTGACCTACGCGGCCACCGGGACCCGGATGCGGCTGAAGGCCCAGGACCAGACGCTGATGGAGACCCGCCAGCGTCTCGATGGCGCGATGCAGCAGCTCTTCCAGGCGGAGAAAATCTCGGCGCTCGGGCAGCTGGTGGCGGGCGTGGCACACGAGGTCAACAATCCGCTGGCCAGCATCCTGGGCTACAGCCAGCTTGCCCTGAGGCAGGAGCCTTCACCCACCGTGCGGCGCTACATCGAGACCGCCATCTCCGAGGCGGAGCGGGCCGCCAAGATCGTCCGCAACCTGCTCACCTTCGCCCGCAAGCAGCCGCCGGAGATGAGGCACCTGGGGCTCAACGGCATCATCGAGAAGACGCTGGAGCTGAAGGCCTACCACTTCCGAACGAATCAAATCGAGGTGGTGAAGGAGCTGGAGGAGGATTTGCCCAAGACGATGCTGGATTTCCATCAGATCGAGCAGGTCCTCCTGAACCTGCTCAACAACGCGGAGCAGGCGATGCTGGAAAGGGGGCGCGGCGGCGCCATCCGGATTCGGTCGGCGCGGGCCGGCGAGAGCCTCGAGCTGCGCCTCTCTGATGACGGGCCGGGGATTGCGCCGGAGATTCAAAGGCGCATTTTCGAGCCGTTTTTCACCACCAAGCAGGAGGGGAAGGGGACAGGGCTGGGGCTGTCGCTGTGCCATGGAATCATCCACGGGCATGGCGGGAGCATCCGGGTGGAGAGCGAGCCCGGCAAGGGGGCGACGTTCATCATCGACCTGCCGATTGTGGAGAACCCTTCCTTGGCGCCAGCGGCGTCGGTGTCGGGGGCGACGGCTTCCTCGGTGCCGTGCCTGCGTGTGCTGGTGATCGACGACGAGCCGAACATGCAGGGGTTTCTGGCCGAGCTGCTCATGGCGAAGGGACACGGGGTGGATACGGCGTCGGATGTGCCGGAAGCGCTGCTCAAGCTGGCCGCCAACGGCCATCAGCTGATCATCACCGACATGAAGATGCCGCGCGGCACCGGCAAGGACATTTACCAGGCAGTGATGGAGAAATCCCCCCACCTGGCGCGGCGGATCATTTTCACTTCCGGCGACGGTGGCAGCGCCGAGACGCAGAGCTTCGTCCGGCAAACCGGCAACGAAATCGTCCTCAAGCCTTTCAAGATCGAAGAAATCGAAAGAGCCATCGCCTCCGCCCTGAGCAACTGACCCGCCTACGGCTTGTGACTACGAATGAGTGTGTCGAGCTGGTCTTGGGTGAACGCGTTGAGCTGAACGACCTTGGCCCGGTGCCGGAAGATAGGTGGCACAATCGCCTGGGCGTCATTCCGGCTGTCGACCTCCACGATGATCCATCCCTTATGCTCCCCGTCGAAGCATCCCCAATCCGCATGAGTGAAGAAATGGGACCCGGTCTTGAAGAACTCCTCGACGGCCCTGGCGCATGCGATCTGCTCCGCATCGTGGGCGACCTCAATCAGGAACCTCGGCATGATCTGTTACCTCCTTTGTGATGGGCGCGACGTACTGAGCCCAAGAGTATAGCCTTTTGGCGCGCTGGGAGGCAGTCCGTCCGGGAGGTTTTACCTTGACAGCACTGCATTTGGGGGTATAGGAGACCCAGAGCCGAAGACGATATGGATGAGGTATCCGAAGGAATACCGAATGGAGCTCGAGCCGGGTAGAGCGCTCCGAGAAGATTGCGGAAAGAATTCCTCAAGAATGGCAAAGCCTCAAGGGAGCACCTAGATAAAGGTAACGAAGCAACAAGGAAGGGAGGAAACAAGGCCATGAAACATGCAAGACATCTTTTCGTTGTCCTGGCGCTGCTCGTAGCGGTGTCGGTCGGCTTCGCTCTGATTCGTGACCAAACGGCTCAGACCGCAACGGCGGCTCCCGCCTCTCCTGCTGTGGTCATATTG
>Ga0065705_10104262_pt1 | contig 26512 bp, 19 predicted proteins | sample SwibulcommuniRL2_FD_59092 | JGI IMG/M metagenome (GOLD analysis project Ga0065705, IMG submission 59092) | Bulk soil microbial communities from switchgrass field near Rose Lake, East Lansing, Michigan, USA - RL2 Bulk Soil v2 (version 2) | ecosystem: Environmental > Terrestrial > Soil >...
CGCCGCTGGCCGTTCCCTTCGCAGGCCTCGCAGCGGCCGCCGGGGACGTTGAAGCTGAACCGCCGCCCCGAATAGCCGCGTAACTTGGCCTCGGGAAGCTGCGCAAAGAGCGTGCGGATCAGCTCGAACGCCCCGGTGAACGTCGCCGGGTTGCTGGTCGGCGAGTTGCCCAATGGCTGCTGATCGACCCGGATGACCTTGTTGATGTGCTCAAGGCCGCGAATCTCGTCGTGCTTGCCGGGCACCAGGCTGGCCCGATGCAGCTTGCGGGCGATGGCCGAATAGAGAATGTCATCGACCAGCGTGCTCTTGCCGCTGCCGCTCACGCCCGTGATCGCGGTCAATGTGCCGAGGGGAATCGAGACGTAGATGTTTTTCAGGTTGTTGTGGCGGGCGCCGAGGACCTCGATCGTTGGACGCGAAGAGTCCAAGGTCCAAGGTCCAAGGTCCAAAGTCGAGATGGATGCCGAGTTGGTGCTGCCTTTCCGACTTTGGACTTTGGACTTTGGACTTTGGACCTGTCCGACGCGTCGAACCATCGGAATTGGAATCGACTTCTTCCCGCTCAAATACGGCCCCGTTACCGAGCCGTTGGATTTGCCGAGTTTGTCCGGCGTTGCATCGGCGACGATTTGCCCGCCAAGGCGGCCCGCTCCAGGACCAAAGTCAAGTACGTGATCGCAGTGCTCGATCACCTCTCGGTCATGCTCGACGACAACCAGCGTGTTGCCCAAGTCGCGGAGTTTGTGCAACGCCGCCAAGAGTCGCGTGTTGTCGCGCGGGTGCAAGCCGATCGTGGGCTCGTCGAGCACGTAGAGTACGCCGACTAGCCCGCTGCCGAGCTGGCTGGCCAGCCGAATCCGCTGGGCCTCGCCGTTACTGAGCGTCGCCGCCGGCCGCGACAGCGACAAATACTCGAGCCCGACGTCCAGCAAGAATTGCAGCCGCCCCGTGATCTCGCGGGCTAGTTCCCCCGCGATTTTCTGCTCGCGGCTCGTGAGCTGCCAGTCGTTGATCTCGCGTGCCAATTCGCCCAGCGAAAGCTGCCCGAGCTGGCCGATGGTTTTGCCCCGAAACCGCACCGCCGACGCTTCGTCACGCAATCGGCTCCCGTCGCACGTCGAGCAGGCAACCTCGCCAACCAGGTGCTCCAACCGCACCCGCAAGCTGGGCGAGAGCTTGGACGTTTCTTCGAGCGCCGGATAGAGGCCCTTGAATTGGAAGCGAAACAGCGGCCGACCTTGGACTTTGGACTTTGGACCTTGGACCTGCGGCACGTCAAACCACTGCTCGCCCGTCCCATGAAGAATGAGCCGGCGCTGCTTCGCGTTGAGCCGTTCGAACGGCACATCGAGTGGAATGCCCGCGCCGCGCCCGAGCGCCTCGAGCATGGACCGCGCGACAGGTAGCTGAAGACTCGGCCACAACTCGAGGGCCCCCTCAGCGAGCGTCAATTTTGGATCGCGCAGCAGTGCCAGCGGATTGGCCCCGATCTGCACGCCCAGCCCTTCACACGTTTTGCACCAGCCAAGCGGGCTGTTGAACGAAAAGCTGTGCGGCGTGAGCGGCTCAAAGCTGCGCCCGCATTGCCGGCAGGCCAGGTGCTGGCTGTGAACGATGACGTCCCATTTCGGCTCGGCGACGGTGTCGCTGGCCACGGCAACGTGCAGGACGCCTTTGCCCAGCGCGAGGCATTGCTCGATCGTCTCGGCGATCCGCGAACGGGCGTCGGCCTTCACGACGACGCGATCGACGACGATCTCGACCTTGTGTTTGCGGCGGCGGTCGATTTCGGGCACCGCGTCGAGCGGGTGCGTCGTGCCGTCGATCCGGACTCGGGTGTAGCCGGTCGCCCGGAGTTGCTCCCAGAGGGCCGCATATTGCTGGCCCACGTCGATTTCGACCGGCGCCATCAAGTAGAGCCGCGAGCCGTGCGGCAGGCCGAGCACGCTATCGACGACCTGGTCAGCCGACTGCGTGCCCACCGGAATTTCGCACTCGGGGCAGTGCAACTGGCCCAGGCGGGCGATCAGAATCCGCAAATAGTCGTAGATCTCGGTGACCGTGCCGACCGTTGACCGCGGCGTGTGTCCCAGGTTCTTTTGCTCGATCGCAATCGCCGGCGAAAGTCCATCCAGTGAATCGACGGCCGGCTTTTGCATCTGGGCCACGAACTGACGGGCGTAGGCGCTGAGCGATTCGACGTAACGCCGCTGTCCCTCGGCATAGATTGTGTCCATGGCGAGCGAACTCTTGCCGCTACCGCTCTTGCCGCAGAAGACGGTCATCTTGTCGCGCTCGATCCGAGCATCGACCCCCTTGAGGTTGTGCTGCTTGGCGCCGCGAACCACGAGGTGCGTCGCCAGATGAGCGGCCTGGTTGGTGCGGTCCTTCGCCCGCGACTTGCCGTTGAGGTTTTCGGCCGCCTCGCGCATCGCCGCGGCGAAGGTGCCGTTGAGCACGGGGATTAACGATTCGCCTGTATGCGACGGAAGTCCAAGGTCCAAGGTCCAAGGTCCAAGGTCAGATGCAGCCCTTCCTGACTTTGGACCTTGGACCTTGGACTTTGGACCTACTTTGAACCGTTTTGCGTATTCCGCCACTTCCTCCGGCGTTCCCACGGTCACGATCCGGCCGCCCGCCTCGCCCCCCTCCGGTCCCAGATCGATGACCCAGTCGGCAGTCTTGATGACGTCCAGGTTGTGCTCGACGACGAGCACCGTGTTGCCGGCTTCGACGAAGTCGTGGAGCACCTTGAGCAGAAGCTGAATGTCGGCGAAGTGCAGGCCGGTCGTCGGCTCGTCCAGCAAATAGAGCGTCTTCCCCGTGCTCTTTTTCACCAGCTCGCGGGCCAGCTTAATCCGCTGGGCCTCCCCACCGGAGAGCGTGGGGGACGGCTGGCCGAGCTTCAGATAGTCGAGTCCCACGTCGTGCAGCGTCTGGAGCTTGTGCCGGATGTGCGGTACGTTCTCAAACAGCACCAGGAGCTGCTGGATATCCATTTCCAGCACGTCGGCGATCGATTTGTCCTTGAACTTGACCTGAAGCGTCTCGCGGCTGAACCGCTTCCCCTCGCAAACCGGGCAAGTGACCCACACATCCGCAAGAAAATCCATTTCCAGCCGGTTGCTGCCGTTCCCTTCGCAGGCCTCGCAGCGGCCTCCTTCGACGTTGAAGCTGAATCGCCCCGGCTTGAACCCACGGCGCTTGGCCTCGGGCATCTGGCAGAATAAGTCGCGAATCTCGTCAAAAACCTTGATATAGGTGCCGGGGTTGCTGCGCGGCGTGCGGCCGATCGGCGTCTGGTCGATGGCGATCAGCTTGTCGAGATGCTCGAGCCCTTCAATCGCCCGGTGGCCGCCGGGATTGCCTTCCCCTTTGTTCAGATCGCGATGCAACGCCTCGACGAGGATGTCGCTGACGAGCGAGCTTTTGCCGCTGCCGCTGACGCCCGTGACGCACACGAACGAGCCGAGCGGAATCTCGACGTCGATGTTCTTCAGATTGTTCTGCGTCGCCCCGAGGACCCGCAGGAAGTTGCCGTTCCCTCGGCGGCGCTCTTTGGGAATTTCGATCTGCCGCTCGCCCGATAGATATTTTCCGGTAAGGCTGCGCGGGTGCTTGCTGACTGCCGTGGGGGTCCCTTGCACCACCAATTCGCCGCCGCGCACGCCTGGCCCGGGCCCGAAATCGATGATCTGGTCGGCGGCCCACATCGTCTCTTCGTCGTGCTCGACGACGATGACGGTATTGCCCATGTCGCGCAGTCTGCGGAGCGTCCGGAGCAGGCGGTCGTTGTCACGCGGATGCAGGCCGATCGAGGGTTCGTCGAGGATATAGAGCACCCCCACCAGGCCGCTGCCAATCTGCCCGGCCAGGCGGATTCGCTGGGATTCGCCCCCCGCGAGGGTCGGCGCCGTGCGGTCGAGCGTCAAGTATTCCAGGCCCACATCGACCAGGAACCCGAGCCGCGTGCGGATTTCCTTGAGCACCTCCTCGGCGATCTGCTGCTGCGTGCCGGTGAGCACGAGCTGTTGGAAGAATTCGACCGCTTCGCTGACCGGCAAGGCGCAGACCTGCGGTAGCGAGAGGCGCCTGGTTCCTGACTCCTGGCCCCTGGTTCCTGCTCCGGTAATCCGCACGGCTCGCGCCTGGGCGGTGAGTCGCTCGCCGCGGCACTCGGGGCAGCGGATCATCCGCATATACTTTTCGAGCTGGCGTATCTGCGTCTTGCTCTTGCTGTTGCGATAGCGGCCGTCCAGATCGGGGATGATTCCCTCGAACTTGCCGCCGTACATCATCGGCTTGGCCCCAGCTCGCCAGGTGAATGTGATGTGCTCGCTGCCGGTGCCAAAGAGCCACAGCCTTTTGAGGTCCGCGGGTAGTTTGTGCCACGGCGTTTCGAGCATCGTTCCCTTTTTGAGTTCGCGCGTCCGTTCCACCGTGTCGGCCACACCCTGATAGATGTGCCGCCGCCAGCGGCCCAGCTCGTGCCACGGGCCAATCAGCTCAAAGCAGCCTTCCTGGAACGACAGCTTGGGAAACGGAGCAAGCAAATCAGGATCAAACGAATACTGCACACCCAAGCCGGCACACTGCGGGCACATTCCTTGCGGACTATTGAAGCTGAAAAGTTGTGGGCTGGGGGGCTCGAATGAAAGGCCGCAGTGCGTGCAGGCGTAGGCGGAGGAAAAAAGCATGTCTCCTTCGCGGATGGCCTTGCGCTTTTTGCTTCGCTGCTTTCCCTCCATCTCTCCATCTCTCTCTCCCTCGGTCTCGGGCGCATCCGACGGAGAGACGGAGAGACGGAGAGAAGGAGAGTCAGACTCCATCGCGATGATGAGGTTGCCATCTCCCAGTCGCAGCGCCAGCTCCACCGCCTCTGCCAGGCGCGGGCGGATGTCCCCCTTCATCACGAGGCGATCGACGACAACCTCGATGTCGTGCCGCATTTGGCGGTCGAGCGACAGGTTGTCCGTCAATTGCACTACGTCGCCATCGACGCGGGCCCGGACAAATCCTTGCTTTAAGAGGTCCTCAAACAGGTCCTTGTATTCCCCTTTTTGCTGCCGAATCAGCGGGGCGAGGACCGAGAACTTTGTGCCGGCAGGGAGCTGGCCGATGCGCGCGAGAATTTCCTCGCGCGATTGCGCGGTTATCAGGCGGTCGCATTTGGGGCAGTGCCCCTGGCCCACGCGAGCAAACAGCACTCGCAGGTAGTCGTAAATCTCAGTGACGGTGCCGACCGTCGAACGCGGGTTACTGCCGGTCGATTTCTGGCTGATCGAGATCGATGGCGACAGGCCGCCGATGTAATCGACGTCCGGCTTGGGCATCTGGCCCAGGAAATGCCGGGCATAGCTGGAGAGGCTTTCGACGTAGCGCCGCTGCCCTTCGGCGTAGAGGGTGTCGAATGCCAGCGAGCTTTTGCCGCTGCCGCTTACGCCGGTGAGACAGATGAGCTGATTCCGTGGCAGAACGAGCGAGACATCCCGCAGATTGTGCTCGCGGGCGCCCTTGATGACGATGTCCGAAGCAGGCATGTTCCGGCGGCGGCTGGAGACGACTTCCGTGAGGGAACCACGCAGTTTACCAGGAAACAGGCGAGCGGAGTCAGGGGACAGAATGCCCGGTAGTGGGTTACTCTCATTCTGAGACGCTCCAGCTTACTCAAGACCCAGGTCCTCTATGAGTGCGGCATCACGATGAAAGTGTTCCCGTTTGATTGCGAACTCTCGAATCATGCACTCTCGCAGGTAGGACCCAAGTTCTTGATCGCTCGGAACTTGTTCTCTCCGTTGCTCGCGAATCGCCCCTTGGAGAAGTTGAACTAGATCGCAAACTGTATGGCAGGAATAAAACCGATCGTGGTCCAGCGAGATTGAAAGTTCGCGTTCGATAACCAAGACGAGTTGAACGAGTTCAAGCCCAATAGCGGCACTTTACCCGCGCACAAAAACGTCCCGCTAGTGAATTCCCGAAGTACGAAATCCGAGTTGCTGGCCTGCGCAATTCAAGCACGCGGGATAGTTGCCATTTTCCCGACCTTGTTTTTAGTGCATTTACTAATCTGAACCACTAAGCAGATACATAGTGAACTAAATGGCACGGCATTTGCAGCGAGTTCTGGGTTGCGCCGCAGGGTGCCAATTTGGCTCGTTGAGATGACGAGATTAACGGCTCGTACGGCTCATAATATGAATTCGTATGAAGGGGCCACTGCTAACTGCAAGTCATTGGCCAGTCGTCATTTGTGACGACAATTGCGTCGATGAAGAGCGAGAAAAGTTGGACGGTAGTATTAGCGGTCGAGATCGGGGCCGGACCGGGTGCGACGTGGCAGGTTCGTGACAAGCTGACGAGGCAGTCGTGCATAACTTGCATAAAGTGCATAACGGAATTGAGCCTTTCGTCGTCGCAAGTCCTGCGTTGGAAGCAAGTTGGGTCTGAATGGTGCTGCAGACATTTTTTGAGTGCCTATGCATCGCCGCGACGCTCGAATCTGGCTGGTGTGCGGATCGGGGCAATCTGACATCCAAAATCGGAATTCTATCCAATGAACCGCCTCTCCACCGAATCCAGCCCGTACCTGCTGCAGCACCAGAACAACCCAGTGGAATGGTATCCGTGGGGGCCGGAGGCGCTGGCCCGCGCGAAGCAGGAGAGTAAACCAATCTTTCTCTCGATCGGCTATTCGGCTTGTCACTGGTGCCACGTGATGGAGCACGAAAGCTTCGAGAACGAGGGGATCGCCGCGTACATCAACGAGCACTTCGTGCCGATCAAGGTCGATCGGGAGGAGCGTCCCGATCTCGATCAGATCTACATGAACGCAGTGCAGCTTATGACGGGCCGCGGCGGCTGGCCCATGTCCGTGTTTCTGACCCCCGATCTGGAGCCGTTCTTTGGCGGGACATATTGGCCGCCCACCAGCCGCATGGGCATGCCCGGATTCGACCAGGTGCTCAAGGCGGTCGTCGATGCCTGGCAGAACCGGCGGGAAATGGCGGTCGAGCAGGCCCGGCAGTTGACGGAGGCAGTGCGGCAGGAGGGTTCGCGGTTCGGGGTTCAGGGTTCAGAAACCAGGGGCCAGGCACCAGGAGCCAGGAGCCTTGATGCTGAGCACGCAAGGCAGTTGCTCGCAAATGCACAGCGGCAACTGGCGCGGGCGTTTGACTCGACACATGGTGGCTTTGGCACCGCGCCCAAGTTTCCGCACAGCATGGACTTGCAATTGCTCCTACGGCTGTGGAAGCGCCAGCCGCGGGAGGAGACGCTGCACATGGTCACGCACACCTTGGAGAAGATGGCGGCGGGAGGCATCTACGACCACCTGGCCGGTGGCTTCGCCCGCTACAGCGTCGATGAGCGGTGGCTCGTGCCGCATTTCGAGAAGATGCTGTACGACAACGCGCTGTTGACTGGGGCGTACCTGGACGCCTTTCAGGCCGCCGGCAACACACACTTCGCCAACGTCGTCCGCGAGACTTGCGACTACATCGTCCGCTACATGACGGACCCGTCTGGCGGCTTCCATAGCACCGAAGATGCGGACAGCGAAGGGGTGGAAGGCAAGTTCTACGTCTGGACGCCAACGCAAGTCAAAGAGGTGTTGGGAGCCGAGCGCGGCGAGCGATTTTGCTACGTCTATGACGTCTCGGAGCACGGCAACTTCGAGCATGGCCAAAGCATCCTCAATTTGCCGAAGACCATCGAGCAATGTGCCGCGCTCAAGGGCCGGAAACTCGACGAGCTGACGGCGGAGCTGGCTGACTCGCGGGCTAGGCTGCTCGCAGTGCGCGACCAGCGCATACGCCCCGGAATGGACGACAAGATCCTGGTCAGTTGGAACGCGCTGATAATCGATGCGCTGGCCCGGGCCGCGCAGATTCTCAATCACACCGCTTATTTTGCCGCGGCCGAGAAGGCCGCCCTATTCTTGCTTGAGCACGTGGCCCGTTCGGACGGCCGGCTGTTGCACACCTGGCGGCATGGTAAATCAAAGCTCGACGCCTATCTCGACGACTACGCGTATTTCGTCAATGCCCTGGTCGCGCTTTATGAGACCAATTTCGATGAACGTTGGATCGACGAAGCGGTGCGGCTGGCGGACCTCATGCGGCAGCATTTTGAGGACAAAAATAACGGAGGTTACTTCTTCACGGCCGACGACCACGAGCGGCTCATCGCCCGCAACAAGGACTTTCACGACGCGAGCGTCCCTAGCGGCAACGGGATGGCGGCCACGGCGCTCATTCGACTCGGAAAACTGACCGGCCGCACGGACTATCTCGAATCGGCCTTGGGAGCAATCGCCGCAGGAATGCCGTTGATGGAACGCGCGCCAACGGCGGCTGGGCAGCTCCTCATCGCGCTCGACCTATGGCTGGGGCCCCTTAGCGAACTGGTACTCATCGGCGGCAAGAGCGAGCCCGAAAGTCGCGCCATCCTGGACGAAATTCAGCGCGCCTACTTGCCCAATTGCGTGCTGGCGTATCGACCGGATGAGGCAGGGCAGCCATCGGACCGGCCTAGCGCGACGTCACAGCATCTGGAACCGCTTTTTTCCGGCCGCAAGACAATCGACAATCAGCCCACGCTCTACGTCTGCCAGAACTTCACTTGCCAGCAGCCCGTCGTAGGGGCCGATGCGATCCGCGCGACGATCCAACGGCTCGCGGCGGCTGGCGGCTGGTGACTTATGCCGGGCTGGCGGCGGTCGCCGAGAGCCCCACGGCGGACCTTGCCAGGCAGAAGACGCGATCGAGCAGCCTGGGAGTGGAGGCGGGTTCATTGGTGTTAGCGGGACGCTCGAAGGCGATGCTCGCCAACTGCTGGTAACCAGCCGCGTGGCAAAACGAGCAGCCAAGCAAATAGCCGTCGTCCACGGGTTGCTTCCACTGCACACGTAAAGGAACGGCGACTTTGTGACCGGCGTCGCCTTCCGCCGACAGCATGATTCGGTATCCGAGGGACACATCGGTCGGCGATTTGAGGCAGCACCCGCCCAGTGACAGATCGACGACTCGCACGCCGGACTGGATTTGACCTTGGGTCAATTCGGGCCGGGCCTGCGCCTCGACCGATACCGGCCGTCGCTCATGGGACCGGCGATTGAAGCAGCCCGCATCCGAGAGCACGGCCAGAACATCGTCGCTCAAGGGTTCGGTGAAGTGACACGTGATGCGGCAGCCTTCGATACTGCCGGGCCGCACGTCGCGCACCGTGGCATTGAGCGGCGGGACTTTGTCGGCCTCAAAGGATTTGAAAACCAATTGGCAAGCCTGGCCGAACGGCAACAGACCATCTGCGGTCAATCGCACCACGGACCGTTCGAGCGATTGAATAGTGGCCGATTGCACGCGTGGCGTCCCATCGCGTTCGGTCCAATGCAATTCGACGGAGGCAACAGAATCAGCAACGGACATGACACGTACCTCGAACCGCTCACCGGAACCATCGACGCGGTTGCCCCACTCCAAAGGACAATACGAACACCCGCTGGCGGCGACGATCAAGCTTAGCTTGCCAGCGATTCGGCGCTCTTCGATTTGGCAAGGCAAATGCCGGCTGCCCGGACCTACGATCAGGAGGACAATGCCGATGAGGCCGGAAGCAACGAGTATGCGGCGCGGCTGGTGCTTGATGGGTTTGTCTTGCGGCCTTGAGCGAGCCCGTTTTGCTGGCGACCCCCTAATGGCCTGCCAGCCTGACGGAAAAAACGCGAAATCGCACAGCGTCTCTTGAACTTCGTCGGCTACCCGCGACATTGGTGGAGTGATAGGAGACTGCCATGTCGATCGTCGGCAAGCAGGGGAGAGTTTCTGGGCCGCCGCCCACGGCGCATGTGCCTGAGGCTTATAACGGACCGTCCAAGGCCGAGGTGGTGGCACTGCGGACGAACTACCTGACGCCCGGTCTGATCACGTACTACCGCAATCCCTTGATGCTCGTCGAAGGGCACATGCAATATGTCTGGGACGAGACGGGCAAGCAGTATCTGGATGCCTTCGCCGGCATCGTCACGGTCTCGGTCGGGCATTGCCATCCTGACGTCGTCGCACAGGTCCGCGAACAGATCGGTCGCTTGCAGCATGCGACGACGATCTACCTGCATCCGACAATCGGCCAGCTCGCGCAGAAACTTGCGGCCCACATGCCCGCGTCGAGCGGCCTGTCGGTCAGCTATTTCACGAATTCGGGGAGCGAGGCCAATGAAATGGCCGTCTTATTGTCGCGCGAGCACACCGGCAATCAGGAAATCGTCAGCCTCCGCAACAGTTACCACGGCGGCACGCAGGGGACGATGGCCCTGACGGCCCATAGCACGTGGAAGTTCAAGTCCAACCCGGCGGCCAGCGTGAAGAACGCTACGCCAGGCTACTGCTATCGCTGCCCGTTTGGCCTGGCGTATCCAAGCTGCGATTTGAAGTGTGCCCGCGACCTTGAGCCGCTGATCCGCCACGAGACGGCGGGCGAAATCGCCTGCTTCATCGGCGAGACGATCCAAGGCGTCGGCGGAGTGGTGACGCCGCCGCCGGAATACTTTCGCATCGTCTATGAGATCGTCCGCCGCTATGGCGGCCTGTGCATCGCAGACGAAGTGCAGACCGGCTTCGGCCGCACGGGCACGGCATTCTGGGGATTTGAAAACTGGGGGGTCACGCCCGACATCGTCACTTTGGCCAAGGGGATCGGCAACGGCGCGCCGCTAGGCGCCTGTGTCACGCGCCCCGACATCGCCCAAGTACTGACCCGACGTTTGCATTTCAACACATTCGGCGGCAACCCGGTGAGCGTGACGCAGGGGCTGGCCACGCTGGAAATCATCGATCGTGACCATATCCAGCAAAACGCCCGCGTGGTTGGCGGGCATCTCAAGCAGCGGCTGGAGGAGCTGCAAGCTCGTCATCCGCTGATCGGCGAGGTGCGTGGGATGGGATTGATGCTGGGAGTCGAGCTGGTTCGCGACCGAAAATCCAAAGAGCCGGCAGCCGCGGAGGCGATCGACGTGCTGGAGCTGGCGAAGGATCGCGGGCTCTTGCTGGGCAAAGGAGGTCTGTACGGCAACACGCTCCGCATCAAGCCGCCGATGTGCATCACCAAGGACGATGCGGATTTTCTGGCCGATTGTCTCGATGAGGTGCTGGGGATTGTGGGCAGGTCGGCAAGTTAAACCTGACCGTGATCAGGCCGTTCGTGTTCCACGACTGCCGCAATAACTAGCTTCCGCACACAAGTGGTGAATCGAACGCCTTCAGGCGCGGGCCTGCGAACCGCAAGCGGATGAGCAGGATTCCGCCGTGGTTGGCGCGCCCGCAAAGACCCGGTCGTAGGCATGCACGGTTCGGCTGCCAAGTCGCTCGGCCATTTGGCGGTATGCCTTACGGCGGTAATCCCAACCGAAGCGCGAACGCGGCGCCTGCTCAAGCCAGTCGAACAGATGCACGCAGCAGAGGTCGTCCAGCTCGCGCCGAGTCAAGGGCATCGTTTCGCCGCTGTCGCGGTTGCGGAGCAGGAAAGGCTCTTCGGCCTGCGCGAGCAATTGATCCAGCGAAGATCGGTCCATCTGGCAGTTCCAATAGGCCAGCCGTTCGGCACGGCTGCCGATCAACTCGGCCAGCTCCGAGCGCCGCGTGACCGGCAGGTTGAAACCCTGGAACTTTTCCGTCCCGTAAATGGAATGGAACAGGCCGGCCCGGCACAGGTCCTCGTCGCATCCATTGGCCTGCATCAGCTTATAGACGCTGATCAGATGAGCCAGGTAGTTTTTTTGCGTGTGGGCGATCTGCTCGATCCCGAGGTTGACCAGGAAATCGGTCAACTGTTTGAATGTCGCCGGCATGGAAGTGCCTCCAATCAGCGGCTGACGATCATGAAAAATCCCGGCTACTGCCTATCGTCAATATCCTCAAATTGCAGATTCAATTTGACGTTCTGGGGCGAATATGGCTTTCCATCAACTTCCACATATGGAGCGATGAAGAAATTGAGCGGGGGACCAGCTTGCGGCGGCTCGAGGACCAAATCCCGGCCAACGCTAAATGTGACCCGATTCTCGGTCAAGTTGCCGAAGTAGTATTCCCGCAAATCCGGGTTCTTATTCGCCTCGGAGATATCGACAGGAACCCAGCCGTGGCCGCGCGGCTTGAACCACGCCCAGCAGTGGTAGCCGGCGATCTCGCCGCGGCCGCGAGTGGCGGGCAGCGAAAAGCCAATTTCAAACTTGGCCGACACACCCTGCGAACGGGACAGCGAGATGAAGAGACTGTGGAAATCGGAGCAGTTGCCGTACTTGCTCTCGCAGGCCCACACTGCATCCCCCTGTCCCCAGCCGGTGCCCTCTTTGCTGTATCGCATGTGGCTATTCACCAGGTCATAAAGCGCCTTGCCAAGCGGCAACTGATCCATCGGAAGTTTCTTGCCTGCCAGCAGAGTCAAAGGCTTGCCGTCGATCGGCACGCGTGCATCGGGTTTGAGGAATAGGGCCACCATGGGGTCGTCCATCGACACCAAAGTTGTGGTGCGGGCTTCGTTGCGAGTTACTTCGAATGTCGTCCCAGACTTGATTTCACCTCGGGAATTTGCCTCCGCTTAGACAAACAGAATGTCATTGCCGTATTTTCCTTCGCGGGCTTGTTGTGACGGTCCTGGCAGACTCTGCGCCACGACGTGGACCCGCTGCTCGCCGTTGTTCGGTGGCATCGGCATCCAGACCTTGGCCCGCGCAAGCGGCTTGAGTCCAGTGATCGCGACGCCATAGCTGAGCCGAAATCGCCGGACCTTCGGAGTCCCGGGCGGCTCGGCGGCACTGGCTGCAAGGGCACATGCCAAGAGTGCGGTCAAGCTGCTGACGATGCGACCAGGCTGCGGCTTCATGGAGCATTCTCCGGGTGTAGTTTCGGTGAGCAGGGTGATACGCGAGGCAATCACCGCACGAGGATTTCGGGCGTCATGAGGACGATTCCCTCGCGGTGAAGGATTTCGAGCTGCTGGAAGGCGCGCAGGATGGCATCGGCACGCTCGTTATCGAGGCCGCGCAAGTTTGATAGCGCGGCGCTACGCAGGTTGGATTGCAATGCGGCGGCGGGACCGGCGGCCAGGCTCACCTGGTCCTCGTCCTTTTCGCCGCTGCTGTCGAGCAGTTGCTCGATGAAGTTCTTGGGTTCGGGGACGACGCGGAGCTCATACTTGTCGAGCTCGGCTTGCTTGGCCGCGAATTTGACGGCGTCGTCCAGCGTGCCGAGTTGATCGACAAGGCCCAGGTCCAGCGCTTGGTGGCCTGTATAGACGCGCCCTCCAGCGAGCTCATCGATGGGTTTTTTCAGCTTGCCGCCGCGGATGGCCGTCACGTGTCCCTTGAAGACCCCGTAGATGTCGTCCATCCAGCTTTGCAGCTTCTTCCGCTGGGCGTCGCTGAACACGCTCGAGGAACTGAGCAGGGCAGCATTCGCGCCGCGGTTGTATTCCTTCCAGGTAATGCCGACTTTGCCGAACGTCTCCTGGGTGGCCAGCTTCCCGGCAACGACTCCAATCGAGCCGGTGATCGTGCACTCGTCCGCAAAGATGGTGTCCGAGCCGCAGGCGACGTAGTAGCCGCCGCTGCCCGCGACTTCACCCATCGAGACGACCAGCGGCTTTTTGGCCTTCATGCGTTTCGTGGCGTCAAGGATGATTTCGCTGGCGACGGCCGAACCACCGGGCGAGTTGACGCGGAGGACAACCGCCTTGATCGAGTCGTCTTCGGCCGCCTTGTTGAGCGCGGCGCGGATTGGCGTGCTCGCGGCGACTTGCGCGCCAGCATCCAACAGGCTTGGCGTGGGCGAGCCGAGCACGATCGGCCCTTCGACATAGACGATGGCCACGGAATCTTTGTGCGACTTCGGTTTCTTGCCGCCGCTGAGCAGTTCCGAGTAGAAGTTGATGATTCCAATGGGCGAAGACAGGTCGATTTGCGGCTGCTTGGCTTTTCCGTACTTCGTGTCGAACGTCACCTTGCCGTCGAAGCGCTTTTTGACGGCGTCTTCGAATTCCTGGCGGTGCTGCACGGCGTCGATCAGGCCTGCTTCCTGGGCCTTGGTCGCCGTATAGGGCCCTTCGTCGATCCACTTGCGGACCTTTTCGGGCGTCACGTTGCGGCCGCGAGCGACCAGCTTCACAGAGCTCTCGTAAACGCTATCCAGTAGCCAGTTGTGCATCTCGTCGGCTTCCTTGCTCGGCGACTCGCGCATGAACATCTCGGCCGCGCTTTTGTACGCGCCGCAGGTGAGGAAATCTGGCTTGGCGCCGATCATGTCGAGCAGCTTGCGGACGTGCAGGCTCTCGCCTTGCAGGCCGGTGATCCAGAGGTCGCCGGTTGGGACGACGGAAAGCTGCGTGGCTCCGGATAAGAGCACGTACTGGGGATAGCTCAGCGAATCGCTGTGGGCATAGACTTCTTTACCCGCCGCTCGCACTCCCGCGATGGCCTGCCGCAGCTCTTCAATCTGGGCGAATCCCAGGCCGAAGTCGCTGAGCGTGATGACGACCGCTTTGACATTCTTATCTGCCTGCGCCTTTTGCATCCGCTCGACCAGGTCCTTGAGCGCGGTCGATTGCTCGATGGCAAAGGGAAAGCCGTCGTCAGTCGGCGTCTCAGTCAGCCCGCCCTTCAGCCGGAAGAGGGCGACGACGGGCTGGTCGGAATCGCTCGCTTTCGCCGACTGGGCAGTCTTCGTGGCTTCGGTCGATTTCGATTCCTGAGCCGCTGTGGCAGCAATGAGCAGCAACGTCGCCATCAGCATCGTCGGTGCTTTCAAGAGAACGAGTCTCATCGCGGATACTCCCGTCGTTAGTGAGGTACCCCGGGCGGGATTCGAACCCACGACCACCGGTTTAGGAAACCGGTGCTCTATCCTCTGAGCTACCGGGGCAATTCTGTGGTTTTATCAGGTAATTATTGCGGTTTCTGCCCTTATGGCCATAGGCGGCCGAACCATGCTTGACACCCGTCAAGACACCTGATAGTTTTAGCCAGATCAAACGGACACCCCGCGGCGGCTACCGCAGGGTGTCTTGACACCACCGACACCAGTTACAGCGAGGTGATGCCATGACCGCCAATTCTACCACTGCCAAGCTCGTCCGAAAGCCACACCCTGACTTCCCCCTGTTTCCTCATCAGAGCGGGCGCTGGGCTAAAAAGGTTCGGGGGAAGCTGCATTACTTTGGCAAGACGGCAAATGATCCTCAAGGTGCTGCGGCCTTGAATCTCTGGCTAGAACAGAAAGACGATCTTCTGGCAGGCCGAAAGCCGCGAACGACTCTGGGTGGCCTCGACGTGGGTGCACTTTGCAATCATTTCTTGACGGCAAAGCTGCGGCTCTTGCGGACTGGAGAAATCACCCCGCGAACCTTTGACGACTACCGTGCGACGACTGACCGTGTTGTGGCTGACCTTGGCGCCCGCCGACTCGTTGCTGACTTACGAGCTGATGATTTTGACAAATTGCGATCCGGGCTTGCACGCTCGCTCGGCCCGGTCGCCTTGTCTAATTCAGTACAGCGCATCCGATCCGTATTTCACTATGCCTTCTTGGCGGAGCTTATCGACAGGCCCGTGCGTTTTGGGCCAACGTTCAAGCGGCCCAGCAAGAAGTCAATTCGACTGGCCCGTGCTGAACGTGGATCCCGCTTATTCAAGGCCGACGAATTACGAGTCATCATGGATGCGGCGGACACACAACTTAAGGCGATGATCCTGCTGGCCATTAACGGCGGGCTAGGCAATAGTGACGTCGCTAGCCTACCTTTCTCGGCACTCGACTTGGAGGGCGGATGGCTGAGTTTCCCTCGGCCGAAAACAGGAATCGACCGCCGCATTCCATTGTGGCCGGACACAGTTGCCGCGATGAAGGCGGCCATTGACAAGAGGCCGGTCCCCAAAGACTCGGCCGACCACGCGATGGTGTTCATCACCAAACACGGGCACAACTGGGGAAAACTCGGAAAGTTCGACGTCGACATCGACTTCGCAGCCGAGACACTGTTAGACCGCGGGCACAAGCGAATTTCTTCCAACAATTCATTGAGCAAGGAGTTCCGCAAACTTGCTAAGGTCAACGGCGTGAATCGCACGTTCTATGATCTGCGCCATACGTTCCGCACTATTGCCGACGAGGCAAAAGACCAGCCAGCGGCCGATGCCATTATGGGTCATGCCGACGAGAGCATGGCAGCCGTGTACCGCGAGCGGATCAGCGACGAGCGACTGAGGGCCGTGACGGATCATGTGCATGACTGGCTGTTTGGCAAGCCCAAGCGCAGCCCGCGTCAGAGCAAACCAGGTCGCCAGAAGGCGAAGTAGACAATTCGCAGCGGGTCGAGCCTCGCGCGAGGAAATGGCTGATTTCGAGCTGCCGCAGAACCAGCGCGGCAGCACGAGCATAGCGCAGACTGCCTTTTGGGTGGCGTTTGCGCCGGAACCCTAATCGGAATTGTCGCCAATGAAGGCAATTGTGGACGTGCAACTTGCCTAGATTGCCACCGATTCCACGTCTGTAGTGTGGCGCGGCACGGTCGCCCTCGCGCGAGAAACGATTTCGAGCTCAAGACATGTCTGCATATCTTTGGCGGCGTCCAAATCGCGTGAATTGCTCCCTGACGATTCCTTGGTCGTCCCGGAGTGTCCGGTCGCATTGGCGCTCGATTTTTGAGCACTGACAGCCGTCGCTGTGAACCAGGTCTTTCGGCTTCCCTCCAGGAGCGCCTTCGACAGTCTCCGCTTGCGCCTGAGGCCGGCCAGCGTGGCCACCTCGGCGAAATGCTGGATGTCGAATGTCAGCGTCAACCCGTCATCGGCGTCCTGGACGACGGTCACGAACGGCAAGGTAGCTAGTCGGTGCGCTCTTGCTCCTCGACCGTGAGTGCTGACCCCCAGCATCTGACGGCCCCACGGAAAAATGTCGGCAAACCTACCGGCAATGATCCAGAGCCAAGGGTCGTCCACCCGTCCACGTGCTCCGTGCTCCGCGTAGTAGGCGGGGTCGCGCAGCAGTCGGTATTTACCGCCGAACCGCTCCTTCAAGTCGATGCACATTGCCATTCGTCCCTCCCTGCCAAGGCGGCGCTGCCGCTCAATAGAACTTGATCACCTCATCATCCCGAGCCCGCTTTCGATTGGACTTCGGCGGTGGCGGTTTCGATTGCCTTCGCTCCAGGAACTTGTCCAGGTCCTTGGGGTCAATGTGCCAGCGTGGGCGGCCCGTGGACGTGAGCGCGAGGTTCACGGCCAACAACTCGCCCTTGCGAATCCAGGCAAGGATTTTCTGCGGATCGACGCCAAGTCTCTCGGCGACCCGGGGCGGCGTCAGCCAGCGGGGGTCGTCGGCGCCGCACCTATTCTCATCTTCACTGCCATCAGTGTTTTCTTTCCGTTCAGCCAAGCACACCATCTCAACACAACTTTCCTATCTTGCATGGCACTCCTCCTTAGCGTGGCACGCCAATAGTGGTGAATCCGCTAACACAGATGCGCTTCCCAACTGGGCGGGTATGTCCATTTACCTAGCCGCCTTCTTGGGAAGCCAGTTACTCAACCTCTGAGCGCTTCCCACGCGCAACACACACACTGCACAATCCGGCTATTACATAGCCGGTGTTGGCGCAGTGCAGTGATGGATTGCGCCACCACTGCGCCGCGCACTGCGTCTTGCGCACTGGAACAGTGCTGCTATGCAAGCCCAATGTACTCAAAGCCCTCATACGACTGACCGTTCCGCCTGTGGATCGACGCCGGCACGACGCTCCCTTCGCGGCACATCTCCGCCAGCGCGAGGTCGAAAACCCTCCTGTTGATTCCCGAATTCGACTGCAAGTCGCGCTTCGTTTGCTTTGGGCTGCCCCCGAATGAAGCCGCAATCGCTGTTTTGGCTTGCTCGACTTGTTCGGCTTCACGCTTCAGCTTGCGTTGCTTCTTGACCTCGTCGTTCTGCCGTCGGGCCTCCTCACGAGCCTCGGTTGCCGGCTTGAGAGAAACGTCCCACCGGCGACCACCTGAGTCGCTTGGCCGTCCCTCGTCGATGTCGAGAGCCCAGAGCGCGGAGTGGCCCGCACTGCCTCCGATATTGAGCCAAAGCTCGTGATGCCCCGTGCCGGGCTGGTACTTGGTGCGCCGGCCGACCAACCACCACTGCCGAGCAAATTCAGCGAATCCGGCCCACGCGATGTCGTCGAGCTCCGGAACGCTGCCCGGATTCGTAAACGACTTCCTGTTGTGATGGCATAGGACGATGGACGCCCCCGCCTCCTGGCACGCTTCAGTCAATCCTCGGAGCAGTGTGCCTTGCTTGAACAGGTTGCCTGCCTCGTCACCCGGCATACAGAGGTAGGCCGGGTCGAGCATCAAAACGTCGATCTCGTCCTCCGTCAAATACTGCGTGAGTGCCGAAAGATGCTGCGAATTGTCCAGCCGAGGGAGCCGCGTGGAAAAGACGATTCCCGAGATCTGCGCCAGGGCGATTCCCTTGCTCTCCGCGATTCGCCTGCACGTCTCCTGCAGAGTCGCCAGGCCCGACTCGCCAGTCATCACCGCCACCCGGGCCGCTTTCTGCACGGCGATCAACCCGAGAAATGGCTTGCCCGAGGCCAGGCTGATTGCGGCATCCAAGAGGATGCTGGTTTTCAGTGTTTTCTTGGCCCCTGCCACGATTAGCGGCTGGTCCGACGCCATTGCTCCAGCGAGATGGTAATCCAACCGATACTCGGTGGAGTCCAAGTCGGCCGCTGTGATTCGCTCAAACAAGTCACATACTGCGTTCATACTAAACTCCTCCAGGAAATAGTCGCTAAATCAAGTCGATTACGAAAGAAAAGTGGGTCGGTGAGCACGCTGCCCGTGAGAGTCACCGGCTCGCACTACAGTCATTGACGAGTGACGTCATGCCGCCTCTGAATACGCGTCGTCGCCGAAATTTTTCTGCCAGTCTTGCAGGGCCTCATAGATTTCGTCGATTAAGCGACAAATCCGATTGGCTCGGCCCGGTCCTTCGTGTCGCATTTCAGCTACCTTCGCCTTGAGCCGTCCAAGATCGTGAATACAGACCTTAAAGAGCTCTTTGGGATCGGGCTGTCGCGGAGTCACTGCAGCGGGCAGACTCGCGGTTGCTGGCTCGGGCGCATCAATGTCGGAATCTGCCGACGGTGGTAAAGCAGCCTCGTGGGAGGCAGCATCCGGATTACTGCCGATGTGTGCAGAATCCTGCTCGAACGGCTCGTAGCGATACTCGCGCCCGTCACGTCCTCGCCTCATCGGCGACTGTCCAATTTGGCCAGTCGATTTCAGCCGCTTTCGATGGTTCGCCACTGTAGTGGGAACGACACCGCACAGCTCGGCGATAACATGGTCACTGTCGCCAGGTCCTTCGCGCAGCGCTAGGTCGACGTTGTCCGCTCGGTCAGCCCGCGTGATACGGACTCCCTGGTGCTTAAGATTGTCCTCAATACCGAATCGGATCGCATCCCACTTGGTGCCCTCACGGACCTCGCACAGCACCTCCTTGTGACCCTCACGCCGATGGGCTTGCAGGCGGTGAAATCCGCACGACAGCCAGAGCGTGTTCCCGTCGCGGAAGACAACTGGCGGGTCAAGCGTTCCTCCCTCCTTAAGCACCGCGGTGTAGTCATCAATCGCACGCGGACACAATTCCCTCCGCGTTTGGGTGCTAGCGATGTCAATCTTGTCCAAACCGATCGTTTCCAAAACCTGTGCCATTCCAGTCTCCTTCTTTTCTGAGAAACAGTGAGCTCGAAAAATCTTGCCGGATCGCGCCCGGCCTGGCTGGGCAGCGGACTGCCCAGCCCTGGTTGGTCGGCCCTACACGGGCAAGAGGCGACTCATGCGCCGCCGCTTCGATTTCTGTCAATCCACGCGATCAGGTCGCGCGGGTCATAGAGCACGCGCCTGCCAGCTTTCACGTGAGCTATCTCCCCGGCCTTGGTGAGGCTCCACAAAGTCCTCTTGGAAATGTTGAGCTGCGCGGCCGCTTCGCAAGTGTTGAGCAGGAGCTTCGTCGTCGAGTTATTCGTTGTCATTGCGCGCGAACCTCCTTGCTCTCATTGATCTGGCAGAGCGCTGACGCAATTTGCTCGACGACAGCCTCGGAAAGGAACTTCAAGCGGCCCAAAACGACCAGCGGCGCGAGTTTTCTCGTCCGTAGGTAGTAGCTGACTCGATGCCGGGCGAAACCCAGCCGCCGCGCGATCGCACTCGCGCCGGCGAGCGAACATAGCGAAACCATCGAAAAACTCCTTTGGGTTTGATAACGACAGGGTTTCTTGCGACCTGCACCGCGCTGGCGCATCCGCACTGTTGCTACCCCTCAGTATCCACCCCCATGCGCACCAAATGGCGGGTGCGCACCTTTCTCAAAGTGCGCGGTAGAGCAGGTGCGCCCGCCCAGTCAGTAACGTGCGAAATCGCGGGGAAAAGAATGGTGTCGCACGAGAGTGCGCACCAATCTGGCGGAGTTGACAGAAGGTCAAGTGCGCTCGGATTTCACCGGTAGGATTGCCGTGCGCTGATGGGACTGTCGGCGTTTGCCTTTTCGTTTTTCAGTCAGCCGGTGCTTTCGCACTCTTGTCTGCGCGGCAACCAAGTTCTCGACTTTTATTCCCTTTTCGTCGCAGAATTGCTGCCGGGTAATGCCCCGCTCGAAACGCGCGGTGTCCCATCGGTCAATCAAAAGCTGGTCGTCGGCCAAGGGGTAGTTACGCCTTCGTCGCATCGACTTGCTCGCCCCTTTGCCAAGATGCCCGGCACTTTCTTCGGTAACTTCGGTGACAAGCCAATCTGGGGGCTCATGACCATTTTCGGTCAACCATACCAGCGCCTCGTCTGGCGTAATAATTCGGCCACAGTTCGGCGATCTGCCACCCGCTCCATCTGACCTCCACTGCACCCAGCGCGCGTCCTTCAGGTAATACAGCCGCATTTCTGTCTGGGCATGGAAAATGTCTTGCTTATTCCAGGTTGCCCCTTCCCACCACTTCTCAATGTCACTTTCCAAGAGCTTCTGGATTCTCTTGGTCGTGTCCCGAAAAAGCAGATATTTCACTGACTTTGCCATAGAGCCGTCTTTCGGACCGCTGAAACTCGTGCCCCTTGGCGCGGAAGCTGATACCCATTGACGCTCACGCCGCCACATCACGCCGCTAGCGCCCGCTGGCCGATCTCGTTCAGGATCGCCACCAGCTCATCCACCTGTGGCGACGTGAACACCCCCTCGACGCCCCGCGGACTGAAATCGACGTAGGGCGACTGGTACAGCAGCTCGGCGTCCATCCAGCCGTGCTCGACTAAATGATCGACGATCATATTGAGGAACTCAATCTGGTTGCCCGCCAGCGTCTTATCCGCCATGAACTTGGCCAGGGCCTGCTTTGCCGCTTCACGGTCGAGCCCCACGAGCGACCGCACGAATATCCCCAGACCCCGACTCTCCTCCTTCACCCTGGCCAGGTCGTCCGCTGTTGCCACGCCGCTCTCGACCAGCACCCGCTCCAATTCCGCGAGGTCCGCCAGCGCCAGCGGCTCATTCATCCGCAGCTTGCGGACCGCGGCTAGGTCCTCGTGCTCCTTAAGGAACTGCCGCGCCTTGGCCCGGAACCGCTCGAATCCATCCGCCGACCCAAATCCGGGGAGCGCCACCGCCGTCGCGGCCCCCATGCGGTCCTCGAAGTCGCTATAGACCGGCTGTCGCTTGCGCTTCTCGATGAGCTTCACCAGAGATCGCAGCCGCCGGCGAACGTTCTCCAGCATGGGCGTGGTCACATCCTGCCACCACTCGTCGGTTTGCACCTCCATGATGAGCGCAAGCTGTTCCCGCACCATCGGGATGCTCGCCTGCTCCTCCAGGAGCCCGGCAATCGCCTCCACTTGCTTCCGCAACCGCTTGAACCGCGGCTCCGCCCGCAGCACTGCCAGTTGCAAGTTGAGGATCAGCAAGTCAAACCGTTTCGCCTCCTCGTCCTCCGATTCCTGCTCCGACGGCAGACCGACTACCTCGTGGGCCAGTTCCAGATTGCTCGCGGTCGTACCGTCGTTCAGCCTGTGGCAAACGACGAATTCAATCACGCACATCAGAGCAGTGTAGCGGCCCAGGCGAAGCAATCCCAGGCGCGGCAGTCCCAAGCGCGCGGTCGCATTTGCCTCGCCTGCGACTGGCACATTCTCGGCCACCCACATCAGCGAATCGGGTAGATTAATCAGGTAGCAGACGAGATTCCTTCGCTCAAGATCCACTGCGGCGCGAGCGTCATTTGATCAACTACAAGCCACATTATGGGCGGCGACTCCCTCTACCAGGATATCCTTGAACGCTTGAACGGTGATCTCGACGAAGATGCGTTCCAGCGATGCGCTCAGGATCTCCTGCGCGACGCCTATCCGAGTCTGGTGCCAATGGCCGGTGTCGATGACGCAGGCATGGATGGGGCGGTTGGCGGTGCAGAAGGCGCGTTCCCGTTGGTTTGCACCATTGATCGCCGGGGCCCGCTGACGAATTTTCGCAAAAACATCACAACTTTCCTGGCAAAACGTCAGGGGCCGAAGCGGGCAGTTATCGCAACGCCACGGAAGGTTTCTAATCTCCAAAGGCGAAACCTTGAGGACTTTGCAGAAAGGGACTACGGCGTTCGCATTGTAAATGTCCACGAACAGTCAGACTTCGCCAATAGACTGTATCGGCACGCAGAGTGGCGCCGCGAGCTGCTCGGACTCTCCGGGCGGCCGCCGGCCCTGTCGGCATTGCCGCCACGGTCGCGGCCAGAACAGCCCCCGCTGATTGGACGGGACGATGAACTGGCCTGGATGCGGAAGCAGACTGGTGACTTGCTTCTCGTTGGCCAACCGGGCGTAGGCAAGACGTACTTGCACCAAGCTCTAGTCGCCGATGGCACAGCCTTATTCGCTGTCGATCAGGACGCGGAACGGCTTGCTGACGCACTTCGGCGGCAGGCTCCCCGGGCAATCATTATCGACGACGCCCACGAATCGCCTGAACTGATACGACTACTTCGCCGACTTCGACGGCAGTTCGAGCTGAAATTCGCCCTACATGCAAATTGCTGGCCCCACGCGGAAGCACGCATCCGAGCGGAAATGGAGTTGCCTGACACCGCAGTGCGTCAACTCGCCTTTTTGACGAGGGATCAGGTGGTCGAACTGATGAAGGGCCTTGGGCTGCACGGGCCGGACGGACTGTTGAGTCTCCTACTGGACCAGGCGGAAGGCAAGCCAGGCCTCGCGGCTGCGCTCGTGGCAGCCGTGAAACGAGGTGACGTAGACCGCGTTTGGAATGGAGAGACCGTCGCGGAATTGCTCCTTCACGGCCGGCAATTGATATCCAGTTTTCATGATCAGGCAGTGCTGGCGGGGATCTCGCTGGGCGGCAGCTTGGGGATGACCGCCGACGAGGTGGCGGATGGACTTGGCATGGCGTCCTTAGAGGTCCGCCGGGTTGTCACGAACTTAGCTGCCGGTGGCGTCGTTGAGGAAGTTGCACGTCGCTTCGACTCAGCCGACCACAAGGTGGCAGTTCGTCCGCAGGTACTTCGAGGATTGCTGGTCCGAGATGCCTTTTTCAGAGGACCTGCCCCGGTCAATCCGAACCCGCTAATTGCGCTGGCTCGCCTCGATCCGTATCGTAAAGCTGACCTCGCCCACACTCTGATGGCGGCTCGCCAGCGGGGGGCCAATGTAGCCCATGAGCTGCTCGTCAATCTAACGGTCGAATCTGGCTCACCTGACGTGTGGCGCCACCTTGCTTATGTTGATGAAGCGGCTGCTGACTTGATCCTCAGCCGCTTCCGCGAGCATGTGTCTGAGGCAGCGGAGGGCCTCCTTTACTATCGGCCCGACGCGACGCTTCACGAGTTGCTTTTAGCCGCAGAATCTTGCGTGTCTCAGCAAAAACCGGACGATCCGCGACGCCGCATAAATGAGTGGATCGAGGGCGACAAACCGGGCGATCCGGATTCAGTCCCTCGTCGCAGACGGCTGCTCAACGCTCTCAACACAGCGGCTGGCAAACTCGATCGTCCGCTTGCAGAAGTACACGACTGGGCCCTCGCAGCGGTGCTTGCGCCCAACATAGCGGCGACCAGAACGAGCCCCGGCAGTGGAATGCGCGTCGTTGTCTATCGAGGTATCCGGTCTGTTGATCAGCTTCGTGAAATCGCACAGTTGTGGCCGGAAGTCCTTAGATTGCTTGGCAACGCTCGCAGACTGACACCCGAGTTTCGACAAGTGGTGGAGGGCTGGTGCCTGCCCCAACGTCACGCAATGGCATCGTTGCCACCCGAGGTACACGCCTTTATGGAGGAAGTCGCGCAAAAGATACTCAACGACCTGATCGAACTACCCGCGTGCGGCCGTGCCGCTCGTAGTTGGATCAAAACGCTTGCCAGATCGGCTCACCTCAACATGTCGGTTCGTGTTGACCAAACGTTTGATCGGGTTTTTCGTCGCCGCTACGCAAAAGCAGGATGGGAAACGCAGCATAAGCGTCGACAGGTTGTCCTGCGCGCCGTTGGCGACGAAATGCTTGCGCTTGGCCCCAATTTGGGCGTACGCGAGCTCGTTTCACTAGAACGTGAGGCCCGAGACTTCAGGTTCGATGGCGGGTGGGAGCGACAGATCATGTATTGGCATATCGCACAGAATGCGAACGACCCCGTCGCGTGGATTCACGCCGCTCTGGAGCACAAACTCCCGGCCGACCAAGTTGGGCCGTTTGTTGAGGTGGCAATTCAGAAAATTCCGGAAGATTTGGAGTCTCTGCTGATGACAATGCTTGCGGCCGCTGACTACCAAAACCTGGCTCGGAAAATAGTATCGATTATGCCGGAACCGACTAGCCAATTAATTGACGCAGCCCTGGCCGATTGGGAACTTGATGTGGACGTGCTGATGCAGCCGCAGATGCGCTCTCCACCTGCTGAGCCGCTCATGCGGCGGCTGCTACGACATCCTCATCCCAATGTTCGTGTTTCCGCGGCACTCGTCGAGTGGCGAACCGATCCAAAGGCACATGTTCGCCCTTCATTACACGTGGACTGGCGAAGTGCAATCCTGGAAGCTCGAAGGGATGACGACCATTTCTTGCAGGAGGCCCTGTTTTCCGATCTCGATCTGTCATTCGAGTGGGCCGCCCGCAAAGTGGACGAGTCGAAACACGACCGCGACGATCCGCGGCCCCTTTGGGAAATTGACCACCTCTTTTCGAGCGTGGTGAGTCGACTCAGCACGGAGCAACGTTGGTTGCTGTTGGAGCAAATTGATGTCGAAAGCTACGATCCAGAGGCCTTTGGTGGCCTGTTGCAGGAGGACCTGGAGATGTTCAGGAAATGGCTCCGAAGGCACCTGCCAGCCGGCGAGCGTAGTCGCTACTATGCGCTTCAGGTTCTGGACCGAAAGCCCGACGAAATCTGGGAACGCTTGGCATTGGTTGCCCTGGACGAGGGCGTATTGCCCGATGAGCTTGCTGAGCACGCGCTACCGCGCAGTGCCCACATGAGCAGCCCGTTTTCCAACTACTACGCCGGATTGATCCCCGACTACGAGAGATTGGCCAACCACCCTGACCGCCGGCTGCACCTAGCCGGCCACAAGGGGCTTGAATGGGCTCGCCGCAACGCAGAAAGCGAGAGGCAGTGCGAGCGGCTTGCCGCAGTGCGAGGCCGTTGACGTATTTCGAGCGTAAGCGTGATGCAACTAGGTGGCGCGCCGCTGTCTTTGTCAACCGGGTAAGGAGGCAGAATGTGCGGTCGCTACACGCTCCGACGGAAGCTCAACCTTCTCCTCTCCGAATTCGCTGCTGACCTCGCTCCTGGCGTCGAATGGGAGCCGCGCTACAACATCCCGCCCACAGCCAATGTCCCCGCGGTCAGGCTCATCGACGCCAAGCGGCAACTGGCGTTGTTCAAGTGGGGCCTCGTCCCAAGCTGGGCGAAGGACACGAAAATCGCCTACAGCACGATCAATGCCCGCGCCGATACGGTGGCGACGAAGCCTGCCTTTCGCACGGCCTACAAGAAGCGTCGCTGCCTTGTGCTGGCCGATGGCTACATCGAATGGGAGAAGTCGGGCAAGGACAAGCTGCCATGGTTGTACGAAGTGAAGGGCAGGCCGTTCGCCTTCGCTGGCCTATGGGAAGCGTGGTACGGTGCAGGCGACGACAAGCCGCCGCTGGAGTCCTGCACGATCATCACGACTGATGCCAACAAACTCGCCGCGAAGGTCCACAATCGAATGCCGGTGATTCTGGACAGCGAGGATTACGACGATTGGCTCAAGGGTGAGCAGATTCCGCTCGTGCCTTACCCACCCACGCGAATGACAGCACGGCCAATCAGCACGACGATCAACAACGTCCGCAACCAGGGGCCGCAGTGCGTCGAGCCGCGGGATGTTGCGACAGTGCCGGTCAAGGCGTCCAAGCGCAAGGCGAAGTGAATTCAAGAACGAGGAACCCCT
>Ga0065705_10104263_pt1 | contig 26493 bp, 21 predicted proteins | sample SwibulcommuniRL2_FD_59092 | JGI IMG/M metagenome (GOLD analysis project Ga0065705, IMG submission 59092) | Bulk soil microbial communities from switchgrass field near Rose Lake, East Lansing, Michigan, USA - RL2 Bulk Soil v2 (version 2) | ecosystem: Environmental > Terrestrial > Soil >...
GTGGCTACAGGCCGCCCATGGCCGGTCGATCGAACTCGTCGAAGGCCGCGAGCGGAAAGTGCCCCTGACCTATCAGTGGGTCGGCGACCTGCTCCTCTCCGAGCAACTCGAAAAAATGGCTGAAGGGGACGAGTCTCGGCGCTATACACCCGCCCTCGTCTTCTGCTTCAATCGCGACGAGTGCTGGAATGTGGCTGAGCTGATGAAAGGGAAGCCGCTGCTGGCCGACGGGCAGCAAAAACGGCTGGCCGACGAGCTGGCCCGCTATGACTGGTCCGATGGCGCCGGACCGAAGCTTAAGGCGATCTTGCAGCGGGGTGTCGGCGTGCACCACGCAGGTGTATTGCCCAAGTATCGGCGGATCGTTGAGGAGTTATTCCAGCAAAAGCTGCTGTCGGTGTGTGTCTGCACCGAAACGCTCGCGGCGGGCATCAACCTGCCGGCCAGGAGCGTCGTGCTGCCGACGCTCCTCAAAGGAAAGCCGGGGGAGATGAAGGTGATCGACTCCAGCTCGGCCCACCAGATTTTCGGCCGCGCTGGCCGGCCGCAGTTTGACACGCAGGGCTTTGTCTTCGCGTTGGCTCACGAGGACGACGTGAAGATCTTGCGGTGGCGTGAGAAGTTCGACCAAATTCCCGAGGACACGAAGGACCCCGGCCTTTTGCGGATGAAGAAGGATCTGAAACGTAAGCAGCCGACGCGCCGCAGCACCGAGCAGTATTGGTCCAAGGAGCAATGGGAGAAGCTGCGGACCGCCCCGCCGCTTAAGCTCGCCAGCCGGGGGCCGATTCCGTGGCGGCTCCTGGCCTACATGCTCGACACTTCGCCTGACGTCGAACCGATCCGCAAGCTTGTAAGCAAGCGGCTCATGGAAAGCGGGAAGATGACCGGGGCCCAGAAGCAGCTCGACCAGATGCTGCTCACGCTGTGGGCCGCCGGGTACGTGCGACTCGAGCCGGAGCCGCCGGTGCAGACAGAGGGCGAGAAGGGGAAAGGGGGAGAGGGGGACAAACAGACGCCGGCCAGAAAGCAGACGGAAACCGAGCGGATGCTGGCCGAAGCGTTGGCGCAGTTGGCTCAAGAGAGGCAGTCAGGTAGTGATCCCTCCGTCCCTCCGTCTCTCCATCCTTCCGTCACTCCGTCGTCTCCTGTCCCCTCTCCCACTCCTACTCCTTCCTACCAGCCGCGGTTTGCCTACCCGACCGAGAATCTGCCGAAGCTACTCAAGCTGCGCGGGATCAATCCGCTCTTTGGCATGTATCTGGTGAATCAGCTCGGCGTCGCCAGTCGCGAAGAGCGGATTCAGGCTTTAGAGAGCGTGCTGGAGATGCCGGGATCGGTGGCAAAGCACGTGCGTGTGCCGCGCTACGAAGAGATGCCGCCGGGACCGCTGGCGACGACGCGGCTGGACGCGGAGCTCTTGCAGTTGGGCCTGGCCACGCCCGAGCAGCTCGGGGCCAGGCCGGCAGAAGACGAGGCAGAGAAACCACGCGGCATGTTCGAGGAAAAAGTTTGGCCACTCACACTCGGCGAGAAGCTGCGGCTGCTCTTTGACGCGACCTTCCCTCACGTCCATTCTCTCTTCACGACAAGCGTCTGGGCAGCTGGCGAAGTGCTCGAGTTCAATCACTTCAACAAGTACATCACCAGCCGCGGGCTGCAAAAGCAGGAAGGCGTCATTTTCCGGCATCTCTTGCGGCTGATCCTGCTGGTTAAGGAGTTTCAACAATTCACGCCGCCTGACTGCTCCGCCGAAGAGTGGCTGGTCGAGCTGCGCGACATAGCCGACCGGCTGACCGAAATCTGTCGCCAGGTCGATCCAACAAGCACCGATAAGGCGCTCGCGGAGGTGGAGGCAGAGGAGTTTTGAGTGCGAATTGCGGAACGCAGAGTAGGATGGAGAAGTGTTATTGGTCATTCGTCAATTGTCATTTGTGAATGAAAGGTAAAGCCTGGACTACTGCTCATTCAGTCTCACCGTCCGGCCGTCTCTCCTGCCCTCCTTCCCGCCGTCCCTCCATCGCTCCTCCTCTCCTTCGCAAATGTCATCGACGACTGACACCTTCGATCCCTACCGCGAATGGCTCGGCATCGAGCCACACGAACAGCCGGCCGATCACTATCGGCTGCTGGGCCTGGCGCGGTTTGAGGCAGATGTGGCGAAGATTGCGGCAGTGGCCGACGAGCGAATGGCTAGGGTCCGCAGCTTTCAGGTCGGACCGCGCGGCCGCTTCACACAGCGGCTGCTCAACGAATTGAGCACGGCGAAGGTCTGTCTTCTTACACCGGCAACGAAGGCGGGCTATGACGCTGCGCTGTCGCATGCCATATCGGCCACCCTTCAGCCGCGTCAGGTGCGTCCGCCGGCTCCGCCGGTCAGGCCGCCTCCCATTGCGACCGCGGACTCGGTCAACGCGTCATCAACGTATGTCGAACCAGAACCGGCGGCTCCTTGGTGGCGCATCATCCTGGCGATCACAGCGGCCACGCTCGTTGTGCTCGTAGCAGCGCTTAGTTGGGGAGTCTGGCAAAAAGGCTGGCGGTCGCATCGCCAACCAGCCGTCAACATTCCCGCGCTTCAGCCGGTCTCGCCGGAAGCGGAGCCCGAGCCACCCGTCGAAGAGCCCACGATCCAGATTCAGGAAGGGAGCGGCGAGGTGACACTGGCCGCAGCGACTGCACTGCTGGCCGGCGGCACCGAGCTACGCTACTTGGGCACGGATGAGGCAATCGGAAACTGGACCGCCAAGGATGCCGCGGCACACTGGCGGTTCCGCTTGATCCAGCCGGGCTTTTTTCAAGTCGAGCTCAAGTACGCGACGGCCGCCGAAGCAGCGGGCGCATTGGTGGAGCTAACGGTGGGGAACGAGCGACGCACCAGCCAGTTGCGCACGAGCGACGGTCTGGAAACATTCATTACCGATACGATGACTGTGGCAATTCCCAGCGGAGGCGTACATACGTTCGCGCTCGGCGTAAAGGAGCCGCTGGGGGGCGATTGGCTGCTGGTCGAATCAGTGCGGCTTATACCGGTCGGAGGGGCCAGGCCGCCGGCGATTGTGCCGGAGGAGTAGAGGAGTAGGAGTCAGCTTTCACTATGCTTCGCGACCCTTCCCCGCCTACGCTACCAGTTCGTAGTCGTTCCGCTCGGCCGGATCGTTCGAGAAATACTGCACGAACTCCCAATCGTTCCCTTCGGGATCAAGGAAATACGCCCGCTGGCGATGCGGGTGGTGGTTGGGGACCGTCGATTCCTCGTAGCCGGCGCCGAGCATCCGCATTCGCAAAGTGGCGGCGTCATCGACTTCGAAGCCCAGATGATTCACACCCGGCAGGCCGCTGTAGGGCTCAAAGGGCCGCGGCCCTGCTTCCCAGGCGCTTGACAGGGCAATATAGGTGTCGTCGTTGCCGACGTGCACCCACCGCGAGCCGTCGGCATCCGTTCGATCGGCCCGCACGCGGAATTCGGGAAAGGCAGTTGTCAGAAAGCGGATCATGATATCGATATCGCGGACGCAGAGGTTGGCATGTTCCAGGCGAACGGTCATCGGAATTCTCCTGAATTCTGTTCCGAGTAGCGAATTACTTCTTGCTGTACGAGTTACTGCTGGTTCTGCACGATGGGTTTGTCATCGCCACGCGTTTTGAGTCGCGCGAGGGCCGCCTTGGCCTCCAGCGTTAGACGCGACTCGTTTAAGCCGTGGGAGAGGTTACCGAGAACTCGCCGCGCTTCGGGGCCGCCTGCGTGCTCGAGCAACTCGATGGCTCGGTAGCCCTGTAACCGATCTGGGGTCAGCACACGCAGCCCGTCCAGCAGCGCCTTGGCCCGGTGATGAGTTTCGATTAATTGCCGCGTGGTGAGCACTTTGGTCAGCGCCGGACCGGCAGAATCGTTTAGGGCTTCCAGTTCGCGCATCGCGGCATCGCGGTCCGCGAAGTCATCGCTGCCTAGTTGAGCAATGAGCGGGGCCGTCCGCTGCTCCTCGGCTGCAACTGACGGTTGGATGTGCCGACCGACCAGCTCCGCGGCCTGCCGCGGCGAAGCGGCGAGCTTCAGCATCGCCTGGTGGGCCCTGGCGGCGTCACCATCCTCTAGTTCGGACCACAGTGTCTCCACGTCGCGCTGGGCGAGTAGAACCGGTTCGGTGGCGGGCGCCGTCCAGAAGCGGCTCACGTCCCAAACGCGGATGGTGGTGTCGGGGCCTTCCGCGGCCGCGAGCGTGTGGCCGTCGGCACTGAACACCAGCGCGTCGATGGCCTGACTGCTTTCCGCCAATTGGCCAGCCGGAGTCCCACTCGCCGTGTCCCAAAGCCTGATGGACCCTGTCTTGTGCCGGTACGAAGTCGCCAGAAACCTGCCGCCCGGGTGCAGTGCTAAATTCTGGAGGTCGCCTTCCTGGACGCTCGGGATCACCGTCCGCACCAACCCTGTTGCCACCTCTCGTAGTTCAATCAAGTCGGCTGAATGGATAATGACGACGAGTGTCTTGCTGTCGGCACTGAAGACTTGCGGTGCGATGTCCTTCCCGTCATCCGGCAGCGGCCACTCTTTTCCCGATGGAATTTCGAACAGCCGCAGCCGTTTGTTTTCCTTCCGGTCTCCCCACGATAGGAGCTCCGCGCTGGGGCTAATCGCCAGGCTCCAGCAGCGATTGGCGGGGTAGTCGAGCGTCGCCACCAGTTTGCCATTGGCGACATTCCACAGCCGGACTTGATCGTCGTTCATGGCCGTGACCAGCGTCGTGCCATCCGTTGACAGCACGAGTTGACCGACGCCCTCGTTGGGCCCGGTCAGACGGCAGGATTCGCGCCCGGTAATTGCGTCCCACAGTCTGATGACGCCGTGCTGGTCTGCGGACGCGACCGTCCTGCCGTCCGGGGTCACGGCGACGAATTCGACGCCGCGATCGTGACCTCTCAACGTGAGCCGTGCGGTCCGCGTAGTAACGTCCCACACCTTCACAGTTAGGTCGTCACTACCAGACACAAGCGTCCTGCCATCGGCCGACAGCGCCAAGCACCGGACCACGTTGGTGTGTTCCCTGAGAGCCGCAACTTCCTTGGCCAGTGGGGCCGCGAAATCTGGGCTAGCGGTGTCTTGCCCAAACACGTGTTGGCCGCAGGCAAGCAGTACGATTATCAGCAGCGGGCGAGCGAATGCACCCCGAAAATGCAGTCGAAAGGCGCATCGCTGCAACCGATTGATCGGCTCGCAGCGAGCTATCCGTAAGCATGACATGGTTGCGACTCCTCGGCTCGATTTACTTCGCCACGCGCGCTGCGGCCTCACGGAGCAATTCATTCAAGTCCAGGTCATGGCCCTTCATCAGCGGCAAGACTTTGGCTTCTTGGCCTGCCCCTTTTGCCAGGCGGATCGTGACGGCGCCGTCGCCCATTACCCGCATGTGGTTGTCGCGAATGACGACGGCTGCACCGGGTTCAATCAATATGCCGATCTGCCCAGGATTGGCCGCCACCACTTCAGCGAAACCGTCTCCGTCGCTGCGATCCTCGATCAATAAGCCAGGCGCCAGGCCAAGGCCAGGCTCGGTGAGCGCGCCGTCTTCGGGCCGCTTAATCAGCACTTCGCTCAGGACTGCCGCCCCGGTGCCCGTGCCGCCAATCAGTCCCCCGCGGGCCTGGAGCTGTTGGAGTTCCTTTTCGACGAGCGTTTCGCGATAGGCGTCGAAAATGCGGTGTCGGTGTCCGTTCGTGAAAAAGACCGCGGTCGCTTCGCGCAGCGGCTTGACGAAGTTCGGGTCGTCGGCCGTCTTCCGGTCGCGCGTGTGCAGTACCTCAACCGATTGGGCCCCAAGGTCCAACCACGGCTGGCGGAATCGCTCGGTTTGATCTGTTTCCGTGTCGGCGACCGCGGTTGGAATGACCACGATCTTGGCCTTGTTTCCACCTGCCAGCTTGAAAAACTCCTCGCGCAGCTCATTGGTCAAGTCCTGATGGCGGCCGCCGATGAGCATGAGCGAGCCGTTGGCATAGGGCGACGATTTGGCCCGCACGGCTTCCCACTCGCCGCGAAACACTTCGGCCCCGTCGGCGAGAAACATTTTCCAAGTGCCGACGAGGCGATTGCCGTTCAGCGAGGCCTCTACCCGGATCGATCCTTTGTTTTCCTGGCGTCCTTGTTCGACGGCGATTGGACCGGCCGTCGGAAGCCACTGGCCGATGTCCCACTCGAAGACCACCCGACCGTCTGCAAACGAAACCTTGCGAAAGTCTGTGCGGCCGTCTTTCCAGCGCTCTTGATGCGTAATGGCTTGGTGATCCGCGTGGATCGCCCAGCCGATAAGTCGGTCGCCCTCGAGACGGAAATGGACGACGCCTTCGCGCTTGCGGACGCCATGCACGGGCTGATAGAGGCTGCCCATCGCAATGTGCCGGTCGATCGTTTCCCAAGTGCCGACAAGTGCAGCCGCGGAATCAGCCGCTTTAACCGCGCTCACCGCAGTCTCAAGTGCTGTCAAGTACGTCAACGCGAGCGACAATAACCAGAATTGAAAGCGCATGTCGATCTCCTTGCAGGGGATTAGCGATAGTAAACGTCGAGCTCTGGCAAGGCCTGTTTGAGCTGCTGAACGCCAGCGTCGGTGACCTGCGATTGCCGCAGGCTGACGTATTTCAGCTTCGCGAGACCGCTCAAATGTACGAGTCCGGCGTCGCTGACATGCGTGCTCGAGAGGCCCAGAGTTTGCAGATTGCTCAGTCGCCGCAGATGCACGAGGCCAGCGTCGGTGACCAGCGAGTCGCTGAGGTAGAGCCGCTCCAGATTGGTCAGACCGGCCAGGTGCGCCAGATCGTCATCGGTCACCTCGGCCTTCCACAAATTGAGTTCTTTGAGCTTCCCGAGAGACTTGAGGAGTGCCAGGCCCAACGTCGGCCGCCGGGCACCGCCAAGATGGAGGTATTCCAGCTCGGTCAATTTCCCAAGGTGCGACCAGCCGTCGTCGCTGGCCGCCAGACTATTGAATTCCAAACGCTTGAGATGAATCAATCGGCCGACGTGGGTCAGTGCGGCATCATGATCGCCCCCTTGCAGGTTGCGAATCTCCAGGTCTTCAAGCGCCGGCAGGCGGGCCAGGTGTGCGAGACCGTCCGCGGTGATGTTGGCCTTCACGAGCCCCAGCACGCGGAGCTTGGGAAACGCAGCCAGCCGCGCCAGGCCTTCGTCGGTAATCGCCGTTTCCCAAAGGTTGAGATTTTCCAAGTTCTTCAGCGGCTGTAGGCGATTGATCGCGGCGTCGGTAATCTTTGTCGCACGCAGGCCAAGCGATTGGAGCGTCAATAATCCCGCGACGTGCGCCAGGCCCTCGTCGGTGATTGGCGTGTGATTGAAGTCCAATGACCGGAGCCGATCGAGTCGCGATAGGTGCACGAGGCCCGAGCCGTGAATCGAGCGGGTATGGGTGATGTCCAGTTTTTCGAGCTGTCTCAGGCCGGCTAGTTGGACCAGGTCGTCATCGGTGATGCCCGCGACGCTCGAAAGCCAGAGGCTTTGGAGGCCTTTGACAGCGGCCAAGCGGGCCAGGCCCGTTCCGGTGAGCTTGGGGGCCGCAGGGTCGTCGGACAGATTCACCGTCCGCAAATGGGGAAGCTTGCTGAGATGGTCGAGCGCGTCGTCGCCAGCCCGACTGACATCCAGCGAAAGGCCGATGACTCGGCCTTCGTCGAGTTGGAGCTTCCCCCCCAGCTCGCGCAGAGCGGCGGCTGCCACCGCCTCCGCCGCTGGCTCGTCGGCCTGGAAACAATCGGCCCGTGCAACCTGGCCTACGAATTCCAAGCAGAGCAGTACAGCCAAGGTGAAGCGCCACATGGTCGATTTCCTTCCAATTCATGGCCACTTGAGTTTCCAGCTGCCCGATTTTTAGCGGCACACCGAACATAGGAGAAATACTTTGTTCCGATATTTTCGATAGCCAATGCCTATGGCACGTTGCGGCCTCCATGCTCAGGGAAGCTCGCTAGCACGCCCGCAAAATCGTTTCGATCGGCAGAATCAGGTCCAGGCTGCGTGCGGTCCTGGACGATCACCAGTGATGAGGCGCTTCACATGCGCGCCGCTTTGTCAGCGATCGATTCAAGCGAGGACCCGCACCGTGGAAAACGCGCAAATCATGGAGTTCGCTCAGTACTGGGCGAATCTAATCCTGGTCTGGGTCGGTTTTGGAACGATCGTCGGGCTTCTGGCCAAGGCGATCATGCCGGGCAAAGATCCCGGCGGCGCGGTCGCCACGCTGGCCATGGGCGTGGCCGGCACGGTCATCGGCTGCGGCGTCCTCTCGTATTTCTGGAAGGGCCACATCATCTCGCCGATCAGCCCGGTCGGCTTTTGCGTGGCGACTGCCGGAGCGTTCGTGCTGCTCTTCTTCTACAAGCTTCTGGGTGGCTACTACTTCGACGAAGGGAACGGCCCGCTGGTCAAGCGCCGCCGCTTCCTCCGGACAACCCGCCGCCAGCCGCAAGCGGTTGTTTACGAGGACGAGTAGTCGCCCACGCTCCGGGCCAAGAGTCGCTATTTCGTCGAAAGGTCCCAGTCCTTCGCGTTTTTGCCCGGCTTGACGTCAATTACTAACTCGGTGGCGTCGTTGAATTTGGCCGGCAGCGATTCCTCGATCAGGCCGGCACCTCCGGGACCTTCTGATCCAGGGCCCGCCTTGGGAGCCATGGCCCCCTTGGCCGGTCTGGGCACGCGAATCTCCACCTTCGACTTGCCGAGGGAGACCTCCGCTGAGTAGAAGCCGTTCTCGATCAGGTCACCCGCGGTTTGTGATTTTCCGTCGCTAGGAATGAACGTGATCGACGATCCAGCGGCAGGAATCTGGCCATCGACGGTGACCTTACCGCTCACCACTCCGACGTTCGAGTTGCTGCCGCAGCCTACTGGCGCGGCCAGGGCGACCAGCGATAGGAGCGCCGGCCACACCATGAGGATTCGTCCCACTCCAAGCTCCTGATCGGTTTCTCTTCACGATGCGCAACGATCTAGTTGCCCGGCGTCACTTCGCCGCCCGCCATCGAGCCGAGCGTCTGCCAGGTGGCTAGGGCAATCGTGTCGGAATAGAACCGCACGCTTCCGTCGCTGTTGGCTGCCATGACTCCGCCCGGATGGCGGCTGCGGGCAGCCGCGCGCTGCGGATTGCCAAGGGCCACCGGCATCTTGGGGTCATTATCTGGCGTGAAAAACGTCGTACTGCTGATCAGGTCGGGCGAGCTGGTATTGGGTGTGACGACGGTGTGGAAGCGGAATACGCCGTCGTCGTTGTGAATGTCGCCGCGCCAATCGTTGTCGGTCGCGACCTTGGCCATCAGTACTTCCGAGAGCATGAGCGTATTTGACGTGCCGTCGAGGATGTTCCGCATCGCCACTTCTCCGGGCCGGCTCCGATCACCGGCCGTGTGAAAGTAGGGTCCGAAATTGAGGGACGTCGCCGTGCCTGGCGGGACTGCCCGCGTGTCATCGTATAGGGCGTTCCCCCAATTCACGACATAGTTGCCCCGGACCCGCTGATAGGTCCCGCTACTTTGGTCCTTGGTCCCAGCGCCGTCGCTCGGACAGTAGTAGGCATCCACACGTTTGCCGCAGAGGCCATTCAGAGTTCCGGCAATTGTGTATGGCGAAAGATAGAAGGGGGCGGTCGGGTCACCCTTGTCAGCCAGCGTATTCTGCTCGATATACGGCCACACGAACATGACCCAAGTCTTGCGGCGGTTGACGTGTGCGTCGTTCGTCGAGCCGTACGGAAAGCGGAGCAAGGTGTCGTGATGGTTATGCAGGGACAAGACCCACTGCTTGAGATTGTTTGAGCACTTCGCCCGGCGAGCCGCCTCGCGGGCCGCCTGCACCGCCGGCAGTAAGAGCGCCACGAGGATCCCGATAATGGCGATCACCACCAACAGCTCTATGAGCGTGAACGCGCGGTTCCTGGCGAAGAGACGGATCGGCCTGCGAGGGTTTGCGACCATGAGTTGGTCCCCTCCAACAACCTGGCGCACTAGTGCGGATAACGGATGTAAAGCCGCGGCCTGCCTTGCCGCCATGCCTGCGAGAGCATCTTCGGTTGTAGGTTGACCGCCAGGCGGTGTCAACAAAAAACGGATGCAAAGTAGCGAAATAGGAGTGGCAACGCGCGGCGACCGGTTGCAAAGCGCTAGTGCCCGTTGCGTAACAACCGATCCGCGTGATGTGGACTTTTACAATCCGAGTTCGGAACATGCTGACAGGAAAATCCCGCACGGCTTGCACTGGGTCCGTTCAGCATTTGTACGACATTGAAGCGGAAAACGAAGTGTTTCATGCGCAGGTCCATCTTTGTCGGACGGCTGGCCGCTCTGCTGCTACTGGCGATTCCCGCGATCGGACGAGCGGACGAAACGGACGATAAGGACGTCGGCGAACTGGCGGTGAAGCGACTAGCGCTCATGCAAACGCGGATGGCCGCGGTGAAGGTGAAGTCGAATGCAGAAGGCTTTCCGGAAGCTTTCGTTTCCAAGCCGATCTTTCGTTACTCTGACCCCGCTCGCACGTACGTGGCCGCGGCGGTCTGGAAGCTGGGCGAGAAGGGGCGTCCGCAGGCGCTCATGACCACGGAGCTGCACCGGCAGAACTTCGGCCGGCCGCGGATCGTCTATGAGCACCTCTCGCTGACGCCGACCAAATTCACGGCGATGGGCGGCGACTTCAGTTGGGCACCCGAAGGCTCGGCACTTGAGTTCAAACTCGTTCCCGGCGCCCCAGCGCCGGACGCGACGCCCGAGAAGCGGCTCTTGCAGTTGCGAGCCATCGCCAAGCGATTCGCCGGTCATGAGATGCTCGGTGCAGACAGGTGCGAGCTGCGCCTCTTGCCGCAGCCCGTCGATCGCTACACGCCCTCGTCCGAGGACCGCGCCGACGGCGCATTGTTCCTATTCACGTTCGGCACCAATCCAGAGGCCGCGCTGTTCATCGAGTCGGATGGCAAGGCGTGGAGTTACGCGGCCGGTCGGCTGGCCGGGGCGACGAAGATTGCCCTCACGATCGACGAAAAAACGGCGTGGGAGGGCGCGCGTGTCCGCTACGCCCCGAATTCCACGTACACGGCCTCCAACGCGCCCGCCGACATCCCCGGCGTCGCGCCGGATGGGAGCGAGATCAAGCAGTAGCCAGAAGTAGTAGGCACACTCCGTGTGCCGTGAAGCGCAACCGACGCGATATGAAACCTGCCCCGATTGGCGGCTCACAGCCGAGACGCTACTTGCGCCGCGTGGCTTGCCAATCCCGAACTAGGGTTTGGTCGGGATGTTTGAATTCAGTAGTACCCTTGATCGTGTCGCCGGTGATGGTTCCGGTGTAGCTAGCAACGGATTTCAGACCTTCGCGATTCTTGTACATATGTTTGAAGGTCACGATACCATCCTTGAACGCAGCGTCCTCAATCGGCGATTCTGGACCATTCTGATAGTCCTGTATCGAGCCCGTCAGCTTGTCCCCCTCCAACTTGAGTTTCAGCGTGTGCACGGCACTTTGGTTGGCATACTTCCATGTCCAAGCACCCGTTGGGTCAGCCTGGTCCGCCGCGGCGGCCATATTCGTGAATACGAACAAAACCAGTATCGCCGAACTTGCGTTGAGCCCTTTCATCAAAGCTCTCCTTCGACAGACTTTACGTACCGCCGAAAGTCGCGCGTCCACGTGCAACACCCTGACCCACTGGTCAGGGCTGTGTTGCAGGCCGACGGCACACGGAGTGTGCCTGCTACTTACATCAACTCCCGCATCGGCTCGATGCCGGGATCGACGAGGTATTGCGGCCGGCCGCGGAGATCAAACTCGCGGGTGTTGAGCGAGAGGCCCGCTTTCGCGTAAAGCGTCGCGAATATCTCCTGGAATTGCACCGGCCGCTCTACCGGATGCTCCGCGTACTTGTTCGTCGCGCCGATCACCTGACCCAGCCGCATCCCGCCGCCGGCCACCACGGCGCAGTTCGCCTGCGGCCAGTGATCGCGGCTGTTGCGATTGTTGAGGCGCGGCGTGCGGCCGAATTCGCCCCAAACGACGATCGAAACGTCGCGGTCCAGGCCGCGCTCGTGCAGGTCGGTAAGTAGCGACGACAGGCCGCTGTCGAGGAGCGGGAAGTCGCGCTTCGAATTGACGAAGTTCATGCCGTCGCCGCCGTGCCAGTCCCAGCGGATGAAGTTCATCGAGACGACCCGTGCACCGGCCTCGACGAGTCGCCGAGCGATGCAAAAATTGCGGACCATCCGCGGCGCGCCGTCGCGCTCGAACGCCGGGTCATCGACGCCGTACTTCTCGACGACTTTCGGATCTTCCTTCGACAGGTCCAAAGCGTCGGCCAGCTTCGACGACGTGAGAATCCCCAGTGCCTTGTGGGCGAATTGATCGAGGCCGTCCATGGAGCCGCTCGTGTCGGCCTGGCGGCGGAAATTGTCGAGCGAGGCCCGGAGGCTGTCGCGGTCGCTCAGCCGGTCGAGCGTCACACCCTGCAGCACCATGTTGTCCGCCTTCATGCTCTCCTTGCCGCCGACGAGGCGGAACGGCGCGTGCCCCATCCCCAAAAAGCCGCCGCTCCCAGGATCGCCCCACCGCGGCTCGCCGGTCTTGTACATCAGGCTGACGTGTGCCGGCACCGACGGGTTGACATTTCCCTTCAGTTTGCTGGCCCAAGCGCCCATCGCCGGCCAGCCGCCGGGCGGCGGTTGCTGATTGCGCTTGCGGCCTGTCATGCACTGCCAGGCGGCGTGATCGCCGTCGCTATCGCTGATCGAGCGGATGATCGCGAACCGGTCGGCCATCGAGGCAAGCTTGGGAAACAGCTCGCAGATTTCCATGCCGGGAACGTTCGTCTTGATCGGGCTGTATTCGCCGCGAATCTCGGACGGGGCGTCAGGCTTCAGGTCCCACATGTCGATGTGGGGCGGCCCGCCGGGGAGATAGACGTTGATGATCGCCTTGTGCGACCGGCCGGTCCGCTGCGTCGATTCAGCCCGCAGAATCTGCGGCAAGGCAAGACCGCCGAGGGCCATGCCGCCGATCGTCAGGAAGTCGCGCCGAGCGATCGAGTCGCAGTAGCCGCTGTGATGGCGGCTGCCGAAGATGGTGAGCATCACAGCGTCTCTTAATAAGCGAGGCAGGACGGTCGGTGGGCTAGCCCGATCATCGCAAATCCAAGGCCAAAGTCAACATAGATCAGTGATTGTTTATCGGATTTTTGCGCGGTGGAATCCAGTGGTGAAGCAAGCCCGCAGCAACAGCCGCTACTTCTTGATCCCGGGAAGGAAATGACCGAAGAATGGAATGGGCGACCAGCTTTTGCTAGCCAACGTTGCCCTGCGGTATTGGCCGCTCGTAGCGATCGGCGTCCCGAGCCGTCGCGCAAGCGGTAGCGTACAAGTCTTCCAAATGGTTGCTCAGTTGCCCCATGTCAACTAGCACTTGACGGCGAACTGTCGGCGGCATTCGGCAGAGCGAGTCCATGATGTTCTCCGACCGCTCGTCGGGAGTGAGGCCCTCGGCCTCATAGGCTTCCGCCAGGGAGTGAAGCGCCAGCCAGAATTCGTTGGGAGTAACCATGATGAAGAATCCCAAGTCAAGTACAGCCCACGATCATCGCGCTAGCCAACAAGAATGCAAGAGCCTCATTTTCTGATTTTCAGGCGGCGAATGGAATCGTCCGATCCCGTGCACTCGTGCGCAATGACAGGCGTTGATTCAACCCGCTGATTCCAGCAGGGCAATGCTCGCGGTAAAGCCGTGCAGGAAGTTCTGCCGGCCGATCGGACCGATTTCGCCCTGCGCAAAAAACCCCGCCAACGGGATTTTGCCGAGGCACTTGGCTATCGCTTCGGCGTCGTGATGCGGCTGGTTAAACATCCGCGTGCCGCGGCCGTTGCAGGTGAAGAGCAAGGCGCCGGCCGGACCGGGCGAAGCCTTGCGGGCGGCGGCCAGAAGCTGTTTTAGCTCGGCATCGGCCGCGTCCTGGTCGCGGACGTGGAACTGCACAGTCTGCCCCGTGCGAATGTAGTCGCCCAGGGCGATCGCTCCGGAGCCGGGATCGAGGCCGGTCACATTGCGGACCAGGAAATCCCCTTGCTCAAACCGGTCCTGATATTCGCTAACGACGCGGCCGACGTGCAGCGCCCGCTGCACGAGCAGTTGTTCGCGGGTCGGCAGGCTGTCGAAGATTTCCTTGAGCTGGATCAGGGCCGGCTTGCCCCCCAATTCATAAATGACGTTCCGCTCGGCCTTGGTCACGACAAAATGCTTCCCGATCGGCCGGCACCCCTGAGAAACGACCGTTCGCAGCCGGACGTTGCCCGAGACGAGGGCGGCGACTGCCCCTTCAGCCAGCGTCTGCCGGCCGAAGAAGAGGCGGTTGTGGCCCGGTTCGTGTCCGCCGCTGGCCAAGCCTCCAATAACGGGGATGCCCGGACGGTCTTCGTTCAAGCGGTCGAGCAAGAGGTCCGCGGGAAACGAGAACGGCTCGCCGAGGAGCAAGAGAAACGTGCCTGGGGCCCATTCGGCGGCTAGTTCGTCGGGCCAGCCCTGAATCACGCCCCCTTCGCGGGTCCGCTCGAACTGGAGGTTGAAGAGCGACGTGGTCACGCCGGGAAGTTGGGCCAGCCACAGCGACAGGGCGGGCTCGTTCTCGATCTCGCGGCCCGTGCCGACGATCGCTTCCCCCGTGCAGCCCATCAATTTGTCGGTGCCGACGAGGTCGCAGGCTTCCGCCGCAAGCTGGTCGGCGTGATCGGCATGGTGCGACGAGCAAAAGAGTATCGCCAGGTCAGCCTGGCCACCAATCTGGTCTCGTGCGGCCTCGCATGCTTCGCGGAGTGCAGCGCGCGTATCGGGCTTGATGGAGAGAGCCGAGGAGCAGCGCAATGTTGAAGACAGCGAGAGAGGCATTTCTGGCCCGTACCCCCAATTCTGGCCCGATGAGTCAGCCGCATCATAGCCAGTGCGCGAGCGGGTTGCTATTGGTTTGAACGGGAGAAGGGAGCTGGTATCCCCTCGTCCTCGTACTCCTCCTCGTCCTCGTCCTCGGTTCGCCCGCCCAATCGAGGACGAGGACGACGACGAGGACGAGCACGTAAAGCCGTTTCCACTACTGCGACGCCATCAGCTCGCGATACAGCGCCGCATGCCTTTCGATCATCCGTTCGACGGAGAATTCGGCGAGCATTCGCGCTCGGCCAGCGTCGCCCAGCCGGCGGGCAAGTGCGGCGTCGTTCAAGAGCTCGTGCGTATGTCGCGCGAAGGCGGCCCGATCGCCAACGGGGACGAGATAGCCGGTCTCGCCAGGGACCACCAGGTCGCGGTTTCCCGCAATGTCGGTTGCCACGACGGGAATTCCGGCCACCATGGCCTCCATGATCGCGTTCGATTGTCCTTCGTACTCGCTGGCCAGCCATAGGCAGTCGAGGTGCGGCAAGATGCGCGGCACATCGTCGCGCTCGCCCAAGAGATGCACCCGGTCAGCCACCAGGTTCTGATCGCGATAACGTTCCAGCCGCCAGCGCTGCGGCCCGTCGCCAATGATCAATAGGCGCGAATCGTCGCGGGCCGACTTCAACAGGTCCGCGGCCCAAATCAGATCCTTCACCCGCTTTTGCGGCCACAGCCGGCCGATTGCTCCGATCAGCCGAGAATCGGCGGGCAGGTTCAGTTCGCGCAAGAGATCCTCGCGCGTAACCGATTCACGCGGCTGAAACGGGCCGATGCCGTTGGGGATGATCGTGAACTTGTCGGCGGGAAGTCCGCAGCTCACGTAAAACTCCTGAACACCGCTGGAATTGGTGACGATCCGCTGGGTGTGTTTGGCCAGCACGCGGTCGATCGAGAGCTGAACCGGACCTTTCCAGGGATCAACGCACCGTTCGCCGGCGACGATATGCTTCACACCGGCGGAGATCGCGGCCTGGCGGCCATAGGCATTGGCGGCGAAGAGCCACGTGTGCACGATGTCGGGCCGCAGCGACTTAATCAGATTCCGCAGCCGCCAATAGGCCCACGGGTCAAGCTTCCACCGCTTGTCGATCATCGTGAGCGGTACGCCGGCCTGACGCAGATCCGGCTCCAGCGGGCCGGTATGCGTCAGCACGGCCACGTGCACGTCGAACTGATCGCGCGGCAATCCGGCGGCCAGCAGCGTGAGCTGTTTTTCCGCGCCGCCGCGGACGAGAGTCGGAATGATCAAGAGCAGGCGAATCAATTTAGGATTTCGGATTTCAGGATTTGGGGCGAAACAGCTATCGCGCGAGGATATTCAAGTATTGCTCGGCGCACGTTTCGAGCGAGTGCGACTGGCAGATTTGCTGCCGGGCGGCTGAGCCCAACTCAATTCGTCGTGCCGGTTGTTCCAAGAGCTCGATCAAGGCCTGTGCAATCGCCTGGGAATTTCCCGGCGAGACGAGCAGTCCCGTCCGGCCCGGCTGGATCCACTGGCGATGGCTGGGCAAGTCGGAAGCGATGCAGGCCAGGCCACCAGCCAGCGATTCGATCAAGGCCAACACCGGTCCGTCGGTCGTCGCCGGCTGGATGTAGATGTCAGCCGCCTCCAACAGTTCGTGGTAATCGGAGAAGACTCCCGGCAGAAAGGCCCGCTGCCTCAAATCGAGATCGCCGGTGAGCTGGTAGAGCCGGTCGCGCTCGGATCCGTCACCGATGATCCAGAGTCGAGCCGCGGGAAACCGGATGGCGACAGATTTCCAGGCTTTCACGAGGTGGGCGAATCCCGATTGGGGTTCCAGACGCCCGATTGCCACAACTACGGGGGCCTCGGACGGCGTCGCCAGGTCGTGGTTGACGCCAGCCAGGGCCTCGCGCGCGTGATGGTGCGTACAGGCGCTCGGCGCCGGAGGAAGGGGGACGCCATAAGGAATGACAGTCACTCGCTCCGCGTCGTATCCAGCCGCGGTCAGCTCGGCCGCGACGAGCGGGCTGATCGCAACAATCCGTTCGGCTTGCTGGCAGCGGCGAGCGATCCGGCGGCCGAAGCTGGCAGTCCGCTGCCAGGCGACGTCGCCGGCCGGTCCCGCCAGATCGGCCTGGAGCACGACCCGCGGACCCGAACCGGCCAGCGTCGCGAGTGCCGCGTAGGCCTCGTAGCGGAGCGAGGCCACAAGCACTGCGTCGAGCTCGCCGCGATGCTGTTTGAGCCAGCGGGTCAGGCCGAACATATAGCGGAGCGTGCTCCAGCCGCCGCGCGGGGCGCCCTTGAGCCGCACCAGAGGGATTTCACGGACAGCGACAGCGCGCGGCCACGAGCTGTTCCAAGTGGCGGAGACGACCGTCAGTTCGTGGCCGCCGGCGCGGAACTGCTCGGCCAGGCGGAGCAAATGCGTGGCGGTATCGTCGGCCAGCGGCCAAAAGCGGGGCGTAACGAGGGCCAGACGCACAATATTGCGCTCACTCGATGACTGGACTCAATGATTAGCGCGGCTCGGACTTGCGCGGCTCGCCGGCGCCTTGCGAAGCGATGTCTGCCGGTTCCAGAGCTGCCAGGTACGGAAGGTTGCGATAAGCGTCGTTATAGTCCAGTCCGTAGCCGACGACGAACACGTCGGGAATTTCGAAGCCGACATAATCGGGCCGCAAGGCGACCTGTTGTTTCCCCTTCTTGAGCACGAGGACTGCCGAGCGGACCGACCGCGGCTGCCGCTCGTCGAGCAGCGAAATCACCTCCAAAAGCGTATGGCCGGTGTCGAAGATGTCGTCCACTACCAGCACGTCGCGGCCGGTGATTTCGGGGAGCATGTCGAGGTTGACCGCCAGCGAACCGCGCTGCGTCCCCTGGTAGCTGCGGGCTTGAATCACGCCAACCCGCAGCGGCATGTCGAGCTTGCGCACCAGGTCGGCAAGGAAAATGATGCTGCCCGTCATGACCGCGATCACCGTGAGCGGCCGGCCCGCTTCGCGGCGGCGAATCTCCGCGGCCAACTCGTCGATCGAGCGCTGAATCTCGTCGGCAGTGACGATTGTCTTCACGAGGTAGCAGTGCGGCAGGCTTGTGGGGCGATCAAACGTCCGCCCAGTCTAGCGAGGATTTGCTGCGAATGACACGGTTGGCTGGCGAGCGCTGTTCATGACGGCCGCGTGGTCCAGGACTTTCACAGCAGTTCCACCGCCTGCTGATACTGCGGCACTTCGACCGGAAAGCCCAGCTTCGCCGTGATCTCCGCCGCCAGGCCCAGTGCGACCGCTTCCTCGCCGTGCGTCAGGAAAACCTTCCGCGGCCGCCGCTGGAAATGCGATATCCACCGCATCAGACCGTCGTGGTCGGCATGCCCCGAGAAGCCGTAGATTTGCTCGATCTTGGCCCGTACCTGAAATTCCTGCCCGTGAATGCGGACTTGCTTCGCGCCGTCGAGAATGTGCCGGCCCAGCGTCCCTTCGCCCTGATGGCCGACGAACAGGATCGTCGCTTGCGGCCGGCCGATGTTGTTCCGCAGGTGATGCTTGATCCGGCCCGCGTTGCACATCCCCGAGCTGGCCATGATCACGCACGGCTGCTTCAGCTCGTTGATCCGCTTCGATTCGTCGGCCGTGCGGGTCATCGTCAGGCCGGGAAACTTTAGCGGCGGCTGATTCGAGTTGATCATCTGCTGCATCGCTTCGTCGGCGTATTCGTGGAAGCGGTGATAGATGGCGGTCACATCGACGGCCATCGGGCTATCGAGAAACACGGGCAATGCAGGGATTCGATTGGCCCGCACTAGCCGGCCGATGTAGAAGATCAGTTCTTGCGCCCGCTCGACGGCGAAGGTGGGAATGACGACGTTGCCGCCGCGAGCGACTGTCTCGTTGATGACGCGTTTCAGTTGCAATTCAACGTCGCCGGCCCGCTCGTGATTGCGGTTGCCGTAGGTCGATTCCATGACGATGTAGTCGGCGTCCGCGAGCAGGCTCGGATCGCGAATGATCGGCTTGTCGGTTTGGCCGATGTCGCCGGAGAACACGATCCGCCGCCGCTGGGTCCCCTCGATGGCGTCGATCTGGATCATCGCCGAGCCGAGGATATGCCCGGCGTCGAAAAAGCGGGCCGTGACGCCCGGGACTGCCTCGACCGGCTGGGCATAGTCGCACTCACGCACCAGCGGCATCGTCCGATCGACGTCCAGGTCGTTATAGAGTGGCTCATACGGATGCGGCGAAGTACGGCCGTCGCGGGCGTGCCGTTTTTGCTTGTAGCTGAGGTCTTCTTCCTGGATGCCGGCCGAGTCGCGGAGCATGATTTCGAGCATCGCCGCCGAAGGCCGCGTGGTGTGGATCGGCCCGCGATAGCCTTCCCGCACCAGTTTGGGCAAGAGGCCGCAGTGATCGATATGCACGTGCGTCAGCAGCAGCGACTCGATTTCGATGGCCGGAATGGGCGAATGGTCCCAATTGCGGGGCTCAAATTTCCGCTCCTGGAACATGCCGCAATCGATCATCACCTGTTTTTCGGCGACTTCGAGGCAATACCTGCTGCCGGTGACTTGCCTGGCAGCGCCGAGGAAGTGGAGTTTCATTGAAGAGGCTGGAGGGAACGCCCTCTGTGGCGTTCCGTGGGTTGGAGGTCGAGTTTCTGAAAACCGAGATAAGGCGCTGTGCTGGGTCCTTTGTACTCGGTACTGCGTACGCAGTACGAGCCGTCAGCGCTAGTTTGCAGGCTGTGAATCGCGCTGTCCTGCCGCGGCCTGTCCCGCCTTCACCACGCCCGCCTGCATCACAGCGATGAAGCGGTCGCGCTTTTCCAAGAGCGAAATGTCGGCTGCGACGTCGCCGTCAACAACAAGCACGTCGGCCAGCTTGCCTTTCTCCAGCGTGCCGATCTCGTGGCCGCGACCGAGGATTTCGGCGCCGGTCTTGGTCGCACACTTGATTGTTTCCAGCGGCGTGAATCCGACGTAGTTAACAAAAAAGGTCAGCTCCTTGGCGTAGTCGCCGTGCGGATTCCAGGCAAAGCCATAATCGCCCCCCATTCCCAGGCGGCCGCCGGCTCGCAGGATGCGGCGGGCTGATTCCGCGCCTCCTTCGAGCGTCTCCTTGTGTCCGTCGATCACCCGCTGGCCCATGCCGAATTCTGGGCCGCGCTCGATGCTAGCCAGTTCGAAGTAGAGGGCCGGCACGCAAGGGACGTCGCGGGTGAGCAAGAGGTCCATTGCCTCGTCGTCCATGAACGTGCCGTGCTCGATCGCGTCGTAGCCGGCACGGAGGGCGTTTTTGATTCCCTCGGTCGCCCGGCAATGGCCGGTGACTTTGAGGTTGTGATTGTGGGCCGTGGCGACGACCGCGTGCATTTCGTCGAATGTCATGCAGAGCGTGTGGTGGTCGTTCGCATCCGGGGCAGCTGCGTCGCCGGTCGGATAGGTCTTCACCCACTCCACGCCATCCTTCACGAGCTTGCGGACGGCGGCCCGGGCGTCGTCGGCGCCGTTAATCAGCAGCACCAGCCCCTCCATGCCGATCTTGCGGAAGTCGGGGTTCCAGTCCATCAATCCTCCCACGCCGCAGATCTCGCGGCCGCTCGCCGCCAGGCGCGGGCCGGCCATCAGGTCGTTCTCGATCGCCTTTTTGAGCCAGACGTCGATATTAAAGAGGCTGCCGCCGCTGCGCGCCGCCGTGTAGCCGCATTCCAGCGCCAGCCGCGCGTTAGCGGCCGCCAGGAGCGTGACGTATTCGACGGGGTATTTGATATCGAGATCTTCGAGGGCGGCGACATTGAAATACGTCGGGTGAAAGTGAGCTTCGACAAGCCCGGGCAGGATCGTGCCGCCCCGGGCGTCAATGCGCGCTGCGTCGGGCGGTGTGCGTGGTGCAGCGGACGCGGGACCGACGTACGTGATGCGGCCGTATTCGATCACGAGGACCGCATTCTTGATCGGCGCCGCACCCGTGCCGTCGATGAGCTGGCCACCCGTGATCAGCGTCGTTCCGGAGGCGAGTTTCATAGTCAAGCTGTCTGATGGCAAAAGGAATCCGCGTCCCTGGAAGTGCATTAAACCACGAAGACTCACAGAACTCTAAGAGAAGGGAAAAATGGCTGGCCTTGGAGGCCTTCGTGTCTTGGTGGTTATTTGTGCGGACAAGATTTTCCAGTTTCAACTTTCTTCCGTGATAGCCGCCCCTTACACTAACATCAACGCTTGCCGATTTGAGTCCCGCCTCTATCTTCCCGCCTGTCAGGTCCCCCCATGCGTTTGCCGGCATTGCGCCTCGTTGCTGCTGGAACGCTCCTGCTCCTGGTGGGATCGGGGTCTGCGCGCGCCGAGGATTTGGCGCCGCTTCATGCGCGCATCGACCAGTTCATTACGGCCGGGGCGGGCGGGCCGGTCGCTGGACAGGCGTCTGATGCCGAGTTCTGCCGGCGGGTCTATCTCGACCTGGCGGGGCGGATTCCGTCGCTCGAGGAAACTCGTGCCTTTCTGGCTGATGGAGATGCCGACAAGCGAGCCAAGCTGATCGATCGGCTCCTGGCGAGTGAGGATCACGTCCGCCGCATGTCGCAGGCGCTGCACGTGATGCTCATGGAGCGGCTGGGCGATCATGCCGAGTGGCAAAAGTTCCTCCACCAGTCGGTCCGGGCCAATGAGCCGTGGGACAGAATTGTCCGCGAGATTTTGAATCCGAATCCCGACGACGAAGCAACCCGCGGCTCCGCCCTCTGGTTCACGAAGCGGCTGGAGAATTACGGCCAGAACCCAGTCGATATTCCGGGCCTCGTGCGTGACGTGGGCCGGCACTTTTTAGGCATCGACGTCCAATGCTGTCAGTGCCACGACCACTTGTTCGTCGAGGAATATAAGCAGGAGTATTACCAGGGGCTGTTTGCTTTCGTCGGAAACACGTCGATCCGGCAGGACGTGAAGTTCCCGGCCGTCGGCCAGAAACCGCTGGAGAAGAAGGTCGAGTTTCAGTCGGTTTTCGTCCAAAAGCCAAAGGCAGTTGGTCCGAAGCTGCCTGGCGGAGCGGAGATCGAGATTCCCACGTTTGCCAAAGGCGAAGAGTTCGAGCAGCAGCCGGATAAGAAGACCCGTTTTCCCGGCACGCTGAAATTCGATACGCTCAAGCTCTTGGCCGAGCAGTTGCCCCGGCCTGACAATCGCCCGTTCACGCGCAACATCGCCAACCGGCTGTGGTGGCTCGTGATGGGGCGCGGCCTGGTTGAGCCGCTCGATCTGGGACATGCGGGCAATCCGCCGTCGCATCCGGAGCTGCTCGATCTGTTGGCGTACGAACTTGCGGCACATCAATTCGATATGCGGTGGCTGATCCGCGAGATTGCCCTGTCTCAGGCCTATCAGCGATCAAGTGCGGCAGCGGACGACGCTGCTGCCACTGTACCGGGCGCGAAATATGTCGTCGCACTCGAAAAGCAACTCGCGAGCGAGCAGCTTTTGGCCAGTATTCGCCAGGCCCTCGGCGACGGCAAGCCGCTGGCGATCGACGTTGCGGACAAATCGTGGACTGAGTGGCAGGTGAAGTTCGACAAGGCTCTTGCCAACCCGCCGCGCGAGCCGGAAGTCGGCCACAACCCGACCGTGAAGGCGGCTCTGTTTTTCATGAACGACGCGACCTTGCTGGCCTGGATCAAGCCGGAGGGCGCAAATCTGGCGGCCCGCTTGCTAAAGCAAGCGGATGGGGCCGCGCTGGCGGATGAGCTGTATTTGTCGGTGCTGTCGCGACCGCCGAGTGACGAAGAGAAGGCGGAGGTGGCGAGTTTTCTCGCGGCGCGTACCGATCGGCGTGAGAAGGCGGTGACGAACCTGATATGGAGTCTATTGGCGTCGAACGAGTTTTGCGTTAATCACTGATTCCCTCTCCCTTTGGGAGAGGGTGGCCGCGCAGCGGCCGGGTGAGCGTGTTGTGAACTACTCCCATCTCTGCACACCGACCGACCACGTCCTATCCCGCCGGGCGATTCTCGGCGCGGCCGGGGCGATCGGGCTGGGTTCGCTGCTTGCTCCCACACGCGCGGCAGAATTGCAGAAGAAACATAAGCAGGTCCTGTTTATCTGGATCGACGGCGGCATGAGCCAGCTCGAAAGCTGGGACCCCAAGCCTAACACAGTGTTCGGCGGGCCGTTCCGGGCGATTGCGACCAGCGTGCCGGGCATTCACGTCAGCGAGCTGCTTCCCCGCTCCGCGAAGATCATGCAGCACCTGGCGATCATCCGCAGCGTGCACACGCAGGACAACTCACACTCGGCCGGCGTGGCCCGCATCCAGCGCGGCGATCCGAAAAACCGCGGCGTGACGTATCCCTACTTCGGCTCGGCGGTTGCCAAGCTCCTTGGCCCCGGCGACAGCGGTCTGCCCCCTTATGTCTGGATCAAGCCGGGCAGCAGCGGGTTTATCCACCAGGATGCCGGCTTTCTCGGCCCCAAGTTCGGCGCGGTGGCCTTCGGCGACGGCAAGCCGCCCGAGAACCTGGTACTGCACGAATCGCTGAAGCCCGAAGAAGACGACGAGCGGAACACGCTCCGCCAGGCCGCCAATGCCCGCTATGCCCGCGGCCGGCGCAAGCAAATGGGCGAGGCGACGAGCTACGTCTATGACGTGGCCCGTACGCTGATGAAGTGGCAGGACTTGTTCGACACCTCGAAGTTCGACCCGCGCGACGTCGAGCGTTATGGCACGCACGAGATCGGCCGCCACATGCTCCAGGCCCGCAAGATGCTCGAAGCGGGCGTTACGTTCGTCAAGGTGAACAGCTACGGCTGGGACACGCACGGCGACAATTTCAACGGCCACCTGAGCCTGATGCCGAAGTTCGATCAGGCATTTGCGGCAATCGTTCAGGACCTGGCCGACCGCTCGATGCTCGACAACGTCCTCGTGATTGCAATGAGCGAGTTCGGCCGCACGCCTCGGATCAACGGCCACATCGGCCGCGACCACTGGCCCGAAGCCTGGTCTGTGGTGATGGCCGGCAGCGGGCTCAAGCGGGGGCTGGTGGTCGGCGAGACAAACGACAAGGGCACGTTCGTCAAAGGGGACGAACACGACATCGGGGCCTTGTTCCACACCTGGTTCGCGGCCCTGGGCATCGATAGCAAGACAGTCGAATACGACAACGGCGGCCAGCCGCTGCCGATCGCCCACGAAGGAATGCAGGCGGTGAAGGAGCTGCTCGCATGATCGACACTCGAGAACTCCTCAAGAAGTTCGAGCCGGCAAAGGACGCCAAAATCATCACCGCTGATCCGCAGGTCCGATCAGCCAGGTTCAGCCCGTGCGGCAAGCTGCTCGTCGCCGGCGGCTTTGACGGCCGTGTACGGCGGTGGAATGTGGCGGATGAAGCCACGCTCGAATTGCCGGCCCTCGAAGGCCATCACGCCTGGATCGACGGTGTCGCTTTCCGCCAGGAGGGCGAACTGCTCTTCACGGCTGATTCCTGGGGCCAGCTCTGCTGCTGGGGCAGCTATGCCGCCGAGAAGCCTGACGTGAACTGGCGGCTCGAGGCGGCCCACGATGGCTGGATCCGCGACGTGGCGGTTAGCCCCAACGGTCAGCGAATAGCGAGCTGCGGCAGCGATCAGCTCGTGAAGATCTGGTCAATCGCGGACGGCGGCAAGCAAGCTGAAATAGCTGCCGGCCGGGACGTGCTCCGCGTCCTTTGGATGCCCGATGGGTCGCTGCTCACAGGTGACGACCGTGGCTTCGTCAAACACTGGAAAGACGACGGCTCGCTTATCCGCCAGTTTGATGCCGCGCCGCTCTACACGCTGAGCCGATTGCAAGACGTGGGGGGCGTCCATGCGCTGGCCATCGACCGCGAAGGCAAGCTGCTGGCGGCCGGCGGCACGATTCCCAAGAATGGCGCCACGGTGACAGGCCCGCCGACGATTTTTCTGTTCGACGTGGCGACGGGCGAGCAGAAGCACAAGCTCTCGCTGGGCGCCGACAGCGACTGTTACGTCGCCGACATCCATTTCCACGACGAAGGTTTTCTCTCGGTCGTCACCTACGGCACGCCGGGCGCGGGTCAGCTACTCTATGTTCTTCCGGAGGAAGGCAAGCCGTTCTTCACGCGAAAAATGTCGAACCTGCACAGCATCTCGTGGCATCCGGATGGCAAGCGATTGGCAGTCGTGGCAACCAATCCAGGCTCGAACGGCAACGGCCGGCCGCTGGATAAGGAGGGGAACTACGTAGGGAACAAGTCGCCGATTCATGTGTTTGGGGTGAGTGGGTGAGTGGTGATTGGCAAGTAGGTGGTTCCAGTTCGGTGATGGATACTTCAGTACTGAGTACTCAGTACTGAGTACTTGGTAAGCGAGACGTTGACGATGTTCCACAATCAATTGCTCGCGCACCCAACGATTTCGCGCCGCACGGCGATCCAGGCCGGGTCAATCGGCCTGCTCGGCCTGGGGATGAACCACGTGGCTGGCTTGCGCGAGGCGTCGGCGGCCGGTGGAATTGCCCGTCCGGCCGGCAAAGCGAAAGCCTGCATCTACATCTTCCTCTCCGGCGGTCTGGCCCAGCACGATTCGTTCGACCCAAAGCCCGTTGCGCCGGACAACATCCGCGGTGAGTTCAAGCCGATCGCCACCAAGACCGCTGGAATTCAGATTTGCGAGCATCTGCCCATGCTCGCCCAGCAAAGCGATCGGTGGGCGCTAGTCCGCTCGCTCACGCATCCGTCGAACGACCACTCACTCGGCCATCACATCATGCTCACCGGGCGAACGCCCGCGCCGCCAGGATTCAACCCGAACGCACCGAAGCGGACCGATTGGCCGAGCATCGCCGCAATTGCCAACGCCGCGACTATATCCCGCAACAATAATTTGCCGCCGGCTGTCGTCCTGCCAGAGCGGTTGGTGCACAACACAGGTCGCGTGATCCCCGGCCAGTTCGCCGGCCTGATGGGAAGCCACCGCGATCCGTGGTTCATCGAGGCCTCGCCGTTTCACAACAGGTCCTACGGCGCCTTCCCGCAATACCAGTTCGATCACCAGGAGCGCGGCGACAAGGACGAACGCGTCTTCCAAGCGCCAAACCTGTCGCTGCCGCAAGGCATCGATTTGCCGCGGTTTGCCGGCCGCGCCGGCCTGCTCGCGCATTTGCACGAGCAACAGATGGCCCTCGATCAGGCCGCAAGTACCAGTGATTTCGACCGTCTGCGGCAGGGAGCCATTTCGCTGCTCACGGATGAGCGGATCAAACGGGCGTTCGACGTCACGCGGGCCGACGACAAAGTCCAGGAGCGCTACGGCAAGAACAGCTTCGGCTGGTCGCTCCTCATGGCGCGGCGGCTCGTCGAGGCGGGAGTGAACCTGGTGCAGGTGAACCTGGGGAACAACGAAACCTGGGACACGCACGGCGAGGCCTTCCCGCACCTGAAAGACAAGCTCCTGCCGCCGACCGACCGGGCGGTCTCTGCCTTGCTCGAGGATCTGGCCGAGAGCGGCCTGCTCGATAGCACGCTCATTGTCATGGCTGGTGAATTCGGCCGCACGCCCAAAATCACGCACCTGCCGCAGCACTACAAGCTC
>Ga0065705_10001930_pt1 | contig 26479 bp, 24 predicted proteins | sample SwibulcommuniRL2_FD_59092 | JGI IMG/M metagenome (GOLD analysis project Ga0065705, IMG submission 59092) | Bulk soil microbial communities from switchgrass field near Rose Lake, East Lansing, Michigan, USA - RL2 Bulk Soil v2 (version 2) | ecosystem: Environmental > Terrestrial > Soil >...
TCAGCCCGCGCAAGGGCACGCCGGCCGCAGCCATGCCCGACATGGTTGCTCCGCAGGTCAAATCCGAACGATGCGAGCGACTGGCCGATGTCGAACGCGAGCTGCGCGAGAAATACTTCCGCAGCCTCATCGGCCGGCGGCTCACAGTGCTCGTTGAAGGGCCCAGCGACGTAACGAGTGGCGCCTGGACTGGTACGAGTTGCCGCTACGCGCCGGTGGAGCTTGTTGCGGGTGAATCGCTAATGCCGGGCAGTCTCGTCCGCGGGGTGGCGACGGAGGTCGCCAGTTGCGGAACGCGAATTAGGGCCACAGGGGGCTAAGCCCAGCATCCAGCGCGCCTGTTCATTTCGCCGCGTCGCTTGCGACGCGCTCTGGCGCGCGGCGAAATACTATTGGCGAAATGCGCGCGGTGCGGCGGGATTATCGCCTTGATGCGCTACTGGGCGGGCCGGGACAAGAGCAGCGGCGCGTAGGCGATGCCCATTCCAGCGAACAGCCCCACGGTGTGGGCGGAATTGGCAATCTGGGGCATGAACGATAGCCAGCGTTCGGTCTCGGGGAAACTGCGCGCCAGGCAGAGAACGAAAAACAGCAGGCCGATCGCGGCGGTAACCGGGCTGAGCATGTAGCGGTCGCGATTGTCGAAGCGGACCTTGATCAAGACATAACCGAAGATTCCATAGCCTACGCCCGACATGCCGCCGAAGTTGATGCCGCGCTGCATGAATGCCGCTTCGAGGGCCTGACCCAGGTTTGACAACACGGCCAACACCAGCACCAGCAGCAGCATTTTCCAGGTGCCCCGGCGGGTCTCGATCTGGCCGCCCAAGTCGAAGAGCAGCAGCATGTTGAAAGCCAGGTGCGTGATCCCGAAGTGAATGAAAATCGGGGTGACGAGTCGCCAAACTTCCCCTTTGCGGAGGCTGGCCCAAATATCGACGGTCCCCGCGGGCGTGATCGCGTCCTGAAACGACACGAACCGCAGCGTGTCGTACAATCCGCCCGGGCCTTGTCCGAGAAGGACGATGACGACGGAAATCCCAATCAGCGCCAGCACGAGCGGGCACCGCCGGGCCGCGCCGCCCAGGCCGCTCCCCCAGCGGCTGCGCATCTCAACGATGTTTCCCTGGGCCCGCTTCCGCTCTTGCTCTTCCTCGCGGCGGACCCGTTCAGCCTCGCTTTCGGCGCCGCGGTAGCGCGGATCCTGCGGATTTTCCTGGAAATGGGCCAGGGCCTCGCGGGCCTCGGGCAAGTGGTCTTCGTCGCGCACCCAGATTGCCCAGGCATCACCGGCCTCCTCGGCGTGGGCGTCGATCCGCTGCGTGACGAGCCACGCGGCCAGCCGCTCGGCATCGGATCGGTTCGGAAGGGTGCCGAGTTGGCGCATGTTTCAATTGCGGATTGCGGATTGCGGATTGAGCGGAACCGTGGAGCGGCGTCAGGATCGGAATGGGATGGGGATCGTGGTACTGAGTACTGAGTACGCAGTACTCTGTACGTTACACTTCGATTTCATTCGAAGCCTCCTGTCTCCTGTCCCCTGGCTCCTACCCTCACGGCGCCGCTTTGAGCTGCCCCGACTCGAGCAGCGACTGGGCCTGTTCCACTTCGGCGTAATAGGCCCGCCGGATCAAAAGAGCAGCGGCCGATTCGTCGAAGAGCCCGACGACTTCGCGGTGCAGTTGCAAGGCCGAGCCGGTGACCTGGGCCGTGATCGGCCCCTCGACGGTCGCCCGCACCGCCTCGGCCTTGTGTCCGCCGAACGCCAAAACGAGGCAGCGGCGCGACTCGAGGATCGTGCCCACGCCCATCGTGATCGCCAGCCGCGGTACCTTGTCCTCGCCGCCGAAAAACCGAGCGTTGTCGCGAATCGTCTCGCTGGCGAGCGTCTTGAGCCGCGTCCGGCTGCCGAGAGACGAGCCGGGCTCGTTGAACGCGATATGGCCGTCGCTTCCCAGGCCCAGCACTTGCAAGTCGATGCCGCCGGCATCTTTGATTTTCTGTTCGTACTGCCGGCAGTGGAGCTCGAAATCGAGCGCCCGGCCGTCGGGAACGCTGATCCGCTCGGGGCGGACGTTGATATGGTCGAACAGGTTCTGCTGCATGAAGAACCGGTAACTGTGTGGGTGCGTGGGCCCCAGGCCGACGTACTCATCGAGATTGAAGGTCGTCAACCGGGAAAAATCGAGGCCTTCCTCACGATGCAGGCGGATCAGCTCGCGATACAGCCCCAGCGGCGTGCTGCCGGTGGCCAGCCCGAGCACGCAGTCGGGCTTACGGCGAACGAGATCGGCGACAAATCGAGCACCCCGCCGACCGGCGGATTCGGCATCCGGCTGAATGATGACGCGCACGAGAATTGGATTCCGGGAACAAAGCGAACTGCCGCTGCCGGCAGCCGCGAGAATGGACGCCAGTCGCAGCATAACAAGCAGTTTGCCCGGCAAACAAGGGCGTCAGAGCACATCGCGAGTTCGCACGCAATAGCGATCCATCCGATTGCACGACCAATTCGAACGGCGGTCGCTAAGATCTCCCGACTGCGAATTTGGGCAGCTTTTGTTTGACCTTGAAGAATCCGCGCCACGGATCGCCCGATGAGAGGTTCAAGCGTTCACGCGCCAATTCGATCGTGAACTCGCTCGCGCTGCTCAAGGCGGAAAGGTCATCCCAGGCGATGGGCATCGCCACTGGCGCGCCGGCCCTTGCCCGCGGTGAAAACGGAGCAACCGCAGTCGCGCCGCGATCATTCCGGAGATAATCGATGAATACACGCCCAGGACGAGCCGATTTGGCCATCTTCGCGGTGTAGCGATCGGGCTCTTCGCCGGCCAGATGCTCCGCAACGGCCCGGGAAAACTGCTTGAGAACGGGCCACGTGCACCGCCCCGTAAGCGGCACCACGACGTGCAGCCCCTTTCCGCCGCTCGTTTTGAGGAACGACTCCAGCTCTAAATGGCCGAGCACGTCGCGCAAGGCGAGGGCTCCGTCAATCACGGCCTGCCAGGCGACATCGGGGCCAGGATCGAGGTCGAAGATCAGCCGGTCGGGCTCTTCCACTTTGTCGGCCCGCGAGCCCCAAGGATGAATCTCCAGCACGCTCATCTGCGCGAGGGCCGTCAGCCCGGCCGCGTCGTCCACGACGAGATATTCCTCCGTGCCGTCCCGCTCCTTGATTGGCACACGGCGCAGGACGGCGGGTGTTCCCCCGGCCGCGTGCTTCTGAAAAAAACAGGGCTTGCCCACGCCCTCGGGGCAGCGGACCAGGCTCAACGGGCGGTCAACCACGTGCGGCAAGAGCACCTTGGCAACCGCGGCGTAATAGTCCGCCAGGTCCTGCTTGGTTACGCTGCCATCGGGATACAGCACGCGCTCGGGATGCGTGAGCGTGACCGACGCGGACTTCGCCGAGCGGCTGGCCGCGGCGGACCGAGTAGTGTTTTTTGATTTCGCACGTTTCTTCGAGATCGGCCGTTTCTTCGGCATCGGCATCGAGTTCTCCTGCCTTGGTCCACCAAGCGAATCGGGCCGTCCGACTGACCTGGCTGGCTTGTCCTCGCGGAGGCCCTGAAACGAGGCGTGGCGCAGAATTCCGTCATCAGTCCAGGAGCTGAATTCTATCTGGGCGACAAGCTCAGGGCGCACCCGGTGTACGCCCTGACCGCGCTCGCGGGCCGCAAGCCGAATGAAAGGCGACTCTGCCTGGCGGAGCTTGTTCAGACGACTGCGCAGATCGCGGAGAGTCTGAGTGTCGAAGCCCGTCCCGACGCGGCCGGCATATAGCAGGCGGCCGTCGTCGAAGTATCCGACCAATAGTGCGCCGAGGGCACGGCCCGCCGCCGTCGAGTCGGTGAAGCCGCCGATCACCAGTTCCTCACGGCCGATGCACTTGATTTTGAGCCAATCGTGCGTGCGGCCAGCATGGTATGGCCGATCGGCACGCTTCGAAACAATTCCTTCCAGGCCGCGCCGGCAACACTCGCCGAGAAAATCGCCGCCGCGGCCCGCGATGTGATCGCTGTAGCGAATGGGACCATGTCCGCTTTTGCCGACGAGGCCGGACAGTTTTTCCTTCCGCGCGAGTAGCGGACTGGGCCGCAAGTCGTCGCCATCCAGATGCAAGAGATCGAATGCAAAGTAGGCCAGCTGCCCGCTCGGGCCGGAGGCCGCATTTTGCAAGAGCTGAAATCGGCTTACTCCGTTATCGTCGAGGGCCACCAATTCGCCGTCGAGCACGGCCGATTCGACCGGCAGCTCCGTGGCGGCCCGCGCAACGGCCGGATAATGGTCGGTCCAATCGAGTTGGTTGCGGGTGTAAAGCCGAGAGGTCGTTCGGCCGGACGAGTCCCGCTCGACGAACATCAAGATCCGGTAGCCGTCAAACTTGATCTCGTGGAGCCAGTCTTTCCCCGGCGACGGCTCGCGGACAAGCGTTGCCAGCGCGAGCGGAAAGTCGGCCGGATCGAGCGAGTTTACATTCCTGAGAGCGGACTTCTTTGTGTGCTTGGTTCGCGCGCGTGTTTCTCGATCGGGCGGACGGATAGTGGCTTCATCACCGATTTCGCGGCCGGACTTGACGCTTGCGGGCTGATCGGCGGCGACGTCAAACTCGCTGTGCGGACGCGCCGCTTCATCGCTCCGCTTGATGAGCAGCCATTGATCGCGGTCCCCGCTGGCTCGACCGTTCATTCGCAAAAGCCGCCAGCCGCCAGAGAGCTTCTCGCCATCCAAATGAAATTCAAGCCGGCCGCGCGCGAGATCCTTACGGGGTTCGCCGTCGGGAGTCCATGTGCCGCGGTCCCAGACGATCACTTCGCCTGCTCCATATTCACCTTCCGGAATCCGGCCTTCAAACCCGGCGTAGTCGAGCGGATGATCCTCGACGTGCACGGCCAGTCGCTTGTCGTGCGGATCGAGACTGGGGCCTTTGGGCACGGCCCAACTGACCAGCACGCCGTCCAGCTCGAGTCGCAGATCGTAGTGCAGCCGACGCGCGGCATGCTTCTGGACCACGAACTGAAGCTGTCGCCGTGAACGGCGTCTTGTCGCCTTTCCGGAAGGCTCCGGCGTTTTGCCGAAGTGCCGTTTCCGTCGATATTCGGCCAAGGCCATGAGCTAACTCCCCAAGTGGGAATTGCAACTGATGTACCGCTTGGCGTGAGTGGTCGCCATCTATCCGCTCTTGCGGCGCCGGCGCGGCGGCGGGCCAACCTTGCGGCGCGGCTTGTCCTTGGCCGCCAGACTCTTCTTCAGCGCGTCCATGAGATTGATGACCGGTGGCGGCTCAGTTGCCGGCGGCCGGACCGCCTCTTTCCCCTGCACCTTGGCCTCGATCAGGTTCGCCAGGTCGGTCGCGTAGCGGTCGGTGAATTCGGCCAGGTCGAAGTCGTCCCGGACAAACGATTGGAGCAAGGTCTTGGTCTGCGCCACTTCTTCTTTCTTCAGAGGCGGCGCCGCGGGAGGAGTCAGTTCGCTGGCGTCGCGGACCTCGGCGTCGTACTTGAGGGCTGTCAGCGTGAGCAACTCTTCCGCAGCACGCAGCAACATCAATTCTTCGCTACCAAACAGCACGCCATGCCCGACCGCTTCCAAATGGTCCTGCTCTAAACATTCGCGGAGGAGCGAATAGGGTTTCAGGGCGACCTTTCCGTCGGGCACTAGATAGTACGACCGTTCGGTGATGTACAGCGGGTCAACCGTCCCCGGCTGCACGACGGCGTCGATCGAAATCTCGCGTTCGCGCTCCCCTCGAATCTCGGCCAGTTCCTCCTTGTCGATCACGACATATTGTCCCTTGGCGTATTCCACGGCCGACACAATTTCGTCCTTGGACACCTCGCCATGGATCGGGCAGGTCTTTTGGTAGCGAATGCGGCTGTGGCAACTGGCGTGTAATTGGTGCATCTGCGGCCGCGCCGACGATTCGCTGGCGCTGATCGCAGCCACAGGGACGGAAACGAGGCTCAACTTCAAGAAACCCTTCCAACTTGGTCGCATGGCAACGCCCTCTTCAGGTGTTTGGAGTGCTAGCTGAGGGTGCTAGCGGCGTGCCGGCTGCTGAGTTTTCTCGTGAATTTCGCGCAAGGGGCGAATCCTTCGCGGAGAGATCGTGCGCGGCGCCGCGTTAGGAGTGTCTCCAGGCGCAGACCAGAAGGTCTTACTGCTTAACCCTTGCAGGCGATGGAAGACGGCGATCAGGTTCGCAGCCGGGGCGGCAGCGTGCCGCCAAGAAAAAAGGTGACCGGCCACCGTCGTAGTTGCCAAACTGCTGATCAAAACTTTTTGTGATTACGGTCTCTCTTGGCAATTAAGCCTGGAGATTCCAGAATCTCGTTCTGATCGTTTTGCTGTTTGGTACTCTGGCAGTAGCCGGTCATGTGCCCGTCCATGGGCTAGTGGAACTGCTTGCAATCGGCATGCCAGCGGCTCGCGGCCGTGCTGAGCAATTCATTGGGCGTTTGTCTCGCTGTGAAGCTTCCCGTGGGCGCCGTAATGCGACACGCTGACCCCGTTGTCGCGATGATCTGTCGCTCCAAATGAACGAGTGGACTTTGCGGCGAGGCGACTTGCGGCATAGCCGTTGCACGCCTTATTGGTCGTTCACCAGGACAAGATGCGATGCACTACCTGTACGGATACAAGCGCGATCAGCCGCAACGCCTGGTTGCCACATTCTCGTCCGGCCAGCAACTATTGGCCTATGTCCGCTGGGCAACGCTCGAAGAGCACGGCCCTGGCCGCGGCAAATTCGAACAGGGAAGCAGCCTGGCCGGCTTCGACCGTTGGGAGTCGTCCGACAAGCCGTTGAACGACGACGATCCTTCGACCGTCGTTCATAACCCCTCGCCCAGTATGCTTTAGCGCAGCGGGTGAAGTAGATCCGCTCCTCGCGTGAGATCATGGCTTGTCGCCCGTGGCTCGAGGAGGAAATCGCCGCCATCGCGCCCGACATGCTCGTCTGTTTGGGCGCGACTGCGGCTCAGGTCCTTTTTGGGCGGAGCTTTGCCCTGACCAAGCGCCGCGGCCAGCCATTCGCCTCTGAGTGGGCTCCTTGGACCATGGCTACATTTCACCCCTCCGCCCTCCTCCGGGCGTCCGACTTCGCCGGTGGCGATGCCTTGCGGGCGACCTTCGAAGCTGACCTGCAACTAGCGGCCAGAAAACTCAAGTGCCTCGGGTAGGAGGCCCGAAAGGAGTGGTCAGTGGGGGGCAATCTAAACTCGCACGCTGGTACTTGCCTTTTCAAGTAAGATGCTGGCCGCTCTAAACGTGACGAAGAATCGCCGGGCAGCGCGCTGATTTGCCGCCTTTTTCCCGGTGGACTTGTAGCAGCGGATCAAACGATCCAGGCGTCGTCACTGCGGTGCCGCTATGGGGCTTTACCATTCCCCAATAGTAAGGTTGACTGCGCGTCCGTAATCGTAATTGTGAAGGGACTGGCGGGAGATTCATTCCCAACCTTGAACCTGGTGAGCAGATTCTCCGCGAACCGAAGCTCCTGGGGGCCTGGCAAATCGGAGACCCAGAACTGCCCTTGGGAGTTGCGCGGGGCGTGAAATTGTGCCAGCCCGTCACGGTCGGTGTTGTGGGCGACCGACCAGGCGTTGTCGCCAAGGTACTTCTGCCGGACCGGCACCCCTTCCACTGACCTTCCTTGCCGATCTATGACCCGCACGGCCACCGGCAGAGTCGCCGAGAATTGCAGGTCGCCAATCTCCTTGGTCGCGCCCGGTTCCAGTTGGATCGCTTCCACGACAGCCGCATCCCACTTGTCGTCGTACGGCGTCTCGAATCGGACTCGCAACCGGATGCTTGCGGGCACCAGCACGGGCTGGGACTCATTCAAGGTCAGCCAATGCACATATTCAAACTCCCGGTCGGACGAGCGCCCGGCATTCTGGAACCGCTCGTACCACTCGGGCTGGCCGGCATCGGCCGGTACCCACCGCGGCGCCACTGCCAGGCGCTCGCCGCCAAACACAGGACGAACCACGATTCTTGCCGCCGGGAATAGTGGGAACTCACCTGCATCGACCCGATGTTTACTGTCCGGTTTGAGCGGGCCCACGCGCACTTTGAAGGGAACCGAGTTCTCGCTAAATGCCATTAGCCCGTAGAAATCCTGATCGGGTTGTCTGATGATTTCAAATCGCCCTTCGCGATCGGTCCGCACCAGGCCCTGCACGCCGTAGAACTCTCGTAGGCGGCGAACAGCCGGATGATCGAGCGGCGGATTGGAAGGCACCTCTCGCAGCATTTTCCAGTCGTCGGCGGTCAGCAGGGCGAGATTGTTGTGCGCGGTCGAATTCCAGCCCATCACGAGTGCGTCCGCCACCGGCGCCCCCGTGACGCCGTCCACGACCCGGCCGCGATAGGTCACGGCATGCGGCAGCGAGAACGACAGCTCTTCCGGGCTGGCGTCGGAGACGGCAAGCGGTAAATACTCGACGGCGTTGCCGCTCGCAAAGCTCTGGGCCGCGTAACGCCCGGCCAAAAGCTTTCGGCCCTCGCGCACAGCGGAGTTGCCCAGGTCGATCAGCATCCGCTCGCCATTTTGCTGCCCTTCATACTGAACGTGCACCTGCCGCAATTGCTGCTCGTCGTGAATCCATCCACCATCGACGGCTTCGAAACGAAAGCGATGAAAGTGCGTGACCCGCGGCACCTCGATGTGCACCGGCTCGACGTTAGAATAGCGGCCCGCCATGGGAAAAAACGAGTCATTTCCCGGCACCGTGATCTGCAGCCGGTAGCGAGAATTCGCTGGAATCAGAACCCCGCGCTCGCTGCGGGTATCCTCGTTGGGCAGATACAGCGTGAACCGTCCGTCCTTGTCCGACAACGCTTCTCCGCGCGGGTCTTTGCCTTGAATAAGTCCCTCTCCAGGAGTGCGGATTTCGGAGCAATGGACGACCGCCCCAGCGATCGGCTCGCCCGCCGGATCGACGACCTGGCCGGAGACCGACCGGCGATATGCCTCGGTTCCACGCCGCACGATTGGCAGTTGAATGACGGTCTTGCCTTCTCCCGTTTCGACCGCACTTTGAGCCGATCCATACTCGGGATGCTGAACGATCACCATCACGCGGACATCGCCGCTGGCAATCTCCGGAATCCCAATCCGACCGTCATCCTCAGAGCTCACCGTGAAAGTGCTCGGCGGATCGGCCGTTGCCGAAACGTCCCCTTCGGTTGGAGGCGCATTTGACACCTTCACCGTCACCGTGGCCTGAGCAATTGGCAGGCCCAGGGCATCCACGATGGTGTGTGTCAGTTTCGGCAGACCTTCGAGAATCGCCTTCGCACGAAAGGCAATCTCCAAATCGGCATTGGTTGTGGCACGCTCAAGTTGTGCCCGGGCCCGGCTGCCGAGGNCGGTGAGGCTCTTGGTTGCCGCCTCTCGCACGTCGAATCGCCCATCGCCGAGTTGCCCAATCAACCGCTCGATTTGAGCCCTTCGCTCCTCGGCCTGCGGATCGTGCGACTCCTTCGCAGCGCCAACGCTCTGTTTGATAGCCGGCGGGCTTTCCCCAATCGGTGTTTGGCCCTGCACAAGGGCGCCGATGCTAAGAAAAATCCAGACGACCGAGTATCTGATGCGCATGTGAGCGGCCGATCCGTCGATTCCGTTGCCTCATGAACCGTTCCCTCAATTCTCGCATCAAATCGGAGGGCCAGACTATCGACAATTCGCGGTTTGTTACATCGCTGTCCCGCGCAGCCGATAAAGATGTACGTCCCAGGGGCGAAACTTGTCCTGAAAGCGGCCATCCTGGACGTCCACGTTACGCTCTTCTCCGAGCACCTCGGCCTGCGCCCGACCCGATCGTCCGGCGATTCGAAACTCACACGACGTCTCTCCCTCGCGCATCGCGACGGCAAAGACATAGGTCGCTTCCCGGTCCCGTTTGACGACTCCTTCCACCGGGACGTCAGCCACCGACGACTGGATCGCCAGGGCGTCAACGATATCGGGACTGTTCAACAGAGGCGCTAGGGCCTGAATCTGCCGATTGACCGCCGTTACTTGGGCGAGCATTTCCGCGTCGGCCAGCAGTCCCGCTTCGACGAACCTTGGCTTGAATTCGTGCGCGAAATAGATGATCCCCCGCGAGCCGCGAACCAGCGACATCCAGACCTCAGCCTTAACTTGTTGGGGTGTCGCCTTGGATTTGGGGTTGTCGATGTGCGTGCACTCGATGCAATTCCACACCGGCTTATCGCCGCTCCACTTTCGCAATCGGCTGACGCCGTCGGCTACCATCCACAATTTGCCTGCCACATCGGCGTGCTCGTGGCAGGCGGGATAGATGTCGAACGACGCGATATCGCACCCCTTGGCGTACTCCGGATAATCCTCCGGATGATTCCGCCGCACGCCCCGGCCCACCCATTGATCCCACGCGACCCCCTGACCCAAATTCAGCAGTATCGGCCGCGCCGGGTCGGCCTCCTTCAGCCGCCGGTAATCTTCGACGATCTTCTCCGGCAAGATCGGCGGACCGTATCCCCGCTCTCCCCGCAGCGGCTGAGCGTTGTCTGGCTCGTCGCCGTGCATCCAGGCGATAATCGTCGGATCGTCGCGGTGCACCCGGCCCGCGGCATTTTGCGAGCAGATCACGTACATTCCGTTGCGCTTGAGCTCGGCGAGTTGCTCCTCGGTCGGCCCGCGCCACAAGGCCACATAGACGTTGATGCCGGCGGCCTTATATTCCGCTGCCCTGGCGGGACTTTGCAGCCAGACGCAGATCGGAAAGAAACTCGGGTCGGCCAGTGGAGCCGTAGAGCTCTGCTTGGCCTTGTCATCCTGGGCAGGCGCTTGCGCGAAAACATGGCCAGCCGCGACTTGGGTCGCCGCCAATACTGCAAAACTGCCAAATAGCAGCACGCGTCGCCCGAGTCGCTTTGCAACTGACGTCGTTCGACCTGAGCGTAAATCTACTGGTGTCATCATTTCTCAACCGCCGCCAACACTTTGAGAACGAGGTCCTTCTCGAAGTCTTTTGGAAACTGCTGACCGTCTCCCAGGCGGACGAAGACCAGATCGAGGCTGGGGACCACCCAGCCGTCGTTGTGATCTTTGCCCCGGGTGATCACGAGGTCCGCGGGCCCGTTGGGAAGTTCGGGGAACGTCCACCATTGGCCCCCGTAATTGTTTTTGACGTCTGACGGCTTCCAGGCGAAGTCATAGTACGCCGCCGGCACGATTCGCTTGCCGGCCCACTCTCCCTTATGGAGCGCCAGATAGCAGAACCGCGCGTGCTCGCGGGGATTGGTGTGAATGCCGCTATAGCCTTGGTTATATGGCCCGATGCCGCCATCCCCTCCGATCTTCATCCACTCCACCGCTTTCATCCCGATTGGATCGAACAGTCGCTCCTTCAGGAAGGGATACAGATCGCTCCCCTGCGCGTGGTTAAACAGGAGGACCAGGTGGGCCAGGCCCGCATTGCTGTAGTTGAAGACCGTGCTTGGGTCCCCCTTGAGCTTCACAAACGGCGAGCCGTCGATGTGGCCCAGCGACGACTCGAACGGCCTCTCTGCGGGAACCGGCTCGGAACCGATTCCCGAGGCCATGTTGAGCAGGTTCCTCACGGTGATCTCGGCCTTCCGCGGATCGGACAAGGGGAGCGATTCCGGAATCCATTCGGCGTTGCATACTTTGGTGTCGAGCGTCAGCTTTTTGCCGTTGGGAAGTGGCCCGTTGCCGAAATCTTCCAATATGAGCCCCAGTGCCGTGCTCGTATAAGACTTGCTGCTGGAGTAGATGTTGAACCGCTTGGTGCGATCGCCGCCGCGATACCACTCGCCGACGACGTAGCCCTTGCGAATGACCACCAGGCCCGTCGCTCCCGGCGCCGACGCGTTGTGACTCCAGGCCTCGCCCAGCTTGTCCCAGTTGACGCCCGCCACCGCGCCGATCTTGGCCTTCTGCTGTGAATCAGGCTCTCCCGCTTCGGGGAGCAAGCTTCGCCAGCCCCCGTGATCTTCCGGCGGCGGAAAGTAGGACGACGTGGCGGCGCTGTCGGCTGCCAATCCGTAAGCGGCGAGCAGGAACATGAGACTTGCACAAAAGCACGTCATGACGCGGCGCATCGCTTAGCTCCACAGGGGTTTTCTGGCGACGATAATTCGCAGGCAGCGGCGGAGGGACTTCTGGATCACACCTTTTGCAAGTGCTCCGTCAAAACTTAGATTGGGAGGTTGGGTGCCACTGCTGGCTTGCCCAGCAGTGCTCAGCACACGGGTGGACAAGCCACCCGCCTCCGCCTTTTCTTAGCCCTGACGGAGCACGAGGCGGGGGCTTGCTAAGATAATCCACTTGCTCGGCCGCTCGCAACAATAGCGGCAGAACTTGTCGAGGAGTCCATGTTGATCCGCTTTTTCGCTCTGGCAGCCCTGCTCGTCACGGCGGCGTCTGGAATTGCTCAGGAGAACCTGGCCACTGCGGCCCCTTCGTCGCCGCTCCACCGAATCGACGCCCACTCGCCGCAGGGCTTAGAGAACCTCTTCAAATACACCCGCGAGCCTCTCCCACTGGTCAGCGCTCACCGCGGCGGACCGGCCCAGGGCTTTCCGGAGAATTGCATCGCGACCTTCGAAAACACGCTCCAGCACACGTTTGCCATGTTGGAAATCGATCCGCGCTACGCCAAGGATGGCGCGATCGTCGTCCATCACGATGCCGACCTCCAGAGAACCACCACCGGCAAGGGCCGCGTCGCGGATTTCACACTTCCAGAGCTGAAACAGCTCAGGCTGAAGGATCCCGCGGGAACCGTCACGGAGTACCCGATTCCCACGCTCGATGAAGTGCTCGAGTGGGCCCGCGGCGAGACCATCTTGCTTCTGGATCAAAAGGATGTTCCGGTCGCCGCCCGCGTCAAGAAAATCGAGGAGCACAAGGCCGAGTCCTACGCGCTACTCATTGTGTACAGCTTCAAGGATGCTAAGGAATGCTTTGCACTGAATCCCCACATCATGATGGAGGTCATGGTTCCCAGTCGCGAAAAAATCGCCGAGTTCGACCAAACCGGCGTCCCCTGGCCCAATGTCGTGGCCTTCGTGGGGCACGCGCCGCCCGAAGATGCCGCGCTGTACGAAGCGATTCACGCCAAGGGGGCCCGCTCGATCGTAGGCACTTCCCGCAACCTCGACCGCCAGCTCACCAGCCGCCAGGTTCCCCAGATCTCACGGCTGGAGCCTGAGTATCGGGCCTTGCTCACGCGAGGCGCCGATCTTATCGAGACCGACATCCCGGTTGAGCTGGGGCCATTGCTTTACAAGTCGTCTCCAGTGCGGCCGCCTTTGGATGACTATTTCCGCATCAAATAGCCTTGATTTGCTGCCGGGATCAGCGCGGTGGCCTTAGTGAGGAAAGGCTCGGTCGCCGTGAACCCCGCCAGGTTCGCCGGCGAGGCAACCGACAGCGTCTCATCCGCCCCCGCCAGCCCAGCCGCCTGATCCTTGGCCGCATCGGCCGACGTGCCGATCTGGGCGATCACGGCCCACACTCATTCAATTGGCATTTCGCGCATTACGTTCCGTGGACGGGCGACCGGAAGAACTAGGCCGTTTGAATCGGTTGGTCGGAGCGCTGGGCCGCCTTTGTTTCCAGGGAAACAATGGGCCCCACACCTTCGGCCTGGTGAGCCGGCGCTCCTAGCGCCAAGTGGGCACTGGCTATTCACCAATTCGATCCGATACGCAGGTACTTCTCAATCTTTGGCAAGACGATGTTCATGAACTTAGGCGCATAGTCCCGAAACGCGGCAAGGTCCGGCCGGCCGAGAAAGCTAAGGCCAAGAAATACCCATCGGGCTAGCAGGAAAAGGTCGAGAAGCGATTCGTGTTCTGCGGGCAGTGAGCGCTGTTGGCGATACCCCTCAATGAACGCCGCGCGCAGCGTCGGGTAATCTTTCCGAGATTCGATGTGGTCGAGGAGGATCGCCATGTCATAGAGAAAATAGCCGAATCCACAGTCGTCAAAATCAATCGCCCGCACATCGCCACGATGGAAGAGGAGGTTCAAGAAGCCGAGATCCCCGTGAATCAGGCCGAACACTTCGCGGCCCGTTCCCAACTGTTGCGTAACGGGACGCAGACGCTCGCCAACGGCCTCGAAGAGCGTCTTCTGGCGAGGCGTCAGACAGCTCCAGCCGTGCAACAGGTCGGCGCTGTGCCCCACGAGTCCACGGTCATCCCACCGCGGGCGCACGAACGATTTGGGAACTCGAAATTGCCTGGCGTGATGGTGGAGCCTCGCCATGTACGCTCCAACGAGTTGCAGCATTGCCGGCGTGCGGCGCCGCCTTTGCACTCGGCCAGGCACCCAGTTCATCATTGTGCAGACCCGTAATTCAGGGACGCCTTCCACGCTGGCCGTCGTCCAAAGCTTTCCGCTTCGCGTCGGGACGGGAGCAGGCACGACGAAGCCATCGTTTTGGAGCGATCTCAGCCAGAGAAGTTCAGAGTGAATGGATGCAGCATCATGACGCTGCGGCGTATGAACGCGCAGGACATACTGGTCGCCGCTTCTTGCCGACCGTACTCGCCAGACCGCATTCTGGACGTTTCCCAGCGGCTGGCAGGTGGTCCGACCCAATCCATAGTCTGCAAGTGCCACAAGCGCAAGTGGCCGGAGTCGTCGGAATTGCGCAGCTCTGGACAACTCAATAGATGGTCTCATGGCTGGGCAACTCCGAGGCGATCGCACGAGAGGGCTGCCTCCACGTCACCGACGAGCACTTCGACCGGGCGAAAGAGGGTGAATCGTTGCAGAATGCGGAGCAGCAAAGCCCCGCAACGGCTAGCAACGACCAGCAAGAGGATGGTGAGGCCTCGAAATTGCCGCAGTTTGCGAGGTCTTACAGGAATCTGCGGCAACCAAGGCGGATGGGGAGGGATTCGAACCCCCGGTAGCCTTTCGACTACGGCAGTTTTCAAGACTGCTGCCTTAAACCACTCGGCCACCCATCCGGTGTTCCAGCGTTAGTTTAGTCGGATTGGCACCGCAAACGACAGGGGAGAAATCATGCCAGCGCAACAGGCCGCGGACGCCGCGTATGAATCGAGAGACACCAGCGGTCCGCACGGGTTCATCGTGGCGAGCCGATCAGCGGTCCAAATCTCAACGTGGTTGTAATCTGGGCTGCTGAGGGCCTGGGGATTCGGCGACGAGCCCCTGGGCCGATTTGACAGAATCGAAACCTAACCCCGCCGCTCACCGCGGCGGGCTGTTAAGCTTCCAGTGGGATAATTGGTGGCGCGACTGGTTCGCACCAGCCGCATTCGCACTCATAGGATTCGCTCGCCTCAATCCAGCCGTCCGGCAAGGGTTTGAAAATGGCAGTTTCCGCGTTTGGAGTCTTCACCACTTTCACGTTGCCGCCGTCAGCGCACTTGGGGCACCTGGGCAGAGAAGCCGGCAGAGAAGCCGTTTGCATGACACGCCTCCGGTCCGCTGGGGAATTCGGGGCGTGAGCAAGAAGGATGCGAGCGCCGGGAACGCCAGAAGTAGATTGGTATCATCCTCTCGCCGCTGCGCAGAATTGCAAGGGCAACTCTGTGCGATTACCCAGGTTTTACTTACTTGGTACGCGAACGCGCCGTGGCAGCCAAACCGCGGGAATTCTCAAAAAGTTTGAACTGCCAGCGGAACAAACGGAGGCTCGCTGGTTATTCATAGTTGCGGCACGGATTCGCCGGATGAACCCCTGGCCCCGTAGGCAAGATGCTGGCGGGGTTTTTTCGTGCGCCTGCCGTACTGCAATCTCGCCAGCCGGAGTGCTCTTGGCGGCTGGTGCCAAGGGCCCTAGAATCCGGCCCATGTTCAATCCACTGCACGCCGAGCTTCGCTGCTGGCTTCTCAATCCTTCGCACCCAGTGGCACTGGCCGCAGTCATGTTCGCGATGCTGGCTGCATTCATCGCCCAAGCGCTGGCCCGTTAGCCATTTCTTCACGGCGGGCCGACACGTCGCTCTCGCGCGCGGGGCCGCGGATCTGATCGCTTGCCGGCCGCGCAGCCACCGTCAACCGCGTAGCAATGGCAATTCTGCTAAGCTGAGCGGGCTCTCGCGCCTGCTCGGCTGAGGCTCGCCATGCGGATCGGCATCATTGCTCTGCTCCAGGAATCGAATACGTTCATCGCGCAGCGGACGCGACTGGCCCATTACGAAGAGGAGCTGCTCGTCACGGGAGAGGCGATGCGCGAGCGGCTCACTGGGACGCACCACGAAGTGGGGGGTATGCTGCACGCCCTGGAAGGGGAGCAGGCCGAGGCGGTGCCGATCTTCGCTGCCCGGGCCTTGCCGTTTGGCGTCGTTGAGAAGCCGGCGATCGAGACGCTCATGCAAATGATGCTGGCGGCCCTGGAGGCGGCGGGCCCGATCGACGGACTGCTCGTCGCGCCGCATGGGGCCACGGTGAGCGAGCCGTGGCCCGACGTCGATGGCCACTGGCTGGGCGAGATGCGGCGGCGGCTGGGGCCTGATAAGCCGATCGTCGGGACGCTCGATCCGCACGGGAATCTCTCGCCGGCGATGGTCGCGGCTTGCGATGCGCTGATCGCGTATCGCACGAATCCGCATCTTGACCAGCGGGCCCGCGGCATCGACGCCGCTCGAATGATCTGCCGAACACTGCGCGGGCAATTGAGGCCGACGATGGCCGCCGCCTTTCCGCCGCTGGCAATCAACATCGAAAAGCAGCACACGGCGGAAGAGCCGTGTCTTTCGCTGTATCGCTGGGCCGATGAGCAGTTGACGGACGACCGCGTGAGAAGCAACAGCATCATGCTGGGGTTTCCGTACGCCGATGTGCCGGAAATGGGGAGCAGCGTGATCGTGGTGACCGACAACGAGCCGGCCCTGGCTCGGCAACTTGCCAACGAATTGGCGACGTACCTGTGGGAACACCGCAAAGAATTCGAAGGGGAGTTCCTGAGCATCGACGACGCGCTCGATAAGTCGGCCAGCCTGACGGGGCCGGTGTGCCTGCTCGACATGGGGGACAACGTTGGCGGCGGCTCACCGGGCGACGGCACACTGCTGGCTCTGGCGATTCACGAGCGGAAACTGCCCAAGGCGCTGGTGGTGCTGTGCGATCCCGAGTCGGTCGCCATGGCCGAGGCGATGGGCGAATGGGGGTGCGGTCAGTTTCACGTCGGAGGCAAGTCGGACAAGCTGCACGGGCCGCCACTGGCCTGCGAAGCGACGGTGCAGGGGTTGTTCGATGGCAAATTCGACGAGCCGCACCCGCGGCATGGCGGCATCAATTCGTACGACCAGGGCCGCACGGCAGTCGTCCGCACCGACTTGGGCCTGACCATCGTTCTCACCAGCCGACGGACGCCGCCATTCAGCCTGCGACAAATCACCAGTTGCGGGCTGGATCCGGCCGAGTTTCACCTGATCGTCGCCAAGGGGGTGAACGCTCCGATCGCCGCCTATCGCGAGGTCTGCCGCACGTTCTTGCGGGTCAACACCCCCGGCTGCACGGCGGCCGACCTGGCGGAATTTCACTACGAGCGGCGGCGGCGGCCGATGTTTCCATTTGAGAGGGACGCGGAGTGGAAGGCTGGGGAGTAGGGGGGACAGAGAGACGGAGAGACAGAGGGACGGAGGGAAGAAGAGACGGTATGGCGGTGGTTCTGAGTGGGTAGCGAGTAGGGCATACTGAGTACCGAGTACTGAGTACCGAGTACAAGATCTAAGTAGTTCGCCATTGCTCCGTCTCTCCGTCCCTCCCTCTTGCCAACCCTCCGTCTTGCCTTCGCACCTCCGCGAGGCCAACATAATTGTCGCAAGATCATCAATCCTGAACCACTCTCCCCATGCGCCTCATTCGCTACGCCGAACCCGCCGGTCAAATTCGATTCGCGAGCCAGCAGCCGGATGGCTCGGCCCTGGAGATAGACGGAAATCTGCTGGGGCAGTTCACGGTATCCAAACGCAAGGCGCACGTCGCCAAAGTGCTCGCGCCCGTGCAGCCCACGGCGATCCTGTGCATCGGCCTAAACTATCGGAAGCACGCGGAGGAGGGAAAGTCGCCCATTCCGCAGTGGCCGGTGCTGTTCATGAAGTCGCCGGGCGCGGTGCAGAACCCGGGCGATCCGATCGTCCTGCCGACGAAGCTCAAAAGCACGCAAGTCGATTACGAGTGCGAGCTGGCCGTGGTGATCGGCAAGCGGTGCAAGAACGCGACCAAGGAATCGGCGCTTGACTATGTGCTCGGCTACACCTGCGGCAATGACGTCTCGGCCCGCGATTGGCAGAAGGACTTTGGCGGATCGCAGTGGTGTCGCGGCAAGACATTCGATACCTTCGCCCCGCTGGGACCGTGCCTGGTGACCAAGGACGAAATTCCCAATCCCAACGCCCTCGCGATTAAGACGATCCTCAATGGTCAGACGATGCAGGACTGGACGACCGAGGACATGATCTTCGATGTCCGAAGCTTGATCGCATTCTTGAGCGGCAGCACGACGCTCTTGCCGGGGACCGTGATTATGACCGGCACGCCGCACGGCGTCGGCGCCGCCCGCAAGCCGCCAGTGTTTCTCAAGCAGGGCGACACGATCACGGTGGAAATCGAGAAGATAGGAAAACTGACGAATCCGGTGGTGGATGAAGCGTGACGGAGAGACGGAGCGAGGGAGAGACGGAGAGACGGAGAGACGGAGAGACAGAGAGACGGAGAGATTGCTGCACTCGGAGTAGCTCCTTCACTCCGTCCCTCCTTCGCTCCTTCCCTCCGTCTTCCTAGCCCCTAGTCCCTAACGCCATGCCCACCATCGCCATCCTCGGCGCCTCGACCGATCGAAGCAAATTCGGCAACAAGGCCGTGCGGGCCTTTGTCGCGCGCGGCTTTGAAGTCTATCCCGTGAATCCGAAAGCGGCTGAGATCGAGGGGCTTGCCGCCTATCCGTCGCTGGCGGCGATTCCGGCCGACGTGAAGCTGGACCGGATCAGCGTCTATTTGCCGCCGGCCGTGGGAATGAAGGTGCTGCCAGAGATCGCGGCTCGCGGCTGCCAGGAGCTGTGGCTGAACCCTGGGAGCGAGAGCGACGAGTTGGTCGCGGCTGCGGAAGCTCAAGGGCTCAATGTCGTGCAGGCGTGCAGCATCGTGGCGGTGGGGATGTCGCCGCACGATTTTGCATAGCCGCGACCAGTGGTCGCGGTGGGTTTTGTGACAGGATACAAACCTGCCCCCTAAGCGGAGCGCAGCTTCGTCGCTTCCGCCTCGAGGGTGGCGATTTCCTGCTCGTACTTTTTGACTTCGCCCGGCTCGTCGTCTTGCTTCTTGGCCCCGGCCAGCCGCTGTTTCAGGAGCAGCAGCTTCTGGTGGATCACTTCCAGACGTTTTTTGGCCTTGCCGTCCATCAATCCTCCAGTCGCAGCCGGCGCCTGAGCACGGTAAGCACTTCCTGTGCTTCCAGCCGCGAGAAGCCAAAACAGTCGCCCAGGAGGGCACGAACGCGTTGCTCGTCGCCGGCCTGGACTTGGCTGCGAAGCTGCATCACGCGGCGGAAGAAGCCGGCGTCGGAGCGGACGCGCTGGGCGAATGTGGCCGCACAGGCAATCGCCCGCGGGTCATCGAGTTCGAACAGGGCCCCCAGCGTGCGGCCGGCGGCCAGGAGATCGCCCGTTTGAATCTGGGCGGCAAAGGCCTGGAGCGACAGTTGCGTCGCGCGGGCTCGCGAGCTGGGAGCACCACCAGGGGGCGGCAGGGCCGGCGCGGCGACATAGACGGGACCTTCAATCGCCGGCAGGGTGTCCTCGGTGACGGCGTCGGCGCTGGGAGTCGGTTCGGTCGCCAGACTAAAGGTCTCATTGGGCGTGTGCTGCGCGGCCGCCGTCGTGGTGACCGGTTCGATCGGCTCGGAGGGCAGGTGCGAGATGATCTGCCCGAGGTGGGCGAGCTTCATGCCGACCTGCTCGTAGAGAGACTCGATTTCGTTCATGTACGACTCGCCGCGGGCATCGGCCAAGATTTCTTCGCCTTGCGAAATCACCAATTCGGTGAGCCGCTCGGCCAGGATTTCGCGGGCTTGGCGGAGGACGTCTTGAGCACGCTGGCGGTCGGTCATCTTAAGTAGTAGGCACACTCCGTGTGCCGTTTGTTTGCCTGGGGCAGGTTTTCAACCTGCCACAAAGAGTAAATCTCTCGTTCCCACTTCTTGGCCCAGACGGAGTCTGGGCCTACTCTGGGCAGGTTGACAACCTGCCCCACTTATGAGCTTATTCGCCGCGCTGCTCGAAGGAAAGTGTTTGGCTAACGAGAGCGTTGGCCGGGGCCGAAATGGCGGCGCCAACAGGCTGTTTTAGCTTGCGGGGGACGAATTTGAGCGTGCCGCCGATGAGGACCATCACCAGTGCCAGCACCAGGTTGACATTCATCCAAGTCATGGCATTGGCCTGGAATTTCTTGGCCGTGGTGCTGCGGCCGGCGAGCAGGCTGGCGAAGAAGAATATCGGCAGGGCGAGCAGGAACTTGATGCCGACGACCATGTTGTAGCTGAGCACGCCGAGCACCGGTTCGTAGGTGTAATGCCCGGCCAGTGCCAGGTTCGTCAGGCCGCTGACCAGCAAGAGGCCCGAGGCAAGCATCACGAACTTCGACCAGCGGCTGCGAACTTTCTCGTGCAGGCTGGCCTTGGTGCCGGCGTCGAGCCCGGCGACGACGGGGGCCAGGGCGAAACGCATGAAAATGGTCCCCCCCATGAGCATGATCGCTCCGAGAATGTGCATGTAGCGGAGGATCAGGAGCAGGGGGAAGAGGGGGTCGTCGGTCATGGGAGTGCGTTCAACGTTCCAGGTTCAAAGTTCAAAGTTGAGGAGCCAACATCGTAGGCGCAATAGCCGGGACCTAACAGGTCCCGGTGACGTGGGAGTACACGATGACGCGCAGGCGACCGGGAGCAGGTTTGCTCCCGGCTATTGAGTCGTGCGACGTTGAGTGGCCAGCGCGAGCGCCTCATCGCGCGTGGTGATGCGTTTTTCGAGCTGGGCGTCGCGAATAGCTTCGAGCACCTCGCGATAAGCCGGGCCGGGCGGGATGCCGAGCTGTTTTAGATCGTCGCCCGTGATCAGGGGGGGCGGATTGAGTTCCGTGGTGGGCAGAGCGAGCTTCTGGCGACAGAAGTCGATCTCGGCGGTACTCTCGTCGAGCACTGCGGCCGCAGCCTGGCAGTAGGTAAGCAGCTCGTCGCAACGGGGCGCAACAAGAATTCGCTGCAGCCGCGGCCAGGGGAGGCGGCTGGCGCGGCGGATCAGCGGCTCCTCAGCGAGGAGTTTGACGACGCCGTCCAGTTCGTCGTTCTTGAGCTTCCAGCGGTCGTAAACACGGTGCGGCAAGTCGATGACTGTCGGATCCGTAATGTCAATCTCGCGGATAAGCGCTGCCAGCGCGACGGCAAACGTCGGCTCTTCGAGCCCGTGAAGGATGTGCAGCGTCCGGCGCCACGGCGTGTCTGCCGCGGATTCCGGGGACCAAGGGTCATCGGGCGAAAGGATGAGGGCTTCCGGCATCACGATTTCCAAGAGCCGGGCGCTGTGGAGCATTTGCAGGCCGCGGGCCCGATTCTTATGCGTCAGAATCTGCCGCATTTCGGCAGCAATCCGTTCGGCGCTGACGATGACCAGTTCGTGAGCCTGCTCTTGAATGGCGGCGAGCGTCCGCTCATCGAGGGCGAAGTCGAACCGGGACGCGAACCGCACGGCCCGCAGCATGCGCAGCTTGTCCTCGGCGATGCGCTGGCGCGGGTCGCCGATCGCCCGAACGATTCCCTGACGCAGATCTTCCTGGCCGCCGACATAGTCGATCACGCGGCTTTCGACCGGATCGTAGAACAGGCCGTTGATCGTGAAGTCGCGGCGGAGAGCGTCTTGTTCGGCCGTGGTGAAGCTGACGCTGTCGGGATGCCGGCCGTCGCTGTAGGTCGCGTCGCGGCGGAATGTGGCGACGTCGATCTGTCCGGCCGATTTGGGACCGAGCACCGTGATGACGCCGAAGCTTTGGCCGATTGCCAGCGTCTTTCGCTTGCCGAAGACATCGCGAACCTGTTCGGGCAGAGCGCTCGTGGCGACATCGTAGTCCTTTGGCGAGATGCCCAGAATCTGGTCACGGACGCAACCGCCAGCCCAGAGCGCCTCAAAGCCGGCGGCTCGGAGGCGGCGGACGACGTCGATGGCCAGATCGCGGGGAGACATGGCAGAACTCAAGTTCAACGTTCAAAGTTCAAGGTTGAGTCCCGTTGCGGTCGGTGGGTGTGATCTTCTACCATTTTCCTGTCACACACTTTTCTGTCTCTTGGTTTGGTGAATTGATGTTGCCCCTGGAAATTGATGTCCTCAGTGTGAAGAAGATGCTCGATGGGGACGAGAAGTTCATGCTGCTTGATGTGCGCGAGCCGGGCGAGGTGGCGACGGCCAAGATCGCCGGCTCGGTGCACATACCGATGCGGGAGATTCCGGCCCGCCTGGCCGAGCTAGAGCCGCAAAAAAACGGGCGGATTGTCGTCCATTGCCATCACGGCGGCCGCAGCCAGCGGGTGACGCATTATCTCCGCCAGCAAGGGTTTACGCAGGCCCAGAATATGTCCGGCGGAATCGACGATTGGTCACTGAAGGTGGATGCCAAGGTGCCGAGGTATGAGTGAGGGCAGGGGACGGTTTGCCAAACCGTCCTGCCTGCGAACCCCTTGCCCCGGCGGGGCGTCGTAACCTATAACCAACCAAGCAATTCGCGGCTGTGGCGGAATTGGCAGACGCGCTAGATTCAGGTTCTAGTGGCCGAAAGGTCGTGTAGGTTCAAGTCCTATCAGCCGCACTAACCTCTTGGGCCGCTTTATCTTGCGGCAAGGGCGGGGACGCTGAGCCTCGCTTGACGATTCTCGTCAGAATCTCGGCTGTCCGCTCAGCCATGACTTGGTGATTCCTCCCGGCCAGAACCGCTGTGCGGCCCGCTTGGCCCAGCCTGTCGCGGGCAGGAGTGTCGAGAAGTAGCTCACTCAGTCGCTCGGCCAAGTGCTTGGGGTCTTCGGGCCGATGCAACAGCCCGCCGCCCACTTCCGCGAGCACTTCTGGAAAGGCGCCATGCTCCGGCTGGACGACAGGTACCCCTGCGGCCAGGGCCTCCAGCACGAACAGCCCCTTCGGCTCGCGGTAGGTCGTGGGCACGGACAGCACGTCGATTGATTCGAGAAAATCGAGCTTGCCCTGCCGATCGACCTCGCCCACATACTCAAATGCGTCGCCCAGTCTCGCCGCGCGGAGCTTGCTGAAGATGCCCTCGGCGTACGCACGGTGCTGTAAGCCCAGCCAGCCGGCGATTCTCAGGCGAGTCAGTTCCATGCCCGGCATTTGCCGCAGCAGGATGAAGGCATCGGCCAGGATGTGGAGTCCCTTGGCGGGGTCGAGGCGGGCGAGGTAGCCGACCGTCGGAATTTCGGATTTCGGATATCGGATTTCGGATTTGGGATTGCGGGAATCGTGGCTCCTGGCTCCTGGCTCCTGGTTCCTGGCAAAGTCTCTCGTATCAATTCCCAGCGGTACGATCTCGATCCGCTCGCGTGGAATGCCGAGGTACTCGGCCATGTGATTGGCGTAATACTGCGAATTGGCAATGAAGCCGTCGATCTGGCCGATCAGCTTGCGGATTTCGGCCAGGGCCTGGCGGTGGTGCGGCTCGGGTAGGCCGCGGAGGAAGATGTCGTCGCCCTGAAGCGTCACCACCACGGGCACGTTCATCCGCCGCTTGATCTCGGGGACGCAGCCGGCGGTGAGGATGTTGCTGAAGACGATCACATCCGGGTGAAGGTCGCCGGCGAGCCACTCGGCCAGGCGCTCGACCTCTTTGCGCTGAAAGCCCTCGCGGCCGCGGAGGATCGAGAGAGTGAGATCGGCGACTTGCTGCGGCTCGATCTTGACGCTGCGGCCCGCGGCCCAGTCGATCAGCCAGGGCCAATCGAGCCAGCGGTCGAGCCACTTGGGGAGCCAGCGGAAGAAGGGCACCTTCTGCTGGAGGTACATGTTGATCCCGCCGTAAAAGACGCGATGGATCGAGACGTCTTGCTCGTCAGTGCGGATCGGCGTGTAGAGCGGGATAAGCTGCACGTCGTGCCCCAGGGCGATCAGGGCCCGGGCGAGCGTGTTGTCGTGGAGACAACTGCCGCAGATCATGCCGGCCGCTCCGGCTGTGAGGTAGGCGATTTTGAGCGGTCGGGGCATGTGGCGGGGGAACGACGGGGCGCTGTAGGGAACGCCCTCTGTGGCGTTCCGGGGGTCGGGAGTCAGGGGTCGGGAGGGGGGGCCGGATATCGGGTTCAGACGTCGGTACTGATTACTCAGTACGCAGTACTCAGTACTCAGTACTCAGTACCTGGGTAATTTGCATTTGCATCCAAACCACAATCAGCTCGCCGCACTCGAGACTTTCCATTGTACGCGGCCCGAATTGCCAGTCCGCCCAGCACCAGGCACGCGGCGATGCCGGCCCAGCGCGTGGGGCCTGCTGCGAACACGATTGCACCGTTGAAGGCGATGAAAAACAGGTACGCGTGCAGTAGCCAATGCATAGCCGCGACCATTGGTCGCGGTGACTGGCCACTTGGGCTGCGTCGCATCCACATGACGACGACATCGACAATCCACAGAATCAAAAACAGATAGCTGAAATAGATTCCCTCGCCGAACCGCACGCCGAGCAATTGCTCGGTATCCGCCGCGGTTTTCTCGAAGGCGTCCGCGTGGCTCCAGCCGTGATAGAAGTGGAAGGCGCAGGCCACGTGGATGACGAAGAGCACGCAGCCGAACGTCCAGAGCCAGCGGGCGACTGAGGGCCAGGACGCGTCGCAATTGCCGCAATTGGGAACGAGCAGCCAGCGGGCCAGGTAGGCGACATAGCACGCCAGGGCCAGGCGAATCGTCCACGCAGTGAGCAAGACACCGAGCATGGGGAGGGAGGCAGGCTGAGGGGCAGGGAGGTTGCCACCCATTGTAGCCTGCCGTCCAAGTAGCAGACACATTCCGTGTGTCGTCGAGCCTTGTGGACGATTGTCGGGAGTGTGCCTACTACTTAGCGCCAGCCGCGATAGCGGTCGCGCAGACTTAGCTCGCGCAGCTCGGCGCTGCTCGGCGGCGGAGCATCGACGGGAATCGTGCCGCCGGGCGGGACGAAGTTCGGATCGGCCATATCGACGAAGCGATAGTTGCTTAGCTGCGTCCGCGGCAGCTCATAGAGGGCCTGCCCCTCAGGCGGCGGCTGGTTGATCGCCCACTTGCTGATGTCGAGCTGAAACCGCAGTTTGCCTTGTGGCACCTCGACTTCGATCCGCTTTGGGAGCGACACTCCGTCGAGGTGGTAATACTCGTGCTGGAGATTGCGAGCCGAGGCAATCAGTTGTCCGCGGCCGTCATACAGGTGCTGCTCGAGAATCCAGCCGTGACGGCCGTGGATCTGCACGAGTCGCGTGAATTGGCCGGCCGAGGCCTGCATCGTCGTTCGCAGCTCGACCCGGTCGTCCCCAGCTTTGATCGGCCCTTCGAGGATCGTCGAAGGGTCGATCTCCACGACGCCCAGGGCCTCGATTAGCCAGGTCGGCTCGATCGGGAGCATCTGCCGGGCCCGGCTGTCGGCGAATTTGTCATGGTGGGCGAAATAGACATCGGGCTCGGGAGCGCGGGCGGCCCAGAACCAAAACAGTTCGCTATTACTGCCCAAGTCGAGCTCGGGGCCCAGGAACGTGCTGGCCCGGAAGCGGAAGTTCTTGGGCTTTTCGAGGGCGATCTCGGCGCTAATCGACGGTGCGCCGGGAACCGAGACCGTTGCGCCTTGCGTTTGCAGCGACTGGATGCGGGCTGAGTTGGCATTGATTGCCGCCACCGCCTCCTCCCGCGACGGCAATGCGTAAAACAGGACTGGAGGCGGCTCGACCTGATTACGGCGGAACCACTGGTTCCAACGACAGCCGCCGGCCGTGCTGAGGAGGAGCAAGGCGAGAATCGCTGCGATATGGGAGGAAGTAGGCCGCAAGAGTTCAGAGTTCAGGGTTCAGGGTCGGAAGTCGGAGGTCAGAATCGGGAAGTCGGCCTTTGAGTTGAATTGCTCAGTACTGAGTGAGAACTGCGATTCACGGCGCCGAACCACTCACCACTCACGCTACCTACTCCTGCGCTCCATGCGTCTGCAACAACTCCGCCAGTCGCTGCTGGATTTCGGCGGCCCGCTCGGCCGACGGCATCGCTTCGGGAACGCTGTATTCGCGCTCGTTCCGCGGGCAATAAATGACGAGTTGCGCGCGGCCGGCGGGATCGTGCTCGGTACGCTCGACGCGGGCAATCCGCCGGCGCACGAGCAACAGGGCCAGAACGTATTGGGCGTCTTCCGCGGCCGGATCTTCCAGCAGACGCTCGAAGAAATTGAGCATCACGTCGTTGGGCGCCCAGTGCGGCCGGCCGGCATTGGGATCGACCACCG
>Ga0065705_10104264_pt1 | contig 26463 bp, 26 predicted proteins | sample SwibulcommuniRL2_FD_59092 | JGI IMG/M metagenome (GOLD analysis project Ga0065705, IMG submission 59092) | Bulk soil microbial communities from switchgrass field near Rose Lake, East Lansing, Michigan, USA - RL2 Bulk Soil v2 (version 2) | ecosystem: Environmental > Terrestrial > Soil >...
GAGCCGGCCGGCCGGCCGCATGTCCGGCCGGAGGCTCCGGAGGCTCCTGGAGGCTCCCTGTCGAACGGCTTGCCTCCGTCCGGTCTCCCCTTCAACCGGACGGAGGACTCGGCCGGCCGGAGGCTCGAACCAAAGAGGGAAAGTACCGAGCCTCAGACATCGGGAGGAGGCTTGCGCCAACGAGACCGAGCGCCGGCCGCGGAGAAGGCTCTCCGCCGCTCCGGCGTGATCTCGGCTCGAGCTTTCGACATGCCGAGCCGTCGAGCCAATCGAGCGCGAGCGGCCGAGAGGACAATCGATCGGACGGCTCCCGCATCGAGGGAGCCGTACGCGAGCTCGATATCCAGGAGCTCGGCCGGCGACAGTCCCTCGAGAATGCTTGACATGTCTAGGTATCTAACCATACCTTATCCGGCACTGGAGGCACCCCATGATAAAGCGCTCCCGGCCGGCTCCGGACGTGTCCTCGGATTCGGCTCAAACATGGATGCTTATCGGCTTGCGATCTCAGATTGCCGAGACTGCCGAAGATCTCGAGCGGCTCCGCGCCATGCTTACAGATATCGAGTCCGGTGCCGTCTCTCTCTCGATCGAGAATGGCAAGCCGTTGCCGAAGCTCCTCGAAGTCGAGCCGCCGGCTCCTCCGGAGAGTTTCCTCAAGACCAAGAAAGGGAGACCGCCTCGAACAATGGACTCGGCCGAAGTTGCCAAGCTCCTCGGCATTACCGCGAAAACCGCGACCAATCTAGCGGCCAACAAGAAACTCATTCCGATCGGGAAACGAGGCTTTCGAAACGTGTTCGAGCGGAGAGCCGTGCTCGAGTACGCAAAGACTCGAAAGCCTCGACAGCAGAAAAAGAAGATGTCTCCGGCGACTCTGGCAATCCTTCGCAAGAATGCCGAGTACGCTCGATCCGTAAAAGCGGCCAGGAAAGCCGCGGGACTCGAATAAATGCCGGATTACGATCGCAATGAGATTCTCCGTCGAGCCTCCCTCGCACGATCGCAGTACAAGGGAGGTGATATCTATTTTAAATTCACATGCGAGAAGTGCGGAGAGCGATGCACATTCGATCAGCCGAATTATCTATTCGAGTTCGGCGAGTGCTGTGCATGCGGACATTCGCAGAAGATTACACAAGCCGGCTTTGCTCTCATGGCTCGAATCCTCGCACCTTGAGAACGGCTCTCGGACTCCTCGTCCTCCTCCGGATACTGGCTCGGATTCTCGTTAGAGATTCACGAACCAATGGATCGGAGTTCCCTTGATCCGGTACGTCGCGATATTCCGGACGAAACAATCGGCGTGAGAGTAGGCCACTTCAAGCATATGGACTTCGCTTTCGTTAGTGTCGCGTTGTTAATCGTCGTCCTGTTACTGAATAAACGAATCAAGATTGTTCGTGAACGAATTACCGCGCTCGAGCGCGAAGTATTCGAGCGCCGAAAATCTTAGGCTCCGTTCCAGTGTCCCATATTCCCGAAGCCGGAGACTTTCTTCTCCGTTGAGAACTCCTTCGAGAGCCGCTCTCCTCGAGCACAGTCCCTCGAATACTCGAACGCAACGAAGTACTTATCGCGTAAATCCCAGGTAGACGGCTCTCCGACAATCCGGTTGACGTCTCCAACATCCGTCGTCCCTTCCGCACTCGGACCGCCGATGCAATCCGAAACGACGAGCGCTTCGTCTTTGTCCGGCGAATCCTGCCAGAGAATCCCGTCGAGATTCCCTCCGGCCGCATGCCACCAATCCGGCTCTCCGCCTCCGCCGTCATGCTGATAGTGCGGCCAACCAGTGATCCGCTCAGGCGGGAAGTGACAGAACACGAGCCGATCGGAGCCAACGATCGATCGAATGTGCTTGAGGAGTCGATGATTGGCGTCTCCGTTCCAGGTCCACCAATTCGAGTAATTCGCGTTGATCTGCGGGAACTCCCAACCGTTCACGAACATCCGGATACGAGGGACGAGATCGGGAAGATGAGCGGAGAGCCAGGACTTGGCCCACTCCTCCGAGAAGCCTTCTCCGTCCCACACTTGATCGGTAATGCAAAAGAACGCGACCACGAAGCCTTGAGCTTGTACGCGATCGATGAGCTCGAGGAATGCCGGCCAGCGGTCTCCGGAGAAGTCGAATGAGGGATTCGAGCCGTAGGCGCCCCAAGCGGCAAATGGTAGATGTGTCTGTCCTCGTTCCCTCATCCACGCGAGATATTGATCCTGTTTCTCCTGGCTCCATCCAGGGAACATAAATGCCATCTCGAAGCCGGGAGCGGCCAAAAATTCCGACTTCCAATTGAGTGCCGCCTCGGTCGTTGGCAATCCGCCTGAGAGCGGAGGAGCAATCGGCTCCGGGAGGCTCTCCGCCTCGATGCCTTTCTCGAGCGTAAACGAGCTCCAATCGTCGATCCGATCGCCGTTGACCGAGACGCCTCCGCCTCCGCCGTCAACCGTCCACAGGTAGCCGTGCGCGCCCTTGATTGCGTACCGTCCGTCTGACTGCTCGAGGAGATTGAACCGCTCCCACTCGCCAACACTCGAGCGGTTTGCCATGAGAGAGCCGGTAGTGATATCGGCCGAGAGGTATTGTCCGTTCCAGGAGCGGAGCGCGATCGGACCGTCCTCGAGCGGCTCCACAATGAACGACTCCCAAATACCGGGAGCTCCCGGCCGAGTCGCGTTGACTTCTTGTCCTCCGCCGTTTTCAGCGCAGAACCAAAAGCCGTTGACGGTCCGGAAGGCGACCGTCTCGATCATCTCGGTATCATCGTCGGCCGTAATGATGCGCTTTTGTCCGGTCTCGACTTTGCCTCCCGGCCCAATGAACCTAGCCTTGATCTCGAACTCTCCAGGAGTTGTGAGCTCGTAGGTATGATCCGGATCGGAGGCAGGATTTTTCGCATCGACAGCAAGAGCGCCTCCATTGGGTCCGATGAGCCACTCGACGGAATCGATCGGGCCGGAGCCGGCTTCTTTCTTCCACTTCGCTTTGACCTTGAATGGCACCGTGCCGACTGTCGGGAGGTAGCTTTCGATCGTGCCTTTCGGTTTGGCCGGCATAGGAGGCTCCGGAGGAATCGGATCGGGAGGTATAGGTTCGGGAGGTATAGGTTCGGGAGGTATAGGAGGCTCTGTCTCGTCCGGATCGACAACGAGACCGAGTGTGAGACCTGAGACATTGATCGAGAGAATCGCGAGCTCGCCGAGTGCGCTGCCGCCGGCCACGAGCAGCCGTCCGTCTATCGGCGATTGGCAGCAATCGAACTCGGCAAAGCCGATCGGGAGTTCCACGGTTGCTACTTCGTCCGGAGCCGCGCCGAGCTCGCGAATCAGGAGGATCGGCCGGTCGGAGGTTGGATAGTTCGAAGCCGTCAGCACATACCGGACGGAGCCGAGATCGACAACTCGAGGGATGCCCTCGACTCGCCAGGGCGTACACGTCACGTCGTACGCTTCTCCGTCTCCTGGAGAGAGGACTCCGGCCGGTCCGTAATAACCAACCCCGACGATGCCGTCCGGATGTTTGGCCCAAAATTGAGGATACTGCGGCAGAGAGCCGGACTCCGAGGAGACAATCCAGCGGCTTTGAGAGGGATTCCACCGATACCATTCGAGCCGCATGCCGCCGATGTCTCGAGCTGTGACGAGCCAGTCTCCGGCAAGCTGAGACGCGGCTCCGTAGACTCCCGTTTCGACATAAGCCGCGGTCTCGAGCGTTCCCGCTGCAAGCCTCAGTCCCTTCGAGAGCCAGGACGACCAGCGGCCGCGGCCGGCATCGAACTCGTTGCCGCAGACAAGGGACTCATCGAGCGGCCGGCTCGAGACGCTCAAGGTATCGCCGATCGGACACGTCCAGAGTTGCGCCGTATCCGGTCCGGTTGACCGCTGCCACACCAGAGACCGATTGTCGAGAAAGCGGAGCGTCCGGCTCGGAGTTGTCGCAACGACCGAGATGCCATGCTGAGGATTGATGAGCCTAAGCGTCTCATTCCCGCAACACACGTACCCTGTCGCCGGCTCGAGCCGCGGGAACCAGCCATCGAGGAACGGAGCAATCCAACTCTCGAGCGCCGAGCGCGGAGCTCTTTTGCTCATCGCGTCCTAAGCGGAATATCGAGGAATGGAAAGAAGACGGAGAGGAGCCAGAGCACAACGACGATCACCACGACCAGATGGATCAATCGCTTGATCGTCGCGTCAATTGGTAGGACTGACTCAACGAGATAGAGGAGGAGTCCGACGACGATCAGGACGACAACGATCGATAGCAGCGTCATGGTTGCTCCCTTCTATCGGCCAGGATTCCGCACGAATCGATCGCCAACATTCTCCCGTCGAGACATAGATCACGAAGCGGATCGGCCCATGCCGAGGACAGACTCGACAACGAGTCCCGATCGGATAGCGGCCGCGATCGTACTCAGGAGGCAATGCGCGAGCGTCCTGTGCCTCGAACTCGAACTCCATACTCTGTAACCTCGATGCCATGAATGGCTAGCATGAGCTTCCGTTTGAGCCGATACGATTCCTTGAGTCGCGTTGCCTCGGATTTTACGTCCTCAACAATCATTCGGCGCGACTCATCGAAGTATCGAAAGTCGGCCGTATAGGTACAGATAAGGATCTCGCCGATTCGGAGCTCAAATCTCGGATGTACCTCGAGCTTTGCGACAAGTCCGGCTCTCTCGAGAAGCCGGAGCTCCTGATATCTCCGAGCCTCGAGCCTCGAGTCAAATCTATGCCCGTCGAGGACAGTTACGAGATTGCCGTACTTGCTACGCATTAGCTCGACGTTCCCGTCACAGTTACCTGATTCGCGCCGGCCGGAGTACTTGCCGAGCTCGAGATCGTGAGTGTCGCAGTCCCGCCGCCAGTGACAGACGGCGGATCGAAGCTCTCGGAGGTTCCCGTCGAGGCGCCGGCAACCGAGAAGGTCACGACTCCGGCAAAGCCTCCGGCCGGAGTGACAGTTACCTGATAGGCAACCGACTTCCCGATCTCAAGCGTGTGCTTGGAGGGAGAGACGGCAATCGAAAAATCCGGAGGCTCGGCGCATTGCGCGTCAACGGCACTCTTGATGTTGAATTGAGCGGTTGCGTTATGCGTCACTCCGGCACAGTTTCCGGAGACCGTGATCGTGTTCTCTCCTGGAGGAGTCGCCGCACTCGTTGTGATTGTCAGTGTCGAGAATCCTTCGCCTGTAATCGCCGGAGGATCGAACATCTCGGACGTTCCCGTCGAGGCGCCGGAGACCGACAGCGCAACCAGCCCGCCGAAGTTCCCGATCCGCGACACATTGACCTGATACGCGGTCTGCTCCTCGACGGCGATCGTTTGAATCGACGGCGAGAGCGCGAGCGAAAAATCCGGATCGGGAACGATTGCCGCGTCCGTTACGACCATTTCAACAATCGTGCTATGGCTCATCGGTCCGGTCTCCGGAGGGATGATCTCATCCGGAGGGATGATCTCGTCCGGAGGCTCCGGAGGGACAATCTCTCCGCTCGACACAAGCGGGAATCCGGCACTCCGGTTGCCATCGCTATCAGTGACAAAGACCCAAATCGCCGATCCCTCCTCGAGTCCTCCGAGATTGAGCGTGACCCCGATCGAGGAGTCCTGCCACGAGCTCGCCGGCTGATACTCGAGGAGTGAACAGTCCTCGTATCGCTCCCGATTGCCGAGCTCGACTCGAGCCCACGAATCGTCCACCACGATATCGGAGTAATAGAGCGGCATCGATCCGCCGCTGTAGCCCCATGAATCCCAGAAGCCGATCACATACGGCCGCTTCGCTTGATGTCCGGCCGAGTCGCCGGAGACGTTGGTCTGTACGGCCGTGTCGCTCAGGATCGGAGTGTTATCGACGCGGATCTTAAATGTCCCGTCCCTGGCATCGAGCGCGGAGTTCTCTCCGTATTCACACATGAACCGATGCCAGGAGCCGAGAGAGAATGTCTGATCGAGCCAGGGAACGCCGTTGATATACGCCTCATCGTTGCCTGATTCGTGCTCAAAGGCTCTTTTCCAGTTCATATTGTCGTAACTGTGTAAGACAGCATCGACGTTCGTATAGTTGCTGCCAGTCGGAAAGAACCGAACGATCTTGATATTGGCGAGTCCGTCATCATTGCCGCCGTACGGACTCGTTCCCCAGTGCCAGGACTCCGGGAGATAGACAAACCACGAGACAAACCAGCGATGTGCCGTTCCTTCGTTGTACTGGAACGAACACCATTGACCGTCCGAGCCGGAATTTTTCGAGTAGTCGGCTTTGGCCGAGTGACTCCGCCGAGGACGGACGATCGCCGTCTCGTTGTACTCCATCTCTCCGCCGGAGGCGTTATTCGTGAGCCGGCTTGTTTTCTGTCCTCCCTCGAACTTCTCGAAGACGAGCGGCGCGGCCGTCGGCTTGTTCGAGAAGCCGGAGCCGGAGATCTGGAGCACGTTGCCTTCCGCCGTCTCTCCTGTGAGTCCTGTGATCGTTGGCATCATCTACTCCGACTTCCATCTATTAGGGACGCACGAATAGCCACAAATTCCATCAGGCAGACAGTTAACGTCGATGAGCGCTCTCGGCGGCAATCCATCGACGCATCTCGGCACGGCCGCACAACGCATTCGCCCGCGGAACGAGGTACAGCCGGAGACCGACAGCAGCACACACAAGCACACGCCGAGGACTCGGCTCATGGTTCACTGTCCGGCCGGCTTCTCCGGAGTCTTAAATGTCCGAGTCTGCCAATCGAATACCGAGCCAGGAGGCGGAGAGAGCCGCTCGCGAAATTTCGCCTCGAGCCGTATCCGTTCGGTCTCGAGCTGCATGTTCGCAAGCTGCATTGTGAGCCGAGCGACTTCGGCTTTGAGCTGCAGGGCATCGGCTTCCGAGGCTTCACAGGGCAAGAGCGGCTCCGGCTTCTCCTGAGCGATCGCCAGTCCAAGCATCAACGCAAGCGCAACGAGACTGCCGCCGAGGAATCGCATCATCTCAGGCTCCCGGCTTGACTCTGATATTCGTTGGCGGAGTCGGAGGAGGGAGAGGAGCACCAGTGACGATCACTGGCGCATTCGCGAGCTCCGGAGGGAGTGCATAAATGTCCCAGAGCCTCAGCATGTAACTCTGTATCGTGTCGTCCGTCACGTCGAGCGGTACGCATGTATCCGAGGCAATGATCGGAGCCATATCGGCAGACCATTTAGGCGCATTCGCAATGACCTGAGACGAGAAGCGGAGCCGCGCCGTATGTCTGTCCCTGGAGAGTTGTTTGGTTCCCTCGTTGGCATTCGGATCGCCGGCCGGACGAATGACATCACACAGGGTCTTAATCACTTGCTTTCCGGAGCTCGACGCCATTGTTGATTGCGTCGAGACTTGACAGCACATGTCCGGAGGCTCTCCTTGAGCGATGATTGATTGCTGCTGAGCGGCGACTCCCACTCGAGCAATGAACTCCGGATCACGGCCCATTGTGGCACGGTCGATATACGTAACCTGTGCCGAGCTCGAGGAGGCAGAGAGGAGGAGCAGTCCAAGTGCTGTAACACTTCGCATGATCAATCCTATTGACACGTTGTCTCTCTGAGCAGTCCGTTGGCAAACGTTAATTGACAGACTCCAACGTTCACAATGCGATTCACAAGCACTCCGCTTGGTGCCTTCTGTATCTCTCCGGCATGATTGCCCGTCCGAACCTGGACTAACCAATCGAAGTTCGCTTCCGTCTCTGTTGTGAACGGTACGCCCGATAACGTCGGACTCTTGAGAACCAGTTCGCTCGCCGTTAATACGGATCGAGACGGAGCCGGATAATCATGAATCAGTAACAGACTCGATCCGGATTGCGTCGAAAATGTCGAAGTAAACAATCGGACGCGGCTCGAGCAATTATTGACAACCGTCCAACCGAGATCCAACACTCCACCATTCCCGCTCGTGCCGTATCCGAACACGTACGGATCACACGTTCCAGGGAGATCCCATTTCACGCCACGCGAGCCGCTATAGCCAGAACCAAACGTATTGACGATTGTCAGGCCGAGGTTATCAATCGTGAGATCGCCGGTCTTGACGATGAGATCCGAGCCGTCCCAACGGACTCTGTTTCCCGCCGGATCTCCGACTCTGAATGTCGCAGTCCCGACTCCGAGCGGTCCTCCACTATTGGCAAACCATAATCCCTTACCAGCGTCGAGCGCGGTAGGCGCCGGATTGCCCATCGCGAAGCTATCGCCTTTCATAACCAGAGTTTCAACGGTTTTGTTGCGAAACGCGAACTTCGAGCCGGTAGCAATCAAGTTCGCATCGTTCGGATCGCCGAGTGCGAGTCCGTACGTTGTCGTCGTAAAACCGTAGTCTCCGAGAAGATTGCCGAGGAGCGCTCGAGGAGCAATGTCGTTGTAGGTATTCGATTGCCGAATCATGACCGCGACAGACGGTCCGGCCGAGTTTGCATTGCCTGTGCTCGTCGAGTTGCTTGTCCTCCTCGCATAGTGAGTCGCAATCCGATCGCCCGGTATCACTCGATTCCAGATCGCGAGCTCGTCAACATAGCCAGGGAAGCTAAAGCCAACCATTAAGTCAGCCGTCCCCGCGCTAATCGTTGGTGAAGCCGGATAGATACCCTGTCCCACTTGTGCGCCGTTCTTGTAGCAGATCACTTGCCGCGCCGAGGCGTCTCGAGTAATGGCAATGTGAGTGTAATTGTTTGCTGTCAGTGTGCAACCAGCAGACCCGAAGGAATGGTACGTTGTACCGTCCCCGAAATAGAGATTAACCGTGCCATTAGATATCCCGACGTTAAATTCGCGAATCGGAGTGGCTGCAGTGCCAGCCGTCGTTAGCAGCCACGAAAAGTTATTTGTCCCGTCCCAATAGGTAATAAACTCAAGCGTCAAGTCGGCCGCATAGTTCGGAAGTGACGCTCGAGGAACCATAAAGTAGCCGGCGAGTCCTGGAACGATCGTCCCTCCTGTCAGGAATGCTGGATCGGAGTTTGTCGTTCCGACAGCGGCAACCGTGTTTCGATACCATTGGACTCCGCCGGGAACACTGCCCGTCCTCCCGTATCCGGAGGAATCGAGCATCGTCAAATCGCCGTTGCCATTCGGCCCGATGCCGGCCGCGCCAGTCGGCCCGTTCATGCGGTAATACTGCTGCGGCTTGTCGCCGAGGACATAGCCGGCATAGCCATTCGAGATCGTGGATCGCTGCGAATAGAGATCGAGGAATCCATCTCCTGTCTGTCCGGAATTAAAGATCGTGTCTCCGGCTGAGAAGGCATTCGCCGGAGAGCCGTCAAGCGCTCGAGTCACGAAGTAGCGATAGTCCTCTCCAGGAGCATCGCCACAGGAGAGGCGACAATCGAGCGTCACGCTATCAATTCTGATCCATTCAACCTTGCCGGCTGTCTCGAGCAGTACCATGTCAAAGGCTTTTGCAAACGGATGCTTGACATGAAACATGGTATCGCCGGCCGCAAGATCTCGAGTTAGGACCGTTGCGGAGGCTCCAATCAGTTGCCTCCCGTTTGTCGAGGCTAGCGTGTCCTGAGCGACGAGCGTCTCAACGAGGAGTTCCGCGGCAGAGAGTGTCAGCCATTTCCGATTCGGGAGACCGAGGCTCCCGGAATAGCTCGCCCCTGGCATAAACACGCGCTGTCCTGTGAGCTCCGCCACGACGTGATTGGCCGCTTGCGGAGGCACGGCCGCGGCCGCTCGAGTCGTATCATTCGCATAGAACTTCCACGTATTCGAGGACGTTGCCAGAGAGAACCATTGCGCTCCAGGCTCCATACCAAGCGCAAAATCATAAAGATTCGTTCCGACGTTCGGGAAGAGCACGATTCGCGTTCCCTGTGAACGAGTCGGACTCGAGGGAGGATTAACGAGATTTGTCGGAAAGGTTAAGAATGTCGAAGTCGAAGCATTGCCGATCGAGAGAGACGTTCCGGAAAAGCTCCAGATTGCTGTGATGTTCGCGGCCTGATTCGATCGGAGGATCGTTGTGAGCCGGCCGAGATCGCCGCTCGCGTTCCTGGCTAATGCGTCCTCGGTTCCAGAAAAATCCGGAAGCGTCCCAATGAGCCGCATCGGCGAGAGCATCCCGGTAAAGGAGTCCGCTCCGACAACGAGCGACTGCCGAGCAATCACGCGATCGTTGGCGCTCGTCGTTGTCTGCGCCTCGAGCCTCGAGGCGCCGAGGACAAGGAGACTAGACAGGATGCACGTTGCCAGTCGCCAGAACATCCGTTGCCGCATCATTGCCTTTGACTTGCAGAACATAGAAATGATCGGTGGTCGCGTTGAACGGAATCGAGACCGTTGTCCACGTTCCGGCAGAGATATTGAGCATCGGCCCGGTTGCGGGAGTTCCCGCCGTCTTATCGACAATTTGCACGTTGGCAAGGTTCGAGGCTCCGTAGCGAGCCAGGACGCGGACATCGGCAACGAGCGGCACTCCCGTAGGGAGCTTGATAAATTGCGCGTCCGGCACCTCCTGCCAGGCCGTACCAGTGGCGCCGACCGTTGTTGAGCCTCCCAGTGACGCCACGAAGTAGGACGGTCCGGCCGGACCGGCCGGAGGAATGACCGTCCCTCCGGCGACACTGGCACTCGAGGAGCTCCCGGTCTGCATCGCCGCGTCCCAAAAAGCAATCCAATTGCCTTTGGTCTCGTTCCCTTCGACGAGATCCACTCTCGAGAGGAGCCAGGGATTCCCGTTCGATCGCTCCGTGCCGACATGCTGTATTTGGACGTTGGTTACGAGCATCGGCACGGCACTGAGACCATACAGAGAACACGTCACAAAGACCGTCATTCCCGGTTGGAGACCGAATTTATACGTGAGGACGGAGAATGTCCGCGGCAGTCCCTCGAGCCTCCTGAGCGCTCCATTCGCAAGAGACTGCGCCGTCTCATAATCGAACACGTCTGGATACTCAAGTTTGGTCGCGCTCTCATTCGCCCCAGATACCGAGTCGGCATGTACGGCTCCCGGCCAATTGGCCGCAAAGGGAGCCGTCTCGATCACGTTTGCGGCTCCAAGGAGCGGTTGATCCGCTCGTTGGTTTAGCGAGTTGTCCTCCGGATTGTACGTCCACGTCCACGCCGAATCCGGATATGTTCCAACGACATGTAGAACCCCATCCACGAATACCTGAGAGACCGTAGACGCCACGAAGTAAGGCAACGGATAGAGACGTGTTCCATTACCTTTCGTCTTGTACGTGACATCCGAAGCCGAGCCGGAGCCAAACAGTACCCAGACTCGATTGATGTAGTTGGCCCGCGTCCGTTTTTGTTGAATCCCATCGGCAAGAATATTGGACTCGTCGAGCGCAAAGGGAGCCGCTCGGCTCCCTCCTGGAAACATGCCGAGTTGCTTTTGTGGGTTGACCTCCCAGAAGTATCCGGTTTGCGTCGAGAGATCGTCGAGGACTTCGCGGAGCTTCTTCCACGGGTAGGCCGTCGCCGGAAGGATCGGTCCGTCCGGTTGCGTCGGATTGATCGTGACTCCGATCAGGACGAGTTGTCGGTCTCGTATGAGCTGCAATCGCTCCTTCAGTGTCTGCTGAGGACACAAGCCATTGAGCATCGGCCCGTCTGCCAGGACGGCATAATTGCCGGCTCGGACCTTACAGACGACATCGCGATCGTCGCCTCTCCCGATCTCGTCCGCATCGTAGACAATGCCGCCGAAGAGCGGCAGACCGTCTACCCAGAGAATCACATCCTGTTCAATCTGAGGACGAGGACTCGGACTGAAGAGATCGAAGGAGAGTGTCTGTCGAGCCGAGATCGGCCAGTCCGAGTGTAAGGACTTGGCTCGGAGGGACGTGTCTTGTACCTCGACGCCATTGATCGTCAGTTGAACAATCATCTCGAGATGCCGTACGGCGCGATTGCTCCCGGCATGTTCCGTGCTGTGACGGTTGCGAGCTCTCGGCCGTCAACTTGAACGGAGATGTTGCTATTGACGGCGACTCCGGAGAGATCGGTTGTGATGTTCGTTCCCGCCAGAGGAGCCGGCGGAGAGTTGATCGCATCGTACCGATAGGGAATCGAGATCGTTGGCACTTTGATTCCGCCGAGCGCTCTCTCGATGCCGGAGGCTCCGGCTTCGGCTCCGGCCGGCAAGTCGTCCGTCATGACGGAGACGAGCTTGTCGATCCGCTCAACGAGCTTCTCAACGGCGATCATCATCTGATCCTGTTTGGATCGGAACTGATCGCCAACCACGTTGTTGGCGATGCCGAACTGGAGCACTTCCATTGTGGCTTCGTCAACGGCAAACCCTTGATCCTGCCAGAGCTCGTAAATCGTCTGGAGCGGCCGCTGTAAGGCTTGAACGGCTTTGACGCTTCCGGCTCCAGAGCCCTCGATCGTGTGGAAGGTCTCCGCGACTTGTCCGGAGAGGCCGGCGAAAATGTCCTGATTCATGCGGCCGCTATTCGCGAGACCGACCATGATGTCGGCGACTCCCTCGGCTCCCTGGATCATCGGCCCGGTAAACGTGCTCGTCACAAGCATCATCTGAGCATTGAGCTCGGCGAATGCGGCTCCTCCTGAGAGTCCGGTTGCTGCCAGTTGCGCTTGAAATGCCGTCATCGCCGGAGCCAGAGCCGCGAAGGCTTCCGTTGAGGACAGCCCTTGCTCCCGGAAGTTTTCGAACACAGCACCGAACGAGAGCCCCATTGCCGAGGCAGCACTCTGGGAGCCGACTTTGGCATTCTCGAAAAACTTCGACAGACCGTCCGCGGCCGTTTGTGTCGAGGCTTGGAGAAAGGCGAACATGTCGCCTTTCAAGGCTTCTTTCCCTCCGAGCTTGTCCATCTGTTTGAGGAGCTCCGGAGAGAGGAGCGTCTTTTCCTTCGCGACTTTGCCGAGGGACTTGGCGAATCCCTCCATCTCTTTCGAGGCTTCTTCGACGGACTTGGTAAAGGCTTTCGTCGCCGCATCGAACTTCTTGAGCGTATCGGCTTTCATCACACTGTCGAGAGAGACGCCGGCTTGTTTCGCGGTCTCCTCGAGCGCTTTGAGTCCTCCGGCCGCTTCAATCCATTCGGCTCGCGCTTTCTTTGTTTGACTTGCCTGAGACGGACCGAACAATCCGCCGATGAAAGAGCCGAGCGCTCCGCCGGCAATCGTGCCGAGAATAGGGACAACCGATCCGAGTGTCGATCCGAGTGTCCCGCCGATCGTGCTTGCTACGGTCTTGGCGAGTCCTTGAACGAGATTGCCGCCGATTGCCGATCCCATCGAGCCGCCGACTTGCTGCCCGACCGTATCGCTCTTTATGAGCTTCGAGCCGAGCGCGGCAATGCCAACGGTTGCGCCAGTCGCGATCGCTCCGCCGATTGCTCCCTTCACACCTTTCGCGCCGAAGATCTTCTCAATCTGCTGCATGAACGGCGCGGCTGCTGTCAATGCGAGCTTCGCGCCGATCGAGGCGCCGACATCTCCGCCTCCGGACAGTCCCTTAAGAATCAGATTGCCGAGATCTTTTCCGAACTCGGCGCCGAAGACCTGGCCGGCTTCTTTCCCGACTTGCGCGGCTTCCGGGATGATCTTTTTCATCTCGTCCACATGACGAGACATCGAATCCGTGACCCAGTCCGGCATCGCGAATGCTTCGAACGGGAACGCCGGAGCCGCTTTGATGTCGGGAAGAATGAAGGATTGCGGAATCGTGTTGAGCGCTTTAACGAAGTTCGGAATCTTGATTGAGCCGAGATCGGCAATGATCAGATTGACGAGGGACATCTTCTCGGCCAGCGCCTCGGCTCCGCGGCCGGACGCAACCATTGCGTCATGTCCGGCTTTCATCGCATTCGCGAGCTCTTCTTGCTTGTCCTTCGTGAGCTTTGAAATGTTTTTGAGATCGCCGAGTGCGCTCAGATAGAGCTCGGCTTTCTTGATTGCCTCCTCGCCGAACATCGAGGCTTTTAGATCCTTGAGCGCCTCGGCCGCTTTATCAATTTTTGGAGCCGCGCCGAGTGCGCCGTCTCCGGCTTCGGAGAGATTCCGTCCGAGATTCGCGACAGGCGGAGCGGCCGCGGTTGCTGTCCCTGCCAGGAGCTTGATCCGCTCGTCTGTCTTTTCAATCCTGACCCTGAGCGCTTCGGCCGCTCCGTCCGCCAGTCCGAAGGCTTTGCCGAATGCGGGAATCTTCTGGACTCCCTCGACAATCGAGAGAAGGAACTCGAGAAAGACCTTTTGCGCTCGAGCCGTGATCTCGAGCATTTTTGTAAACGCCGAGACCAACGGCGGAATCACGGCTTGTGCAAGCTGTCCGAGGCTTTTCATCAACTCGACGAGGAGCGGGAGGATCGGCTTCAGTGCATTCGCAATCAAGGCAAACATCTGAGCCTTGAGTACATCCATCTGATCGCCGAACTCGTCGGCCGCGGCAATGGTCTCGGTATCGAGAAGAATGCCGAGCCGCTCCGCCGATTGCGCCGTCTCAACAAATTCCTTCGTCAGTCCTGGCAGTGCCTCGGCTCCGGCTTTACCAAAGAGCGCGACAGCGATCGCCGCTCGTTTGCCGGCCGAGTCCACGGTATCCATTCCCTGGCCGACTTTGTAGAACACCTCCTCCGGCTTGAGTCCTTGAATGTCCTTGACCGAGATGCCGATCTCTTTGAGTGCCGCGGCCGCTCCCTTATCGCCTTTGGCGAGATTCACTCCGAGCTTTTGAATCGCCGTTGTCAGTGTCTCGAGTGGGATGCCGGATTGGCCAGCCGCAAAGCCGAGCTCCTGGAGTGCCTTTGTCGAGATGCCAGTCTTTGCCGAGAGATCCGTCAGATGCCCGCCGACGCTAATCAGTTGATTGCCGAGATTGAGGATTGCGGAGATCGCTTTCTCGGCTCCCATTGCGGCCAGATTGCCGAGAGCCACTGTCGCGACTCCGGCCGAGCCTGTCATCTTCTTACCCATTTTCTCGACTTGGCTTGACGCATCGTCAAGCTGTTTCGAGAACTCGGCCAGAGAGGCTTGGATCTTGACGACGAGCGTAGCGATTTGCCCTGCCATGCCTTCTACTTTTTGGGAGTCGGAATCAGATGTGCAACGTCCGGATCTGTGACGGTCGGAAGTTTCACGAAGTCGGAGAGCTTTCTCTTTCTCTTACTGTAGGGAGCCGTAAACCACAGACCGAGGAGTCCGATTTGCTGCCAGGAGTCGCGCTCTTTCAGTAGTGCGCCATACAGCACATGCGAGAACTCCCAAGGAGTCAGCTCGGCAAACTCCCACGGCAACAAGCCGACTCGTTGAAACGCAATCTTCGACGCCCAACGATAGGCTTGCGAGAACGTTAGTTGACGTTCTTTCGATCCGAACTCGTCGAGCCGTCCTCGTCCTCGACTAAAAAAGCGTCGTCCTCATCGGCTTTGCCGCCGAGTCCCTGCAGGATGCCGCATGCGTTGAGCGCCTCGAGCGCGACTTTATACAAGTCGTTGAGAGCGCCTCCGGTCTCGATGTAGCGATCGATCAACTTGACGACTTGCGCGAGTGTGATCTTGGGAGCCGCATGCCGGAGTCCGTAGGTAATGAGGAGTCCGCAGATCTCGAAGTCCGATTGCGTCGAAAAGAGATTGCGGACTCCCTTACCTTGTTCGCGCTCGAGTGCCAGGAGTGATCCGTACGTGAAGCGGAGTCCTCCCGGCCAACGAGCTCCCTCGAGTTCTGGCAGAGGGAACGATTCCGAGCTCATCTCCGCCCCTTCTCTTTCGTCTCTCGAGCCACGCGAGCGTCGAACTCCTGATCGCTCTCTCCTTCGCGGCGAGTCGTTGTGACAGTGAACGCTCCCGCGGTCTCGCCGTCGATCGCGAGTTCGGCGGTATACGTGATCACGTCGTCAACATTCGAGCTCGGTCCGGAGTAGGACTTGACTGAACATGTGCCAGTGATTTTCAGTCCTCCGGAGAGATTGCCTCCCGGTCCGTACTCGTACGTCAGGCCGGAGAGTCCGTCAACGTCCCGCCAGAACTCATCGGCCAGTGCACTCCACTTGCCGCCGACCGAATAGGTAATGGTTTTGAATCCTGGGATGATTTTCTTGGCCGTCGCTCGGAAGTTCGTGCCGTCGAGCTCGTCTGCCTCCGAGCTCGGATCGATCGAGTCGAGATAGTTTGAGATGTCCTCCGGCACGGTCGGAGTCAGACTCGTTCCGAGTGCGAAGTAGGTGAGGATACCAGCAACGGGATCAGCGGTAGCAGGCATGACGGATCGTCCTTTCGATGTTACGCGGCCGTGGTTTGTCTCTCGAAGTACATGAGACAGGACTTGCAGAACTTCCGATGAGGATCACTGAACGAGGACGCATCGACTTCGAACTCCTCCGGATGAGAGCATTCGCTTGGATTCGTTGAGCTCCTGGCCGGCTCCTCCGCATCGGAGAGGAGGAGTCCGAGCGCTTGAACGAGTGCCAGGGAGATGAGCCGATCTCTCTCGTTCATACGACATAGCCTCTCATCCGAACTTGCGTCGGTTGCTGCCAGTAGTTTTTGGCGCCGATCGTTGTGGCAATCGGCTCGAGCGACGACTCGACATCGAGCACGAAGGCTCGGCCGGCGAGTCCTGGCAGGACGTCCGATCGGTAATGCGTGAGCTCCCGAATCCTCGATGTGAGGCTTGCCAGGAGCGCCAGTCCTGGCAAGTCAACCGTCGGCCGCACGATAAACGTCGCCAGGGAGCCGAACGTGCCTCCCATCTGAGAAAACGGGAACTCCGAGGAGGAGATGAGTTGAATGTAGGGAGGCGCCAGCCCTTGCGGAACTTGTGAATAGACCGCGGCTCGATTGTTGAGGAGTGCGAGGAGCTCCGTATCGGCGCGATAAAGCGCGACAAGAAAGGACAGACCAGAAGAGAGCATCGATCGAGCCGGAGCGACTGGCATCCTAGCCTCCGCTCGCAAGACTGGACTCGAGCCGTTGGCCGGCTCGGCCAAGTGCGGCGATATAGAACGAGAGCATCGTCTCGGCTGTCTCGGCAATGAACTTATTCGGCGGGATGTTTTTCTTCGAGCCGTTGTGAACGAACCTGCCATAGACGTGTGGATGCCGATGCGAGGAGGCTCCGCCTCTCCTCGAGACTTCTTGTCCGTCAAATCCGACTCGGCCGATAAGTCCTCGAGAGCCGATAAAGAAGATGATCGAGGCTTTGAGATCGCCTTCAATGAACGGAGCTCGAGCTTTCGAGCGCTGGACGAGCGCGTTGCCAGTCTCGGCAATGGCTCGATTGCACTCCTCCGTCATCTCCCGCTTGGAGACTTCTTTCATGACTCGTTGGAGTTGCTCGAGTCCCTCTACCTCAATTGAGACTTTCGAGCGGCCTGTCTTTGCCACTGTTCGATCTCCTCCTCGTCCTCGAGTCGCCGCTCGACGGCATCGATCTCGATCGTGCGTCGCCGACTGTCCGGATCTCTAATTCCTGTGACTTCGAGCACTCGGAGCTCGTCCGGCTCGATCGTCAAGACGTCCTTTTCGTGCACGTCGATCCGGTACGTGGTTTCGATCGTCCAGCTCGTCGAGGCTTGTTCTCCTCCGACCGAGAAGGACTCCGAGGAGGCAACGGCTCGGACGCGAGCGTAAAAACTCGAGACTTCCGTCCACGATTCCGGAATCATGCCGCCCTGTCCGTCCTCGATGTAGACGGCTCGAAGAAGCCGAACGAGCGTTCTGGCTTGGCCGTGTTGCATCGCTCATCCGGAGATGGACAGAACGACATACGGGAGGACTAATTGCTCGACTCCCTCCGGAATCAGAGACGCGACTCCTCCGCCTCCGGCCGAATCTGTCGCCGCCTCGGTATGCTCGAAGTAATGCCCAACGAGGAGCCGCATCGCCTGCAGGAGCGACGGCGGAACCGCGGCCGGCTCATACCCTGCCGAAAAGTCGATGCTGACTGGAGAGCCTGTCGGCACCGAGGATGGGATCGACTCCGCATCCACGATCACGGCTCCGAGCTCGCCGTGAGGAATGACGGCATAGGAGACTGGAACGGGAGTCCCTCCGGAGTCGTAGGCCGTAACGGCCGAGACTGCAAGGACTGGAGGACGAGGCAACCGAACCAGTCCACTCCATGCCACATGCCCGACTGAAAACGAATACTCATTCTGCCGAATGGCTCTCCCGGTTCTGTCCTCGATCACAGTCTCGGCGACAGGAATGAGATCGGACAATCGCTCATCATGGTCGCTCGTTGTCTCCAGGCGGAGATACCGCTTCACGTCCTCGAGTGTCAGCACCGAGGAGCCGTAGGCGACGAGCTTGAGAGACGACATATCCGATCTCTTTCCCGTTCCCAGACCTTACCGCGCCGGCTTCCGAGCCTCTCCGCCTCGAGTCACAGCGATACCGTCGAGACCGGATGCCGTGCCGAATGCCGGAGGACGAGTGACCACGAGGACGAGCCTCGACTCCGCTCGGATCGTGGTGAGGTTACGGACGAAGTTGTCTTGATCCTCGTTCGATGCCGAGACCGTCACGTTATGTCCGCGAAACACGATCGAGTACATCGAGAAGGCACCAACGAGCGCCGTTCCCGCCGCAATGAACGGAGTCGTTGCCACTCGCCGGCCCCAGAGCCGCATCGGGAACGGATCGAGCGGCGAGAGTCCTGGCACGAGCGGCAAGCCGGCGGCATTCTGCTCCGTCAGCACGAGCGCCCAGGTTTCCGGATTGAGGACGATGCCGTCAACGAATGCCATGCCGGACGATTCGACTTTGGCAATCGCAGACAGGATTGTTACGGACATCGGCTCGCCGGCATTCGCAACGTCGCCTTGCTTCCCTGGCATCGGGAGAAAGCCGAGCATCGCCGGAGCCGTGCCTGTCCCGTTGACGACTTGATCGTCCTCTCTCTGGCGTACGCCGAACGCAAGCTGAGAGTTGAGATAGCCTCGGAGCGCCGAAGCGTCCTCGAGGAGTTGATCGGGAACTCGGAGCCAATGCGCGATCGTCACGAGCGGGAAGTACGTTTGTGCGTACGTCCAGCTTGCTTCCGGCTTGAGCGCTCCAGGCGCAACGGGCTGAGCCGAGGACGTAAGCGGAGCGGTCTCGATGAGCGCCGGCACCATGCCGCCGTCGGCTCGAGCCTGAGCCGGCAGATCCGCGACATAGCTGTACTGGTAGGACGGAGGAGCCGGCATGAGTGCGCCCGATGCCACGCCGCCGGCCGGATAGGAGACGATCGCCTTCGTGTCGATCGTGCTCGCAATCTTGAACCGTCCCTGAAACGACCGAGACTGGATGAGGGACTTGTACTCCTCTCCCTCAACGAAGGCATCGCCGATCGTGAGTTGTTCGGACGAGCTCCTCGAGCTCGAACCATTGCTCCGGCCGGCCGGCTTGGCCGACATCTCGCCGGCTTTTGTCAGAGCGGCCGAGAACCGGGAGCCGAGCTCGAGTTGATGCTCGATCCTCGAGAGTTGCGCCTCGTCGGCTTTGACTTCAGCATCGAGCGCGGAGAGCTTCTCGAACTTGTCCTCCGGTACGGCTCCGCCGTTTGCCGCCGTAAGGATCGCTTGCGCCTCCTCGGAGTGTCCCTTGATACGGATACGGAGTTCGTCGGCTGTCATTGGTCGATCCTCGAGACACGGCTTTACCGTGTCCTGGCTAGACGCGCCGTCCAGGCGGAGACGAGCGCTTTTTGACCGGCCGGTATGCGGCCGATCGCATTTTCCTGAATCTTTTTTGCGAGCCTCTCAACGAGGACTTCTATGATGTCGTCCTTCTCGAGTGACTTTAAGTCGATGAGTCGCGTCTCCGGATTCTGGCCGGCGATGCACGGCCCGCACTCGAGGAGTTCGATCTCCTTGAGCTCTCGGACGATCTCTCCGCTGTCGGTCTCGAGAAACGCAAACTCTCGAGCAATGAATCCGATCGAGAACTCGGCAAGGGACTTCGCTTGCATGCGCCGGAACACATGCGCGACAGGAGGAAACTCGAGATCGAGTGACGCATCGACAACGAGCCCTTCGCCGGTCTCCTCGGCTTTCGTGACTTCGCCGAGGAGCGCTCCTGGCTCGTTCCAGTTATGCGAGAGGACAAGCGGAATCGGCCGATCCGAGGCTTGCCAGTCGGAGAGTGTCTTTGTGAAGGCTCCCGGCAAAATGACATCGCCGCCCCGATCCACGTTCCCTGTGACAGCGACGAGCGCTTGGATCTTGCCTTCGTGATCGACTTCGACCGAGGAGGCACGCTTAAATTCGATTCGCATTAGTGCACCGCTCCCTCACTAGCCGGAGCCGGCTTCTCTGTCTTTGTGAACGGCACCGGGAGCTCCGGAGTACCGAGTTGAATGTTGAGAGGGACGGCAGGAACGTCGTAGATCTCATTCTCGATCCGAGGCAAATTGAGCCGCGCTCGAGCCTCGTTGACTGTGAGCACTCCCGTTCCGCCTGTCAGCGCTTGCAGCGCCGTCGCTTGCTCCTCGAAACTTCCTTGGAGCTTCTCGGCAATATTGAACTCCAGGTAAACCCCGGTCTTGTCCTTGAACTCCGGCAGCAAGTCGGCTTCGATCCGCTGCTCGAACATGGCCAGCATCGGTCCGAGGCAGTCCTGGTACAGCATTCGATGCTGCTCGACAATGTTTGAGTACGTCGCATTCTCGAGGATGCCAACCATTGGAGGCGGAATCATGAATGCGGCCGCAATCGCATCCCGGACGAAGCGCCGAGCCTCGTCGAGTTGAGACTCCTCGGCCGAGTACGAAAGCTGCCGATACGTCATGCCGTCCTCGAGAACGGCTGTCTTGCCCTGATTCCCTAAGCCCTGGTAGAACTCGCGCCAGTAGCCAAGCCACTCATCCCGTTGTTCTGGCGTCCATCGGCCGGCATCCTTCGGCCGCTCGACAATGCCGGAGATTCGCGCCGAGTTGGCCCAATACCAGAACCGATAGCGAGCGGCCGCGTACTCCTCGTCAAGCAGCGGCTTGAGGCTCTCGAGTGTGGAGAGTCCGTCATACGTCGCGAAGTGGACGATATCTTTCGGCTTGACCGTCACGTCCTGATCGGCAATCCGAATCACGAAGGAATCGACGCGGAGAAAGCCTCGAGCCTGTATGTCTCGAGGAGGGACTCTCCAGAGAGAGAGCCGCTCGAAGTGATTCGGATCGCGGACTTTCAACCAGAACGCATGTCCGTAAATCAGAAAGTCAGTGACGGTATCGACGAGGAGATCGTAATAGGTGTCGTCGGTGTCTGCGTTAGGCTTCTCGAGGAGTTTGGCGAGTGGATGCGTCCGGAGCCGGACTCTCGAATCGTCGTCCTCACGTCTAAAGACATGGCAGGGAAGCTGAGCGACATTCCTGGCAATGAAGTCGATACAGATCCGGACAAAGGGTTGCGTTCGGTAATACTTTTCGTAGGACTGCGAGTAGTACTCCCTACTTGCGCCCCAGTATCCGGACGTACCGGCCGAGCCATAGCCTCCCGTTGAGGATTGCGTCGGAGCTTTGCCGAGGACGCCGGCTCGAGTAAGTGTGGTTTTGAAGGAGGCCCAGAGCCGAGAGAGGAATCCGCCGTCCATAGGACGGAGATTGTCAGTCTGTAGAGAAGGAGCCGATCGAGAGTGAACGATTCTGAATGATTATCTTCGAGTTCTCTCGAGCCTCGAGAGCCGGACGCGAACAAGAGTCTTGGGAGCCAATCTTCGCACGTCTAAATATCCTCTCCTCATCCAGCGTCGGACCGTTTGAGCATCGACTCCTTGAGAGTACGCGAGCTCTTTGACTGTCATGTACCGATTGTTTCGTGACATCAGCACTCCTCAGACGGTCATGAGCTTGACCGATGCCGGAGCCGGCAGTCTCATAACTCCATCGAGCGCCATCACAAGCGCGATGATTCCGTCGATCTTCTCTCGAGACTTCTTCCGATCCGGCTTGATATTCCCTGCCGCGTCAGTTGCTGCCACCGTATGGCCGGCTTGCCAGGAGAGGATCGGATTCCCGCCTGTCGAGAGCTCGCCGGAGAGGACAAGCCGCTCGAGCTCCTTCGCGGGAGCCGTCATACTCGCGAATCCCTGAGACATCGGAAGCACTGGCAAGCGCTCGTCGGCAAGTTCGGTCATAAGCTGGTGCGCTTGGAATAGCCGATCGACGTTGAGCCGCTCGACGAGGAGCCGGCCGGCATCCTCGAGGATTTGCTTCTTGACGAATGCATAATCGACGGTTGCTCCCGGAGTGACCGAGAGGAAGCCGAGATCTCTCCAGGCGCGATAGAGACTCCCGTTCCGAGGATCTTTGAGCTTCTCTTCCGGAATCCAGAACCGAGCGATCGCCTTCGTGCGGCCGTTGATCCGAGCGGCCCAAACAAGCGCTGTCATGTCCGAGACGGCCGAGAGATCGAGCCCTCCGGCGACATAGTGTCCCCTAAAATCCTCGAACGAGACAGGATCAATCGTGGTTGTCTGGAATCGCTTGATATCAAGCCATACATCGGACGTTTCGGTCCAGATATTGAGGTACAAGCGCTTGAGTGCGGCCAGTCGAGCCGGCGAGAACCGAGCGGCTTGGAACTCCCGCTCATAAAACGATCCTTTGACCGTCACATCAAAGGACGGATTCGCGGCTTTCCATGTCTCCTCGAGGAATGGATCGTCGTCCTTCTCGGCGCCGTACCAGACGAAGTGAAACGATCGATCGCTAATCCGTCCCTCTTCGACGGCTTTTCCGTATTCGAAGAGCTCGTAGCAGAGAGACGCGGAATCGAAGCCGGCAGTCGTAAAGGCGAGGACGAGCGGCTGTCTTCTGGCTCCCTGTGCTGTCGTCAACGTGTCCCAGAGTTCCCGATTGTCCTGGGTATGGAGCTCGTCGAAGATCACGGCATGCGGATTGAGCCCATGCTTTTGTTGCGCATCGGCCGATACGACTTCGTAGGTGGAATTAGTTGGGAGATGAAAGATGATTTCCTTCTGAATGTCGCACTCGGCCGCAAGTGACGGATTCGCATGAAGCATTCGCTTTGCCTCCTCGAATACGACGCGACCCTGTATCTTGTCGGAGGCAACGGCCAGGATCTCGGCATTCGGCTCCGAGTCGTTCATGAGGAGATGCAAGCCTAAGCCGGCCGCAAGCGGAGATTTTCCCTGCTTCCGCGGCACGCCGATCAAGGCAGTCCGGATGATTCGGAGTCCGTCCTCGTCCACTCGATCGAAGATCGGCCGAATCACGCGATCTCTCTGCCAGGGAAGGAGCACGAACGGACGGCCCGTCCAGTGTCCCTTTTGCAGTGTCAGGAGCCGCTCGAAGAATCGGAGGACTCGACTCGATCTCTCCACGTTCCCGACTGTTTCTCCAGAGCGCGATCGGCTTTTTGCTGGTTCATAACGTGCCGCGCCGAGAGTGGAGACAGTCCGAGATGCCGAGCGGCCCGATCGACGAGCTCGTACGTCGATCGCCATACTCTTAAAATGTTCTTGTCATAAGGACTCTTGTCGAGCGCTTTGTCCGCTTTCGCGTACTTCGTCCACGCGTTGCAGTAGGCGAGGAGAAAATCTCTGACAGTCTCGAGCCGTACCTGTTTGGCCACGATCGGCGCCGTCTCGATCCACTTGAGCCGCGCTCCTCGAGACATGCCAGGAGGCGGCTCGAGGTACTCCGGCTCGATCGTCCGCTCGATTCGTCGCGGAGCTCGCCGGCCGGCTCCAGGTTTGCGGCCCATCAGTTGATCGAGTCTGAGGACATGTAGACCGTTTTGTTGACCGCAACATCGCAGTCAGGAAAAAACAAGCGGAATAACGCTTTGACAATCTCGATCTTGACCGCCTCGGATTGCTGAGCGTCGATCCTCGAGACCGCCAGCAGGAGAATGAGCGTCCAGTCCTTCGGATGGAGTCCCTCGTCCGTCATCGCGTTGACGAGCTCAACGATATGGATCGAGGCTTTGATCCTGAGCGCCTCATACTCCGCGCTATTCACGGTTTGTGCTCCTCACAAATCACTCGCAATCAACAATCGCGGAATCTCGGTTGCGAATCTCCGAGCGGCAATCTCGCAATAGCGCTCCTCGATCTCGCATCCAACGGCTTTGCGTCCCTCGATCGCGGCCGCAATCAACGTCGAGCCACTGCCGGCAAACGGATCATAAACAGTCTCACCTATTACCGAGGAGCTTTCGATCATCTGGCGGAGGATCTCGATCGGCTTCTCTGTCGGATGATTAACGATTCCAGTGGCATTCGCCCGAACTGATCGGAGGATTGAACCACGGCGCAATCGTGCCGTCAGATTGCCTCTCCCTTTCCCCGGTTCGCTCGTTGGCGGAATGTGAACGGCAAACGTGATCGGCTCATGTTGCGGAGCCCAGGGTGAGCTGAGATCTCCGAGTCCAAGCAATTCCTTATCCCAGATAAGCTCACAATGTCCGATTAATGGAAGGGACGTGAGATCAATACGGCCGAACACGTACACATGCCGTTTGACCTTGAGTCCGGCGATCGCGAGCTTGAGCCGCTCGACGATCGCCGCTCGATCGTCAGTGCTTCGGCCGTCTCCGGCAATATCGCCCCATAGCGTCCTGGATTCATAAGCCGAGGCGTACTCGACTCCGTACGGAGGATCTGTCACGAGGAGATCGCACTCGATCGACAAGTCGATACAGTCTCCATGATAGAGACGGATTCCATCAGCGTCGTAATAGAAACGGCTCATTGTCGAGGCTCGACAACTCGGTAAAAGAACAATCCCGATCGATCCTGAGCTCGAATCCGCTCCACCGTATGTCCTCCGAACTTCTCCTTACGGAGATCACGGAGCCGCGCCGATACCGAGGCTTCAGGATCTCCGGTCCGCTCGGCAATCTCCCGGAGTGAAAACCAGGAGCCGGATTGCATGACGGTCCAGACTCGTTTGGTCTGAGCATTCAATCGCGCTCGATCGTGCTCCGGCTCATAGGTCTCTCCGTCGTAGTCCGGCTCCTCGGCTTCTCGAGCTCCCTGCCTCCCGCAGCAATACCTGTAGTGCTCCTCCTCATCGGCATTGCCTCCGCAAAAGAGACAGACATTCTCCATCGTTCACTCCTCGCCGTCACGCCACAGCATTCCAGATTCACGTCACATCTCGCCGTCACTACACTGCACACCACCGCACCCCACGGCAGAACTCGCCGCCACGCCAGTACAGACCACCACGCTTCACGGCACGTCACATCACTTCTCGCCGTCACGACACATCACTTCACCACAGCTCACGGCACTGCACTTCTCGCCGTCACACCAGCGCAGGACATCCCACGGCACAGCGGCTCACCACTCGCCGTCACGACACTACATCGCACGACATACTCACCGCAGCGCACCTCAGGCCATCCCAGAACTCGCCGTCACAACACATCACGACAACTCAGTGCACCCCACTTCTCGCCGTCACAGCACGGCATAACAGCGCATTACGGCACTTCTCGCCGTCACGTCTGATCGTCAGTCTCTCCGCGAACGAATGCGCCATCAGTAACGGCCGGCTCGATGCCAAGTCCAATCGTCGATCGCAAGAGCGGCGATCGAGGGACAGGTATTCTCCGATCGCGGCCGAACTTCGCGACGAGGCTCCAGTATTTGAGCTCGATCTCGGCCGCTCGCCACAAGCCCTTAATCGACATGTTCATTTGCTCGGCTTGTTTCCCTGTCAAGACACCTTGATCGACGGCATCAAAGACTTGTTCACTCTTTCTGTGTATTGCCTCGACTGTCCGAATCTCTGGAGCTTCCGGCCGCAACACTGATCGATTCTGCAAGCGGCTCGACTGTGTATGCGTACCGTCCTTCTCCGTCACCGCGCTCTCCTGCATAGCCATGTACACCTCCATACTCAAACAGGGTTTGTAAGTCGCTCAGAGAGAATGAGGAGCCGAGCACTTGCACATCGAACACGAGACTTGCGCCGTTGACGTATTCGATATTCTTGAGAAACGAGAGTGATTGTCCTCGGACCGTGCCGCGGCAGGCTTTATCGAAGGAGCCGTCCGAGACTTGAATACGATCGCCGTCTTTGAGGATCGGAATCCAGTATGGAGACTGCGGCAGATAGACGCCATTGATGCAACGGACGGCGTAGCTTTTCAGTCCTTCGATCTTGCCGACATACAAACTCGAGATCTGCCGAGCGCAGTCCTTCATGTGCGCTCGAATCGTTCCGGCTCTCATGACGAGATCGCCGTTGAACCGTTGAAAGACAAGCATCGAATGTTCGGAATCGTCCGAGAGCGCTCCCTCGACGGTTGTTAGTACCTCCTCGTTGATCTCGTCGATGCTCCTGGCTCCGGCCGGACGTGCTGTCGGCCGTCTCGATTCGAGCCACGGCTTGATCAGGACAGGATCGGCAGGGACCGAGCCGCATAACTTCGTCAGAAAGTCCCAACGTACGCGGTAGCGAGTCCACAACGGTTTGACTTTCGACATACTGTCCTCCCTCTTTGGTTGACTCCCTCCGATTTGCTCCCTAATACTCCAAAAGTCTGCGCGAGGC
>Ga0065705_10104265_pt1 | contig 26431 bp, 49 predicted proteins | sample SwibulcommuniRL2_FD_59092 | JGI IMG/M metagenome (GOLD analysis project Ga0065705, IMG submission 59092) | Bulk soil microbial communities from switchgrass field near Rose Lake, East Lansing, Michigan, USA - RL2 Bulk Soil v2 (version 2) | ecosystem: Environmental > Terrestrial > Soil >...
TGGGGCGCTGGCGATTGCCCGGCGCTGCGAGGCCGTGGCCTATGGCGCCCATGCGGGGGATCATGCCATCTATCCCGATTGTCGCTCCGGATTTATTCAGACGATGCGGGAAGCCTTTTTGAATTGCGATTGGGAACCGCTCCAACTCCTGACCCCGTTCGAGGCCTGGACGAAGGGGCAGATCGCTCGGGAAGGCTTGCGATTGGGAGTGCCCTACGAATTGACCTGGACCTGCTATGAGGGCGACGAGGTGCCCTGCGGCCTCTGTGGGGCCTGCGTCGAACGACGGGAAGCCTTTGAAGAAGCCGGGGCGGCAGATCCGGCGTTGATCCAGGGATAAAATTAGCTGTTGCCTTTCATGAATCGGGGAGAGATAATCGGCGCTCGGCACCCAATAACACAGGAGGATCATACGATGTTGACCCTCGAACTTCCTTCTCTTTATCGTAAACGGCGTCATGGGGCGCGGGATTATTTCCTGCATATCCCTGAGCCCCGAGTCAATCTTCGCGTGATGGTCGATGGTCCGGACTATCGAGCCCATGCGCGATCCTACGGACTTGATGCCCTCAAGTGCCAGAGCGTGGCCTGTCTGGCCGGCTGGCTCATCACCTGGCCAGACTATCGAGACTGGCTGACGAGCCGTCCCCTCAAGGGGGTGACCTGGTTTAATAACGCCCAATTCAATCACCTGGCCGAATATCTCGGACTCGATCAATGTCGAGACTTTGGTCCCTGTGGCGGCGGACCCACCTGTCTCAATCTCTTTGCCTCGCGCTGCATCAAGGTCGATGGACCGCTGGCCAAACATAAAGGGATCTCGGATAAAATTATCGCCTTGCGCCGCCTGGATCTGATCGTCGATGAAGCGGATGCGGCCTGTGGGTGCCCATCATGAAAACCCTCGCGGTGAATTCTCAAGGCGTCCCAGTCAGCAGGAACGGGTTCGTGTTCTGTCAATTTCAAATCCCCGCCAGTGGGGAACCATGCGGAAAGGAGGTGCAGGATATTAGTCGGGAAGTCATTCCCGAGTATGCTCGCTGTATATTGCATCGTCGTGCTGAAATTCTTAAACAGGAGGTGCCTATCATGTCCGAGAAAGCCAAAAAAGAGAAGAAAGAACGAGCCAAGGGTAAGCCCCAGCGCGCCATCCAGTGGTTCCAGGATAAAGCGGCCAAGACGCAAGACCTGGACAATATCCGGAAGGCGGCAACCGAGCAGGGGTATGCCGATAATACTATCACCATCCAGATCGGTCGGCTGCGCGGGATGGGCCTGCTCCCGAAAGCCGAGCCGAAAGTCAAGGGGTCGAATGGAGATGGCAAAAAAAAACCCCGGACGACCGGCAAGAAGGGCTTCCACCCGGCTCCCAAGCCGAGCCAGAAGCAAGCGGCAGCCTAATCGAGAACGGCAGCCCAAGCGATCCCGGAGTTGATCTCGAAGTCGACTCCGGGGCCGCAGCGGAGCAGGAGAGCATGCCATGATCACTTGTACCCGACAATTGGAATTCGACGCCGGCCACCGGGTTCATCGCCATGAATCGAAGTGCCGGAATGCCCATGGTCACCGCTATCGCATCCTGCTCGAAGCGGTGGCCGATGAAACGGCCAATCCCTTGGACCCGCTCGGACGGGTGATTGATTTCTCCGCCTTGAAGGATCGGGTCGGCACCTATATCGATACCTATCTGGATCATGGATTCCTCTGTTTCTCCGAGGACGATGAAATCCTGGAGGCGCTCCAGAAGATTGCCGGCCAGAAAATCTACTTGATGCCCTACAATCCGACCGCCGAGAACATCGCCCATCATTTCTTGCACGTCATCTGCCCAGAGGTGCTGAAGGGCACGGTCGTCAACATCACGAAGGTGACCGTCTTTGAAACGCCGAATTGTTTTGCGGTGGCGACCCTATGAAGCCCGCTCAGAAGTCAGATGAGTGGGACCCGGAGCGGAAATACTGCTATGATGCCGCCCGCGGATTCGATGACGAACTGGAATATATTGTGGGCAAGCATCTCGGTCTGCATATCATCAAGCTCGCGCCGGCGCGTCATGAGCCCAGCAGACACGACTATGAGATCCTGACCAAGGAAGGCGTGCTCAATTCACGCATCCTGGGGATCTTCAATCCCTGGAAGGCGATGCAATACGACAACATTCTCATCCGGGGCGAGACTGAAGAATTCCTAGTCCGGAATGGCGAATGTCCGCGGATGGGCCTGACCGCCTGGGTGCATCCTGAGATGCGGCACGGATTGGGGCGATGGATGCTCAACGACATGATCATCGTGCGGACACAGAACCTGCTCGATGGAGCGACGCGGATTCCTGATCCCAAGCGCAAGGGGCGGACCTTCCTGACCATCGGGTTCGATGTGCTCCGTCGGGCCGGGGCCGTCATACAAGAAAGCATGATCCAGATGAAGCGAGTGTCCAAACGGGAGAAGGATACAGTCGGGAATGGCCAAACACTACTCTATTAACGAAATCTTTTATTCCCTCCAGGGCGAAGGCATGCGAGCCGGGACGGCGAATGTCTTTGTCCGGTTCGCCGGGTGTAATCTCACCTGCCAGATGGCACCGAGCGAGACCTCGCCGGGGGGATTCGATTGTGATACCGAGTTCTCCGGGGGCCGGTCGATGACGGCCAGCGAAGTGATCCAGGAAATGACCCGGCTGGGCGGCAAGTGCTTGAATGTCATTCTGACCGGAGGCGAGCCCTTGCTGCAGGTGGACGACGCCCTCATCGCTGCCTTGACCGAGGCGCACTGGTACATCGCCATCGAAACCAATGGCAGTAAAGAGATGCCCAAAGGCATTCACTGGGTGACCTGTTCCCCGAAGGTGGCCGAGCATGCGGTCCGGGTCGCCTATGCCGACGAATTGAAATATGTCCGTCATGCCGGACAAGCCTTGCCACGACCCCGCTGTGAGGCCAGTCATTATCTGTTATCGCCCGCCTTCACTCCGACCGGAGTGGACCGGGACTCCTTGCTCTGGTGCATTCAACTCGTAAAGGACAACCCACTATGGCGACTCTCGACTCAGCTCCACAAGGCGTGGCAGGTTCGGTAAGACTGACCTGGGGCGATTGCTACAACGCGGCCGGACGGCTCTGGAACCGGATCAAGGAAGAGCGACCGGAATATCTCTATGGCATTCCACGGGGGGGCTGCTTGGCAGCGCTCCTGGTCCAAAGCCTGGCCCATCGGGACGGGACCTTCATCCCGATCCTGGACAATCCCAACTCGGCTCAGGATACCTTGATCATCGACGATCTCATCGATTCAGGGGCGACTGCCCGCCCCTTTGCCCTGGAGGGCTATCGGATCGACGCCCTATACCGGAAGCCGCATTCCCCTCTTGACCTCGCTCCTGGGGCAGTTCTGCGCGATGGCTGGCTCTGTTTTCCGTGGGAGCAAGGCCCGAAGGAGGGGACCGGGGCCGAGGATTTGGTGACTCGATTACTCCAGTATATCGGTGAGGACCCGACCCGGGATGGCTTGAAAGACACCCCGAAGCGAGTCCTGAAAGCCTGGAAGGATCTGACCGTGGGCTATCAGCAAGATCCGCAAACGATCCTGAATAAGAGTTTCGAGCAACCCCATGATGAGCTAGTCGTCCTGCGGGGTATCGAGTTTCATTCGACCTGCGAACATCATCTCCTACCCTTCTACGGCACCGCCTCGGTCGGCTATATTCCCGGCCAGACGGTCGTCGGGATCTCCAAGCTGGCCCGATTGGTCGATTGCTATGCCCGGCGACTCCAGATCCAGGAGCGCTTGACCAGCCAGATCGCCGAGTCCATCATGTCGATCTTAAAAGCCAGAGGGGTCGGGGTCGTGATCAAGGCGAAGCATTCCTGCATGGGCTGCCGGGGAGTGATGAAACCCGATTCCGATATGGTTACCTCAGTGACGACCGGAGTCCTACGGGAAGATCCCCGCGCCCGAGCCGAGTTCATGAGCTTGGTGGCCCTGTGAGCCGGAATGTCGCTACGGCGAATGCCGATCACCCGGTGTTGGTCTGCTCGATCCAAGCCCGCAGCGCCTTCAAGCTGGATGGCGATGGTGGGGGATCGCTGACCTTGCACTTCGATGCCACGCAAGCCCAGACCATTGCCGAACTCTATTTGAATTACCGGGAAACCGAACTCCATGTGCCATTTATCAAGGTGACGACATGATGATCCGCCTGCCCTTCCTGCCGCAATTCCAAGAGCCCCTGCTGACCGGCGTCAAGACCTGCACGGCGCGGACCAAATACATGGGCCATCCCGGCGATACCTTTCTGGCCTTTGGGTCCACCTTTGAAATCCTCTCCGTCGCGGAAGTCCCATTGCATGTCGTCGCGGCGCTCTGGAAAGAGGAAGGGTGTCAGAGCCTCCAGCATTTTCAGCAGACCTGGGACCGCATTCATCCGGTCGCGAAATATAATCCGTACACCAAGGTCAAGCTGCATCGATTCAGAAAGGTGATCCCGTGACCAAACGGACAACACGGCAGCCCCTGTTCCTGTCGTTTCCGGAATGGATGGATCAGAATCCGGATCTGATTGAGCAGGAGTTTGCCCACACCAGGGAATTTGACTGCGATGAATGCGAGGGCACCGGCACGATCATCATCGATGATCCGCACGACTATCGATTCAAGCGACACCTCGAAACGCTATACAACGAACAAGTGGAGCGAGATAAGAGCAAGCTGGCCGAGTGGAACCGGCTGATGATGGAGGAGAATAGGTCGCGTGAATTGTGAGAAGTGCGGCGGGTTAGTGGTCAAGGTGGATGATGATGAACTCAAGTGCACCAATTGTTCCAAGCGAGTCTATAAAGGCGGAGGCGTGCCAGTGAAAGAACCCCATCTGTCGGTGGTGCCGATGAATCCAGATCCGCCACAGGATAAGCGATGTCAGCAGACCCTTGCCGCCAGGGGGACGCAATGTCGCACTTGGGCGGTGAAAGGGACCAAGTATTGTAAGCGCCATGCTGGGGGATCGGATGGTCTAGTGAAGATGATTCATGAACGCCGGAAGCTGCGCAAGCCCGCGACGACCGCACCATCCCTCGCGGTCACGGTGACCCGGGAGCGAGCCGTCCAGATTTCGACACCGACCGATGGCCCAATCCCGTACCTCTTGCCCGTCCATCTCTCGTTCGCGATTCCCCTCAACGATCCGGAGAACTGGATTGCCTTTGGTCGGACCTGGCAAGATCGCTACAAGGGCTTCGCGCTCGTGGCCTGTCAACCAGATCCGGCCACCATGGCCCATACCTGGCTGATCGAGCTGGAGAAAGCTCCATGAGTCGTCCGACGAAAGAAGATCGGGAGGCGCTCCGCATCCTCTTGGGCCGTGAAGACCTCAGCGATTACGATGCTGAATTCGTCGAGGGTCGGCGCAATCAGCAAGGGGATTGGACGCCGAAACAAGCTGACTACTTCGATGTGATCTGGGCGAAATACTATTAACCATAGGAGGGCTGCACGATGCGAAAGAAGGATGAAGTGGCGGATCAGACCAGCTGTTTGAATAAGGCCAACGACAATGAATTGCTCTTCGTCCTGCTGGGACGCGACCTCGCTGCGCCGGCGACGATTCGGTTTTGGTGTTCTCAGCGAGTGACCCTTGGCAAGAACACGGCGAATGATGCCCAGATCGAGGATGCCATGGCGCTCGCGGATGCGATCCAGCAGGAGCAAGCACCTTCATGAATGAGATCCTGCCCGTCCTGCATGTGCTGGCTCTGGTGATCTCGCCCTTCGCCATCGCCGCTGCCTTGATCATCCTTGGCTACTGGTTGCGGGATTTCCTTGTGGGATTCAATAACGACCGGACCCGGACGCGGCTCTTCAGGGAGAACCGGCACATGGTGATTGGGAAGGCATCCGGCAAGTCGAGTGGACGAACCTATTCATCCTGAAGGGAGACCGAGCATGGGCATTTCGATGTGGTTCTGGATTCTGATTGCAGTCGCGCTGATCTGCGGCAGCATCGCGGTGGCCTGGGTGAGCGACATCCTCTTCGATTGGACCGGGCGCGAAATCAGACTGGCCCATCTGGATCACATCGACGGGACCGGCGATTAGGGGGAATGAATCATGTACATCGCATTAGTGATCTTGATGATGGGATTGATCGGTGGATGCGCCGGCGATGAGGCGGGCGGTCCGGCTCCGGTGGTGGTCTCCGAAGTTCAGCCAGCGCCGACCCCAGAGGAGCCGAAGTCGGACGACGAGGAGAAGCCCGATGTGCCGGACTTCATCGACGAAGAGGCCGAGCACGCGGCTGCCGAACTCGCGATTGCGGCGGTGACGGGCTGGCCCTACAAGTTGGTCTACTGGGACGAGTTCTCCGGGACCGCGATCAACACCACCAAGTGGCGGAAGGTGGATCAAGAGTTAAACGCGAACGGAGCGGTCTGCCACTATAATCCGGCCATGGTCAGCGTGGTGAACGGATTTGCCGTCCTGCAAGTCCAGAAGATTCCCTGGCGGGGGCGAGCCTATTCCTGCGGGCAACTGGATACGCTCAACCGGAAGACCTTCACCTATGGCTATTTTGAAACCAAGATCAAGGTGCCGAAAGGCTCGGGCCTCCATGCCTCGTTCTGGCTCTGGCCGGATAATAATATCTGGCCGCCCGAACTCGATGTGGTGGAGATCCGGGGCGACCGGATCACCGAAGCCAGCGTGGCGGTCCATTGGCCCGATCCGGTGTATGAAGGGAACTATCATCCATTTGCGCAATTCACCTTTCCCACGGCAGACCTCAGTGCCGGGGTGCATAAGTTTGCGATGTACTGGACCCGAGAAAAATTACAATGGATCATCGACGATGTCTCCGTGAAGGTGGATAAAGATCCGAAGCATATTCCGAGGACCCCGATGCGGTTGGAAGTGGACCTGGCCCTGGATCAGTACGCCGGGGGAGTGAATGCGACGACCGTCCTGCCCGCGAAGATGCTCGTCGATTATGTCCGGGTGTTTCAGCAGCTCTGAGAGGGAGGAGGGCCATGGTCTATCTGGCGTTTCTTGTCGGCATAGTGGTCGGCTTCATCGGCGCGGTCGTGCTGCGCCGATGGCTCGCTGAACGGCGGTACCCGCTGCCGATCTGCGAACATGAGTATCGAACCGCGTTCATGGGATTCCAGCAGTCGGTGGACATCTGTGAGAAGTGCGGGGAGCGCCTGCCATGACGAATGAACTGATCGCCCTGGTCTGCATTGCTCTGGTCGTCGGCGTGCCGATGGTGATTATTGTCTATCGCAAAAGCTTGACACGCGGCACCCCTTACGATCTCAGAACGTGGAGGCGGAAGTGACGGACACGGCGAGACAGAAGCTTTTGAGACAGTTGATGGACTTGCAGCTGACCCATGCCGAGGCCGAGGCCGTCATTGATAATACCTGGGGCGAGATCCAGCAGCTCATGGCCGGTACCTATGCGAAAATTATCCAACTGGTTGTGGTCGAGGTCGCGAAGGCCATCGCCAAGCGGAATGAAAGACGTGATGCCGTGACCCTCCAGTGGAGCGAGAAACCGGAGAAGCCTGGATGGTATTGGTGGCGACAATTACCGAGCGAGCGCTACCCTCGCGGCTTTCAAAAGATTGTCTATCTTGAGTGGGTTGGGAAAAGATTATGGTGGAATAGCGTTCGGTCAATCAATGAAGAACCAGGCCAATGGGCCGGTCCCATGGAGCCGCCAGAGGAAATGAAATGAGCGAGTTAGCAAGGCTGGCCCTACTTGAAATTATCAAGCATGCTGAAAGCGCAGAGTCGCAATTCGTTGCGATGTGCGTCAAGCGAAAGATTCAAGACATGTCCACTCGTGGCTCGCTTGCCAACGATGTGTTCGCCAGCATAACTGGGATCAAGCGATGGGCAGAAGCGATAAAAGAGGAGCCGCCAGCATGACGAGCAAGCGATGTTGTGGGACCTGTAAGTGGTTTGAGAAGGCTCCTGATCGCGTGATGCGGCTCGATGAATGCAAGTTCCCGTTGCCATACTTCCTTGGTCCCAATGTGACCACCGAAACGGCTGGCATCACCTGCCCCACCTATGAGGCGAAACCATGACTCATGAAGAGGCGGCGAAGGCGCTGGCCGGCACTCATCAGTGGTGTGATGATCCCTGGTATTCCTGCCCTCTGGCTCCAGATGGTTGCACTAACGAGTTCTATAAGAAAGATGAATGTAATTGTGGTTACGAGAAGCGAGTACAGGCCATCATCGCCGCCTTCCACGAGCAGCGGGCGCAGGAAGTCCGGGCGATCCAGCAGCATTTTGATACGCTATGCCTTCGTGGTGATCGCGTGACCGACTATCGGGTGGATCAATTCGATAACTGGCTGGACCAGCGGGCGCGGGAATTGGAGCGATAGAGATTGAATGGAGGAGCGTGTGTCTGGTCTGCTATATGCGATTCCTGATATTCATGGGCGACTGGATCTGCTCCAAGAGCTACTGCTCTCGATCCCGCTGGCCAAAGACGACAAGATGATCTTTCTGGGGGATTATGTGGATCGGGGACCCAATCCAGCCGGCGTGATTCGTCTCCTGCGAGACTTCCAGAGTCCGCAAGTGATCTGTCTGGCGGGTAATCATGAATGGTTGATGATCGACGCCCTGACCCATGGCTTGCAGACTTCCCGGCAGGGACAGCTCTGGGCGATCAATGGAGCGGGCACGACGATGAAGAGCTATGCGGGGAATCTGAAGCAGATGGAAGAGGATGCCCGCTGGCTGGCGTCCTTGCCGCTCTCTCACGAAGAGCCCGGGTTCTTCTTCAGTCATGCTCCAGTCCATGACGCCGAGATGTTGCCCTATCGCCGGGAGGCGCTGACCTGGAATTATTGGGAGTTGCATGAGGAGGAGAAGTTCGGCAAGCGGCACGAGGGCCGGGTGGGGGTCTGTGGCCATATTCATCGATTACAGGAAGGCTTGACGAGTCCACGATTCTACGACCATTATCTGTACCTCGATTGCGGATGCGGCTGCCGACCCGAAGCCCCCTTGGTGGCGGTCGAAGTCCGGAGCCGGACGGTCTATCAGGTGTCGCAGCGAGGAGGCCTACGATGACGAGTCGAGAAAACTTTCTTCACTTGATTGGGCGGGTCCGTGCTAACGGGTCATTTCCAGATGAACCGCTCCTCGCCGTCTATGATGCCCTTAGTCAGCAGGTGACCGAGGCGCAGGCCGAGGTGGCGAAACTGGAAACCATGAATGTCAGCGTGGTGATGGAACGAGCCAACTTCCTTTTGGAGAATGTCGGCCTCACCGCCCGCCTCGCGGAGGTGACGAAAGAACGAGACGACTTGGAACATCGACTGACCACCTTCTTTGTCCACCGGAATCTGTTGGATGAAGCGCTGAAAGAAATTGAACGGCTGACCATCCCGCAGGGCAGTAGCTATCCCAAAACTGAGAGGAGTCCCTATGATCCAGATTGATCGCATGACCTTTACCGGAGCCGATGATAGTGTGAGTCCCGCGGATCTCGTGGCCCTGAGCCGGGAGTGCCCGTTCGTCGAGTGGGGGATCTTGCTGTCGGCCAATCAGATCGGCACCCCGCGCTATCCCTCACGGACCTGGCTGGATACCCTCTTCACTCTGGGACCGAAGAACGGGCTGCAGCTCTCGGCGCACGTCTGTGGCCGATTCGTCCGGGATATGCTGGCCGGGGGGGATCTGTTCCGGCAGAGCCTCGGGCCTCTATTGCCCATGTTCCAGCGGATTCAGTGGAACTTTCATGCGGATCGGTTTGGCGAAATTCACCTGCCGGTGGTCCAGGATACCTTGCTGACCTATCAGCCCCGTGAGTTTATCTTCCAGATGGACGGCGTGAATGATGTGCTCCTGCCCCAATTGCGGAAGTTCTTTGTGCCGGTGCTCCCGCTCTTTGATCGGTCGGGCGGAGCCGGGGTGATCCCGGAGACCTGGCCCTCGGCGATCCCCAATGTCTATTGCGGGTATGCGGGCGGATTGGGACCGGAGTCCTTGAAAGAGCAACTGCCGAAGATCGAGGTCGCGGCGAATGGGCAACGGATCTGGCTGGATCTGGAATCCCGAGTCCGATCAGTGGATAACCGGACCTTCCTGATGGATTCGGTGCGGGAGTGTGTGGCGATTATCGAGGAGTATCGGACCCGACCATGACGACGCCCCTCCGCATTCATGTGGCCGACCCTGATCCGGAGAAATGGATTGCCGAGTTACCCGAGGAGACGGAACTCGATCACTATAACCTCTCGCTGATCAGCCAGCATGGGATGGTCCATGGTCGGACCTTTTTAGGGCATCTGGATCAGGATTGCCCCTACGTCCTCTATGCGATGGGGTGTTTCAAGCGGCACAATGATCTGCCCAACTGGGACATCGATGCCATGCGGCGAGGCGACTGATGAACTGGACTCAATTTCTGATCGGGCTCCTGATGCCCTGTGCCGGGGGACTCATTCTGGTGATCGTGTTCGGGGCGCTGATGGTGCTCGATGTCTCACCGCCGCCCACCCCCAGCCTGTCGTTGGTGATCGGATTTATCTTTGGCCTCGGCTTTCTGCTCATTGGACTCGAACTCTTCTTTTCCTGGTTGCACCAGTAGGAATGCGATGAACGACGCCCTGATTCTCAGATGGGCCTTATCGGTGGGTGGGTGCGCGATGGTGATCGCGGCGGTGGGCTTTATGGGCTGGTTCATCATCGACCTCTTCAAGACCGAAGGATGGTCGATAGCGAGTTTCTGTATCGCGCTGTTCATGAGTGGGGCGAGCATCCTGGTCCTCGCGCTGACCTGGGCGATGTTGCTGAATGCCTGGCATTAGACGTGGTAGCCCGGTACCCTAGAACCGGGACCTGTGTGCGGCAGACGCAGTCGCTGGCGACTCTGCCGACCGGACACACCCCGCAGATCGTGACCGGTGCTGCTCGCGCGGCCCTTGTCCAGCCGGTCATGATTCGCAGGGGGATTCATGGAAAGGAGGCTCGATGATGATCCCGAAGGATTGGGTAGTGCTCGTCGCCCTGCCCTTGGAAGATGGCTCGGGCTATGTCCCGCCTGGCTCCTGGACGATTGATTGCGTCTTGTGTCAGATTTGCTGCACGATCTCTCCCGCCTCGAATGCCCAATGGCGGGCGGATCGGCCGGACCTGCCCCATGCGGTGGTCTGTGGACGATGCCTCCAGGCTGGCCGACTCGCCCTTGAGCCGGATGATGACCGGATCATCGAACCCAATGACGCCGTGAAACAGGAAGTGCTCGACGGGATGGTCGCGGGCTTGAAGGACTACTTACGAAAGGAGCAGGAATGAGAAAGACGACCTTGCGGAAGCGGACGAATATCCTGCGGATCACGAAGGCCGCGCCTCGATTGCTCCGACTCTTGGCTCCTGAACCGAGAGACTATCGCTCCTTGAGTATAGCCATGAGTTCGGCTCCCCTGACCGGGATCATCGGGGAGATGCGAGTGGTCCGGGATCGGCGGGAGCGGGAAGCTCGGGAGCGCGGGGAGGTGGTGGAGCGAGATCGGGGTCGGAATGGTCCCTGTTTCGATGACCTGGTCTGATCATGATGGCCTCACTCTACGAATCATCTGACCTGCGGGCGGCCTTGGATCGCTTGCGCGAGATGCTCGGGCAGGAAGCGGACCTCTCCTCGGAGACGATCATCAAGCTCCGGACGGTGCCAGTGATTTACGCCTGGACTCGGACGATTGAAATCCTCTATGTGGGCATGTCCTCGCGCGGGATGGCCCGAGCCATGGACCCGCTCCATCATGCCGTGCACCATCGGCTGAGAGGGACCGAATGCCTCCATGTGTGGCCGCAGCCCTCGGAGCGAGAGGCTCGCCATTGGGAAGCCCGAGTGATTCGGGAGATGCAGCCGGCCTGGAATACGATGCATCGGGCTCCACAACCGGAAGAGGCTATCGATTACCTCCTCTCGTGCCATATTGCCCGAGCGACCAGGCTCAGACGTTGATTCATTTGAGCGAACCGGGCTATAACTACGCTCATGCCCACGAGTGCGACCAGTGCTGAGCCGGTCGAAGGACTGGCGCTTCTCGAAACCCTCCCCCCGAAACAGCAGCGATTCTGTCGCGAATACATCATCGACTTCAATGCGAAACAAGCCATGGTCCGTGCCGGCTATTCTAAGAATGGTGCGGCGGTCGAAGGATCGAGGCTCCTCACAAAACCTAATATCCAGTCGGTGATTCAGGCGCTAGTTCTGGATCAGACCCGGCGACTGGATCTTACCGCCGAACGAGTCATGACCGAAGTGGCTCGGGTGAGCTTCTTCAATCCGAAGCGCATGTTCGATGAGGACGGCAAGCTGAAGAAGCCGAAGGATTGGCATATCGATGATGCGCCGGCCGTCGCCTCCTACAACTGGAAGAAGGGCGAGATCAGTTTTCATCCGAAGGTGCCGGCGCTCACGCTCGCGGCTCGGATTGTCAAGATTGTCGATAGCGATGCCGTGCCGATCAATATGCAGGGGAACTTCGTGGTTGTCTGTCCCGCTGATGCGACCCCGGAGCAATGGTCGGTCCTCGCGGCGGCTCAAGTGGCGCAGCCACCGGCTGGACAGATCACTCATGTGAATGGCTCCCCCCCGTCGATCAACGGTCATAACGGGACGCCCCATGCCGGGAACGGCGACGGCCACTGATGCGATTCAATCCGCAGTGAGTGTCGCCTGGCAGCCCCAACCGGGGCCGCAAACCTTGTTGATGATCTGCCCGTATGAAGAAATCTTCTACGGGGGCGCGCGCGGGGGAGGCAAGACGAGTGGACTTCTCGGGCATTGGCTCAAGCACGCCCATCGGTGGGGGGCTCATGCGAAGGGGATTATCTTTCGGCGCACCTACGATGAGCTGGAAGAGATCATGGAACAGGCGCAGGCCTTGTTCCCTTTGGTGGGCGGCCATTATCAATCCGGCAAAAAGACCTGGATCTTCCGCAATGGCGCGAAACTCCTGCTCCGCTTCCTCGATAAAGACGATCAAGCCAAGAAATACTTGGGCCGGGCCTATACCTGGATGGGCATGGAGGAGATCACCAACTGGCCTTCGTCCGATCCCGTCGATAAGCTCAAAGCCTGCTTGCGCTCATCCCATGGGGTCAAGTGTCAATGGGTGGCGACCGGCAATCCTGGCGGCGTGGGTCATAACTGGGTCAAGGCCCGGTTTATCGATCCGATGCCGCCCTTCACACCCTATCGAGATCCCGTCACGGATGTTATCCGGATCTTCATTCCCGCGAAGCTCCAGGATAATCAGTTGCTCCTCAAGAACGATCCGACCTATGTCAATCGGCTCAAGGCCTCGGGTCCGGAATGGCTGGTCAAGGCCTGGCTCGACGGGAACTGGGATATTGTCGCCGGGGGGATGTTCGACGATCTCTGGAACCGGTCGGTGCACGTCCTGGAGCCGTTCAAATGTCCGTCGAGCTGGACGATTGATCGAGCCTTCGATTGGGGTAGCGCTCGTCCCTTTTCGATTGGCTGGTGGGCGACGTGCAATGGCGAGCAAGTCCAGGGGCAACGGCCGTTCTTTCGGGGCACGAAGATCCGGATCGCGGAATGGTATGGCTGGGATGGCAAGACTCCCAATAAGGGCTTGAACATGATCGATAGCGAGATTGCCCGGAAGGCCCTGGCGATGGAAGAGGAAATGAAGAAAGCTCATGGTTACACCTTTACCGAAGGGCCGGCTGATCCGTCAATCTTTACCGTCACCAATGGCACCTCGATTGGACAGACCTATAACCGGCTCGGCCTGACCTTTAAGCCCGCTGCGACGGGAGCGGGCTCTCGCGTGGCTGGCTGGGCACAAATGCGGACGATGCTGAAGGCGAGCCTGAAGCAACCGATCATGGAAGAACCGGGCTTGTTCGTGTTCTCCTCCTGCCGGCAATTCATTCGCACGGTGCCGACGCTGCCCCGCGATCTGGTGAAGATCGATGATGTCGATACCGATGCCGAAGATCATGTGGGCGATGAAACCCGGTATGAGCTGACGACGAAGAAGAGCACGATCACCATTCAAAAGCTGGTGGGGGTGTAGCGATGCTGACTCCGGCGATGTGGATGAAAGTGATCTTCTTCCTGGTCGCCTGCGCGGCCATCTTGTATGCGGCCTGGCTCGCCCATCTGATTGTCTTTTGTCTGGTGGTCGCCCTGCTCGCCCTGATTCTGGCATGGGGCTCCCATCAAGTCCAACAGGATGAAGAACGGGCCGCGAAAGCGAAAGCGAGCGGGAGCGATCTGATCGACTATCGCGCCTTGCTCACTCGCTATCTCGCTCAGGTGTTGGATAGCGAAGGGGTGACCTTCCTCCACCATGAAGATCAGGACGGGACCTACTTGAGTGCCGCGGATAAAGCGGAGTTGTTGCGCTTACGCGTCGAGGCCAAACAGTTGATGGGGCAGCCGTGAAGGTCTTGAAGAAAGTCTTTGAGCGCTTGGTCCATCTGCGGATGGATATGCCCTTGAATCCGGAAGCGGTGTTGGTCCGGGCGGTGGATCAGGCTCCCGACATTCAAGCGGTCGTCATTGTGAAACTCTGGAAGGATGGGACGGTCGATGTGGCCTGGTCCCAGATGAAGGTCAAGGAACTCGCCTTCTGTCAATTCTCGATGCAACAAGCGGTCACCCGGGCGCTGAATACTAACGGAGGCTAATCCGATGGCGCGCAGGAAAAAGAAACGGCCCTATTGATGCCTTGTGGGTTTGATGATGTCCGGCGCAATGCGGTGACCGGGGCCTATCTCTGTATTGCCTGCGGCCAGGACTTGGGGACGGACTTTCGGGACCAGGTGATCCGGAGCTTGCCGGTGGAATTCGCCCGACAGCTCGATGAGCAATGTCAGATAGGAGGAGTGAGGAGGATGGAACCACACGAGAGTCGCATCGCCAAGGCCGCCTGGATGGGCCTGCGGGAATTCCATGACAATCAGGTCAAGGTGACCTGTGCGAATGGCCACTTGATGCTGGCGACGAAGGTGGAACCGATCTCGGGCCATCCGAGCGTCACTCGATTGGTCGAACATTATTGCGGGTTCTGTGGGACGCTCAAGGATATTGCCTTGGTCCCTGATGATGAATAAGGGAGACTCACACCATGCCCATCGATACGCGACATCCGGCCTATAACGAGCACGTGTCCCGCTGGCAGCGCTGCCGGGATATTACCGAAGGAGCCGACGCGGTGAAAGCCCGCGGGGTCACCTATCTGCCACGTCTCTCCGAACAGACCGACGAAGAATATGACGCCTATAAAATGCGGGCCTATTGGTTCGGGGGTGGAGCGCGCACGATCCAGGGCTTGACCGGAGCCGTGATGCGGAAAGATCCCACCACGGAAACGCCGGCGATCCTCGATGAATTCCTGAAGAACGTCACCCAGACCGGATTGCCCTTTCCGGCCTTCGTCAAGACCACCTTGGAAGAAGTCCTGAAGACCGGGCGCTATGGAGTGTTGGTCGAAATGCCCGGCGAGCAAACGAGTACCCCGACCCCCTATTGGTGCGGCTATCATGCCGAGCAGATCGTCAATTGGCAGACCGAGTATATCCAGGGCATCCCCCAGTTGATCATGGTGGTCCTCTGTGAAGCGGTCGTCGAGGAAGATCCCACTGATCCCTATGTCTTGAAGACCATCGAGCAATACCGGGAACTCTGGTTGGAGCCACTCCAGGGCGGGACCTATCAATACAAGCAACAGCTCTGGCGACGGATGGAGGGGGGCGAGGCGAAAGCACAGGAATGGGTGCGCTATGGCGATGAAATCATCCCGATGTTCCGGCAGTCGCCTCTCCCCTACATTCCCTTTTGCTTCATGAGTCCGACGACGATCACCCCGGCGATTGATAAGCCGCCGATCCTCGATCTGGCCGATGCCAATCTCTCGCACTATCGCTCCTCGGCGGATCTCGAACATGGGCGACATTTCTGTGGCCTGCCGACGCCATGGGTCGCGGGCTTTCCTGAAAAGATGAAGCTGCCGATTGGCTCCTCGGTCGCCTGGGTATCGAGTGATCCGAACGCCAACGCCGGCATGCTCGAATTCACGGGCCAAGGATTGGGAGCCCTGGAATCCGCCTTGAAAGATAAAAAGCAGGACATGGCGATCTTAGGAGCGCGCCTCCTGGAACCCCAACAACCCTCGACTGAGGCTGCCGATACGCTCCAGACTCGCTTGGCCGGGGAGCAAAGCGTGTTGCAATCGGTGGCGAACACCCTGAGCATGGGCTTCTCCCAATTGTTGAATTGGACGGCCTATTGGTTGGGGGCGGGCGAGGCCTCGAAGAAGGCGACCGCGAAGATCAATACGGATCTGCTCGACATCAAGATGACGTTTACGGAATTGACTGAACTGGTGAAGAGCTGGCAATCAGGAGCGTTGTCGTATGAAACCATGTATTACAACATGGAGCGGGGCGGGATCACGCGACCGGGGATCAAGTGGGAAAAGGAAAAGGCCCAGATCGAAATCGAGCAGCCGGTGACTGTTCCCCAGAACATCGATCCCTTAACCGGCTTGCCACGAGAAGACATGAATCCGGATGGCACGCCCAAGACGAATGGGCAGCCCTTTGCGGGGGCCGGAGTCGACTGATGGTGTATGATCTCTTACATCGGTGCGCCCATGTCCTCCATCGGGATCATCCGGGGAATTGGCGCTATCTCGTGCTCCATCCGGACACCCTGGGCACGGTGCTGACCGAGTTGAATGGAGCGGGGGCCTATGTCGGCGCGCCGCCCTATCGCCTGGTCGGTTTTGAGATCGATGTCAATGCCCTCTTGCCGTTGGGCGAAGCCATGTTCGTGACGCCCCATGGAGTCGTCCGGGTATTGAAGATTGCCGATCAGACCTCGGTCCATATCGGCCTGGTCGCCATGCCGACGGTGGCCTCGAAGCATAAGCCACGGGCCTGGATGCCCACGGTGAAGCATCCCTTGGTGGAACAGGATCGCGTCATAAAGAAACAGCCCTCACCGATCCGGGCGATTGACTGGGATCTCTGATGCTCTGCTTCATGTGGTACTGGATTCCGTTGGTCGGTGGGGCCGTGGGATTGGTGGCCTTCGCGACCTATATCCTCTGGGCTATGACCTGGGGCGGCTGGAGAATTCGCTGATGTCGGGGATCAAGAACCAGCTCCGACGATTGCGCCGACAGGATCAGGATCTGTATGACTGGGATCGGTTTGCCGGCTCCCAGCAACGGGCCTGTCAAGACATTGAAGCGATCGTGGCGAGCTGGACCCCGGAAGAACGTGCCGAGATGATCATCGTCGGAGGCCCATGGCCCAACTCGCCCAAGTCATAGCCGATAAGTTCCTGGGGCAGCAGATTAACCTCTTGCGCCTCTCCGTGAGTGAGCGGGAGAAAGTCCTCTCGATGCTCGGGGGCCTACAAGCCCGATTGCTCTCGACCATGGATGCCCAGATTCCCTTGCCGGGGTTCGGGACCTTCACGACTCAGCGATTAAATGCCCTCTATCGATTGACCGACACCCTGATCAAGCAGCAATACGATCTGATCCGCTCCCGCCATAATGACACCCTGATCGATGTGTCGGGCTTCCAAGGCGCACAAGCCCGGAAGCTCGTCAATGCGGTCGTCGGCGTGCCCTTGATGACGGTCGGAGTGCCCCTCGCCACGATGAAAGCCTTGATCAACGATGATCTCGTCGATGGTCGCCCGGCCGCCTATTGGTGGGATCAACAAGCGGCGACCCTCAAGACTCGCTACCGGGATGAGATCCGCATGGGGGCCTTTGCCGGCGATACCCTCGGGCAATTGAAGCAACGGATTCGCGGCACGAAGGCACAGAATTACCAAGATGGCTTGATGGCCCTGACCAGTCGGCAGGCGGATGCCTTGATCCGGACGAGCCTCCTCTCGGTCGCCAATGCCGCCCGCCATGAAACCTTCAAAGCCAACGACGATGTGTTGAATGGGCAACAATGGCTCTCGACCTTGGATGATCGCACCTGTGAAATCTGTATGGCCTTGGATGGTGCAGCCTGGTCCTTCGACGGCGAGCCGTTGGGGGAGACCGTGAATCAGGACTTTCCGGGACCGCCACCCCAGCATTTCAACTGCCGCTGTACCCTGGTCCCAGCCTTGAAGTCCTGGGCGCAGCTCCAACGCGAGGCCGGCCAGGATGATGCACTCGGGAAGAAATTGGATCGGATCGAGGAGGAACTCGGTCCAGGGCGACGAGCCTCCATGAGTGGCGATGTCTCAGCCAAGCTGACCTATGAAGACTGGCTGCGCAATCAAGATGTGATGGTCCAGAAAGATGTCCTGGGTCCTCGCCGGTTTGACCTCTGGAACCGGGGCCTGATCGATGTGCAGGATCTCGTGGATCAACAGAATCGTCCGTTGACCTTGGATCAGATCAAGCAACGGGCCGGGATCGATCTTCAAGCGCAATTCGAGAAAGATCGGGCGGCGCAGGAACGGCAGCTCGAAGAAGCTCGACAGGCGGCCCTCGACAAGGAGATGGAGAAGGCCGTGGCCGAGGCCAATGCGGCGCTCGCGGCGAAACCCCGAGCGGACTTCGATACCGCGAATGAAGCGGCCGATGTGGCCCGACTCGTGGATCAGCAAGCCTCGGACGAGATGGCTGCACAATTGGAAAAGAAAGCTGATCGCCAAGCGGCGGCGCGGAAGGCGATGAAGCAGGGCGCGGGGATTGGTGAGACGATCAGCGGCAAGCGGGTTAGTAAGGTGACTAGCAATGAACGGGAAGCCTCTAGCGGCTCGTACGTGATTACATTCGATGATGGCAGTCGGGCGATGTTTAAGCCCAAAGACGAAGAATCCCCCAAGCTACGCCAGGGCGTGAAAGCGGGCACCTATTACCAACGGGAAGCCGTGGCCTACGACATCGCCAAGATCATGGATCTGGATGACCTGATGCCGGAAACGGTCATTCTCGAAGTCAATGGCAAGCTGGGCTCCGTGCAAGCCTTCGTCGAGCGGGCCTCCTCGGCTGGGGATCTGTATGGCAGCGAGCGCATGTTCGGGAATAGTCCGGAAGATATTCAACGGGCAACCCTCTTTGATGCGATCATGGGCAACACGGATCGCCACGCCGGGAACTGGATGGTTCGGCACGATAATAAGATTCAATTGATCGACCATGGCCTGATTCTGCCCACCGATAATCCCCACCTGCGAATCAATTTCATTGGCGGCAAAGGCAAGAACGTGGTGCGACCGGGCCATGTGATTCCTGATGACCTCAAGCAGGAATGGGCCGACAAGTGGGATGAGGTGGAAGCAGCCATGTATCACCGGAAGATCCCGCCCGCAGCCATTCGCGATGCGGAACGACGACTGGAGCGGATCATGGAGCCCGGCATGACTTGGGGCGAGCTCGAACAGCCCTTGGATGGTGACGACTAAAGGAGACGCTGCGATGATTGCCCACTTCTTTCGCCAAACGCCGAAAGGCCCACAAGCCATCGGGACCATTCGCATGACGGAAGGCCGCTTGGTGGCCGATCCCCCGGATGCGCCGGCCTTGCGGATGGCGCTCGATGAGCCGGTGCGACGCTATGAGGATGACGGGCAGGTGGTGCTCCTCGATGCGAAGCTCCATCCTGAAGCGTTTCTGGAGGCGTTGCCGAAACAATATCATGGCACCTATCTCTGGGCAGAATTGCGATGAGCGAGGAGGGTTCCGATGGCCGCGGTCTTTCTCTGCGCGCTCTGTGATGGTCGGGGGACCCTGTTCCGGCTCAAGCCCTCGAAATGGTATGCGTGCGCGGATTGTGTCCGGACACATGGCGACAAGGCCCATACCCTGCTCGCCATCGTGGATCGACTCAAGACCTTGATCGACACCGATGATCCGCGGATGGCCTTGCGATCCAATCAAGAGGCGGCGTTAAGCCTGAGCAGCGACTTGATCCAACAATTACGAAAGGAGTCGTCCGAGTAAATAGACGTTGACAATTTTTTGACACGTATTTATAAACCCTCTCACATAGGAGTAACTATGGCCCTGCAATTTGTTCTCGCCTCCATCGACGACCTTCCTGATGATGTCAAGAAACTCTACAAGAAACGCGAGGACGGGAAGTTCCAGCTCGATACCGATGATGTTGTCGATAAGAGCAAGCTGGATGAATTCCGGACCAACAATCGAGAACTGAAAGCTGCCAACGAGGATCTGCTCCGCAAGTTTCAAGCCTTTGAAGGGGTGGACCCGGCCAAGTATAAAGCCCTCCTCGATAAGTTCCAGAGCGATGAAGAAAAGAAGTTGATGAAGGATGGGAACATCGAAGAAGTGGTGAAGCTGCGGACGGCCGCGATTGTGAAGGATAGGGATGATCAGCTGGCCGCCAAAGACAAACTGATCGCCAAACTGCAAGAGGACACCAAGAAAGCCACCTCTGAGAAAGATACCTATATCGTCGAAACGGAACTCCGGAAGGCGGTCGATAATCCCGAACTCGGGTTCCAGCCCAACGTCGCCAATATCCTGAAAGATAGCGTCCTGAAGGAATTCGTCCATAAAGACGGCAAGGTCATTCGGGTCAAGCCGGATGGGTCGTCGGTCTTTGGGAAGAGTGGCGATCCGATGGGCCTGGAGGAATTCGTGACCGGCTTCGCGAAAGAACATCCGTATTTGGTCAAGCCGAGCAATGGGGGCGGGGCACACAATGAGCATAAGCCCAATGCGAATGGCAAGACCATGAAGCGTGGGGACTTTGATCGGTTAGACCCTACGGCCAAGCATTCATTCGTCACCGTAGATAAAGGAGTCGTCGTCGACGCCTAACGGATAGGACGCCCGAGGCGGCCCTGTCACTGGGTCTTGCCGGTCCCCGCAGGGATCGGCCCTGAAGGTCGTGCTAGCCTTCCCCGCTGGGGAGCAGCTCCAACCGAGTTGGAGTGGAAAGTCGGATCTTTTCACTCTAACGCTCGAAAGGAGCTGCTCCCATGGCCAATACCATCACCAATCTCATTCCGATCCTCTACGCCGCCCTGGACACCGTGCGCCGGGAACTCATCGGCTTTATTCCTGCCGTCGCTCGGGATTCCAGCGCGGAACAAGCGGCCCTGAATCAAAACGTCAACATCTTCATCGTGCCGCCCATCGCCGGGCAGAACGTCACTCCGGGGGTCACGGCTCCGAACGACGGAGATGCGGTGATCGGCAATACCACGATGACCATCTCCAAGAGCCGCTACTGGCCGATCCGGTGGAACGGCGAGGAGATGAAGGCGGTCACGGGCTCCGGGCAACAGAAGGCCGTCATTCAAGATCAATTCACCCAAGCCTTCCGCGCCTCCTGTAATGAAGTCGAAGCGGATCTTGCCGATGCGGCCTATAAAGCCGCGAGCCGGGCCTTTGGATCTGCCGGCAACGCTCCATTCGCCACCGCGGGGGATCTCTCCGATGCCGCGGGCGTGATGAAGATCATGGACGATAACGGGACCCCGCTGACCGGTCGCCAATTGGTCCTGGGCTCCTCGGCCATGGCCAACATTCGCGGCAAGCAGTCGGTCCTCTTCAAGGTGAATGAGTCCGGCACCGATGAGTTGCTCCGTCAGGGGATCATCGGGCGATTGGAAGGGATGGATCTCCGGAACTCCGGGGGCGTCAAGACCCCGACCAAAGGGACCGGGGCCTCCTATACCACGACTGCCGCGGGCTTTGCGATTGGCACCGTGGATATTCCCTTGATCACCGGGACCGGCACCGTCTTGGCCGGCGATGTGGTCACCTTCGCGGGCGACACGAATAAATATGTCGTGGCCGTGGGCGTGGCGGCTCCAGGGACCATCACCCTGAATCAACCCGGTCTGCTCCAGGCGATTCCCGCCTCGGCGACGGCGTTGACCGTGGGGAATACCGCGACCCAGAATGTGGCGTTCTATCGGAATGCCATTCAGCTCGCCACTCGCGTGCCGGCGATGCCGGAAGGTGGGGACATGGCCGATGATGTCATGACCCTGACCGATCCGATCTCTGGACTCTCATTCCAGATTTGTGTCTATCGGCAATACAAGCAAGTGCGCTGGGAAGTGGGCTTGGCTTGGGGCGTCAAGGCCGTCAAGCAAGAGATGATCGTCAACCTCATCGGATAACCGACTGGTCGATGGGGAGTGATGCTGACTGGCGTCGCTCCCCATCTGATCATCGCACGAACCAGTCTGATCCAACATGGAGGTGATGGTCATGCAATGTCCTACCTGTAAAATCAAAGTGCCCCCGTCTCCCGATAACGAAGCCGGCATCGTGATCATCAACGAATCGGACTTCGACCCGAAGATCCATACCAAAGTGGACGACCACGTGGACGAGCCGAAGGAATCTGATGCCCACAGTTCCAAAGCCGGACACAAACGGAAGTCGTAGCACGGCCGATCCCTTGGCGCGGGCCTGGATGGCGAAAGTCGCCGCCGTGCGCTGTGTGGTCTGTACCGAGTGTGGGCTCACCCCGCTCGGCACGATCGTCCATCATGTCCGGGAAGGCCAAGGGCTCTCCCAGCGCGCGCAAGATTGGTTGACCGTGGCTCTCTGTCGGGAACATCACGTCGGGGCGAGTGGATGGCACACACTGGGCAAAATGGGATTCTATCAACGTTATAAACTCGACGAGATGGATCTGCTGGCGCTCACGCTGGAAGCCATCGCTCGAACCGAAGAGGGGGGTTAGTCATGGCGAAGGAAATGCGCGAATTATTCCATAGCATGAGCGCTGAAGAGCGCATCAAGATGCACGAGACCCAACCCGAGATGGTGCGGACCTTGCGACGGGCCACCTATACGGAGCACCTGGGCGAGATGGCAGTCCCCGGTGCCCTGAAGAAATGGGATGTCTTGATGAAGCATGCCTATCCCGGTGGCGTGGAGGTCTGGAAGATTCCCGTCTCGTGGCTCGAAGCCCTGATGGTTGTGCGCTATGGGGAAGATACCCGCTCGTGGCCCGATGGGTTCTCCGATGAAGATGTGCTCCGCGCTCAGCGCTGGCTGGAAGGGAAGCATCCGTCCGGGGTGAGCTATCCGCATTCCACGATCGAGAAAGCGAGTCTCGTCGCCTTGCTGGGCCTGGGCCTCGCTGGATTCCTGGCCTCGGCGATCAATTGGGACCCGGCCGTCCTCTTCCTCCTGCCCTTACTCGGGTCGGCGATGACCGACTTCCTGGAGAACAAGCTGGTCGATAATTTCTTTCGCACCACGACCTATTCGAGGCCGACCGTCCTGGGGGTGGCCCTCTTTACGGCGGCTCCTGGAGAAACCGGGGGTGGGACCGAAGTCTCGGGCGGCTCCTATGCCCGGGTGGATCTTCCTCCGTTGAATACGAACTGGAATGCGACCCAAGGCGGCACCTCTGGCAATTCCTCAGGTACCGGTGGCTTGACCGACAACGCAGTGACCATCACCTTCCCGACCCCGTCGGCGAACTGGGGCGTCGTGACGCACATGGCGATCTTCGATGCCACCTCCGCGGGCAATATGCTGATTTACGGATCACTGGCCCAGAGCAAGACGATCAATAACGGCGATCCGGCTCCGACCTTCCCTGCCGGGGCGCTGGATGTCACCTTCGCGTAGGAGTGGGACCGATGAAGGCATTCATACTGACCGTCTGCGTGCTCCTCGGCCTGGTGGGTCCGGTGTGGGCGATCACGCCTGTGGATGGGAGCGCCTCGCCCGCGACCAAGGCCCTCTTGACCTACCTCGACGGCTTGAAGAACCGGACCGACAAGCGGTTGATTACCGGCCAGTGGGGCGATTGGAACGGGATGAATCAGGCTGCGCTGGATCGCATGCAACGGATCTTTAACCTGAGTGGGCAGCGACCGGCCTTGTGGGGGGTGCTCTCCTATAAGGCGGCCACCGGCCCGCCATGCCTCTTCACCCTTTCGACGAGCACGCCCAATCTGATTGACCATTGGGTGAATGGCGGAGGATTGGTCTGGGTGGACCTCTGGCCACCGAATCCCTTCAATGGGCGCTGCGCGAGCGACGAAGGGCCGACCGGCCAACATGATTTGGGTCCGACGCCCGCCAACATGTACACCGAGAACGGCAATGCGATGAACGTGGCCTTCCGGGCGAGCCTCGATCAAATTGCGGTGGAATTGGTGAAGTTACAAAATGCGGGCGTCGTGGTGATTTGTCGCTGTATGGCGGAAATGAATCAGCCGTTCTTTTGGTGGGGCCGTCTGTCCAACTCTCAATATATCGCCATGTGGAAATATGCCCAGAACTACCTCGTCAATATCAAGAACATCCACAATCTGCTCTGGCTCTACTCGCCCTTCGATGCCATGGGATCGGCGACCGAATGGCAGGGGAAATATCCGGGCAACACCTTCGTCGATATGGTGGGGATCGATTTCTACGGGGTCTACACCCCGCGCCCGCAACCCCGCTACAACGCGGCGGGGAAACATTTCGCTTACGACGGCATGACGGCCCTCGGCAAACCGTTTTGGGCCGCCGAACTCGGCTGCCAGCAATACGGGGATGCGCCCGCCGTGGATTTGAATGCCTGTTACAACCTGCTCAAGACCGCCATGCCGCTGATAATTGGCAGTATGAATTGGAACGAGAACTGGGCGATTGATTTCAACACCAATGTCAATGCCGCGATGAATAATCCGTGGGTGCAAAACCGGCCCGTGCCTCGGGCACCGAGTGGGGACACGACCCCGCCCGGACCACCGACTAACTTCAGGGTGCAATGATGACACGATTCCTGCTGACCATCATATTCCTCTTGCTGGCGATCCCCTCCGCGCAGGCACAAACGCTCTTGAATGGGGCGACGGCGTCCTCATTCTCGATCCCGCCTGGCTGGAAGCTGGTGACGGCTCAAGGATTTGAGGGATCGCTGGCTCCGTTTTCCAATGTCGGCTCGGGCAATACCATGGCGACGACGAACCCGCACAGCGGGGCGAAGTCCTTGCAAGGGACGATCAGCTTTGACTCCGCCTCGGTGCGATTGACCCTCGACGAAGGCCGCTGGGGGATCGGGCGTGAAGTCTACCTCTCGTTCTGGGACTTCATGGATGCGAATGCTCGGTTTAACGACGAGATGTTCATCGCCGACTTCAAGAAGATCAATCCCACTGGGCAAAACGGCCCCCGCCCAATCAATGTGAACTTCCAGGAAAACACCGTGGACTTCTTTAATGAAGGCGGCTCCTTCCCGTTCGACTTAGATAACGGCCAAAACGGGACGACCAACTACAACACCTTAAAGCCGCAGCATGTGTTTGCGATTCAGGGTGGGTGGGCCGGTAATGCCAAATTCGGCCCGCAGTATGTGTTCCCCGTGGGACAGTGGCAGCAGTGGCAGATTTATTATAAGGCGAACACGCCGGGAGTCGCGGACGGTATCCTGCGGCTCTCCCGTAATGGCATCGAGATGCAGAATCTCACGAACCTCGACACCAACGGCACCCTGGATATGGTCGGCATGCGGGTCCAAGCCGGGGGCACCTATACTCGGCATGTGTGGCGGAAGTTGAACGCTACGCTGACCCCAGCGGACGATGAGTGCAGCGCGTACATCAGCCAGGGGTATGCCTATAACATCAATGACCCAGCCACGGGAAAAACTTTCGGAACGGATTACTTCCGCTGTACGGACTTCAATAACTGTTCCTGTCCGCCGAACACGCCGATCTTTAAGCGGTATATCGATGACGTGATTGTGATGGTCCCAGTGGATAGCGGCGACCTGACGCCGCCAGGACCCCCAGCGAACTTTCGAGTGCAGTAATCAAGGAGGTGTGTGATGCGAGTCGCAGCGGCATTTTTACTGATGATCCTCGGGCTGGTCGGCGGCGCGTATGCCGCGAGTGTGGAAGCGGTCCTGACCTGGAACGCGAACACCGAAGCCGACCTGGCCGGGTACAAACTCTATCGGTCCACCACGCAAGGGACCTACGGCGCGCCCTTGGCCACGATTCCGAAAGGGACGCACGAATACCGGATTCAGCTCCCGCAGTTCTCGGTCGATACCCGCTACTATTTCACGCTGACCGCCTACAATGTCGGGGGCGATGAAAGTGCGAAGTCGAGTGAAGTCAATAAGCTGGTGCCTGCGGCGGTTGTCGTCCTGCCCACGCTGACGCTGGCGGTGACGGGTGATCCGGCCACGGGGCCGTGGAATGTGACAGCGACCTCCAATGTCGCCCCACCCTTTGAGACGCAAGCCTATGTGAACGGGACCTTCCATCACACGGACACGGCAGATCCGCGCTGCATCTGGCGGATGTTTGGGAACACCGTCTGTGCGGGGGGATTGGCGACCAAGTTGCCGGGCACCTATGTGATCGAATTCCGGGTGATGAAAGCCGGGGTCGAACAGGTGCGGAAAGAGCTGACGGTGGTCGTGCCCGAAGCGACGCCGCCTCCACCTCCACCGCCGCCTCCTCCGACGCCG